>LSQX01314640.1_pt1 | contig 14239 bp, 16 predicted proteins | sample 654561 | NCBI WGS metagenome assembly LSQX01 (sample SAMN04489861, study PRJNA283612) | anaerobic digester metagenome | isolation source: 4 biogas reactors fed with cattle manure at either 37C or 55C with and... | place: Denmark: Kongens Lyngby | collected 2014
GGTGATACCGGGAACCATGCCGGGGAAAATCAAGCAGTTCATGGCCCTGTATAAGGACGTCCTGGATTTGCGCATACCAAGGGAGATTGACCTGGCCAGGATTACCAGGGTGATCCTGGTTGATACCGCCAGCCCCGGGAGGATGGCCCAACTGGAGCCGCTCCACCAGAACCCGGCGATCGACTTTCATGTTTATGATCACCATCCCCAACAAGCAGGGGATATTGTCGGCAGCATAACCGAGCTGCATCCTATCGGAGCCACCACCACCATCATGGTGGAGAAAATAGCGGCGGCCGGCATCCACATAACCCCTTTCGAAGCTACCATTCTGGCCTTGGGAATTTATGAGGACACCGGGAGTCTCTTGTTTCCCGGCACCACCGAACGGGATGCCCAGGCAGTAGCCTACCTGCTGCAAAAAAAGGCTAATTTGAAAATTGTGGCGACTTTCATGGATGCACCTATTTCCGACCAACAGCGCAAAATACTACAGAACCTGATCGAGAATACCGAGGCTTATCATATAAACGGCTTGGATGTCACCCTGGCGATTCACAAGGGCAAGGCCTTTATCCCTGGACTCGATCTGCTGGCTTATCGTATCTTCAAGATGGAAGAATGCGATGCTATTTTTGTGATCGCTCAAATGCAGAGCAAGATTTATGTGATTGCCCGCAGCGGCAGCAGTAACCTCAAAGTAAACGAGATTCTTAGTTCCTTGGGTGGCAACGGCCATGAACGGGCTGCTTCGGCCATGATTCGCAACCAGGATGTCAGAGAAGTGGCGGACACAATTTTGAAAGAAATCAAAGCTAAGATCGATCCACCCGTAGTAGCCCGGGACATAATGTCCAGTCCGGTCAAGACTATCGATCTATATCGAACCATGGAGGAGGCCGGACGCTTGCTGCTCAGATACGGTCATACCGGTATGCCGGTGGTCGATGGTAATGAGGTAGTGGGGATAATCTCGCGGCGGGACGCTGACAAAGCGGTAATGCATAACTTGGGTCATGCCCCGGTGAAAGGCTTCATGACTTCCAAGGTAATTACCATTGCCCCGGATACGCCGATTGGCGAGATACAGAAGATGGTGGTGGAATATGACGTGGGGAGGCTGCCGGTCGTGGACCGGGGCCGACTGGTAGGCGTCGTATCCCGCACCGATATTTTGCGTATCCTACATGGGAATGACTATCCTGAAGATCACACCCTGCTTTATTCCCCCGATGAGACCACCTCGGAAAACATACGCAGCCTGATGCAAGGCAAGCTGCCGGCCGACATATTCAATACCCTAGAGGCCGCCGGCGAGGCAGCCAGCGAACTGGAGTATAATGTTTATTGCGTAGGCGGATTCGTCCGAGATCTGTTCTTGAATGTTCCCAATTTCGATGTTGATTTGGTGGTGGAAGGGGATGGGCGGCAGCTAGCCCGGCGATTGGCTGAGAGACTGGGCGGCAAGGTCCGAGTGCATGATCGTTTTGCAACGGCAACATTTATCACCACAGAGGGGACTAAGATCGATGTGGCCACCGCCCGGACCGAATACTATGAGTTTCCGGCGGCTCTGCCAATGGTAGAGCGGTCATCGATCAAAGAGGATATGTATCGACGCGATTTCACCATTAATACCTTGGCGGTATACCTCAACCCGGGTCGATTTGGCGAGTTGATAGACTTTTTTGGTGGACGCCGGGATCTTCAAAAAGGTTTGATCCGGGTTCTATACAACCTGAGTTTTGTTGAGGATCCCACCCGCATATTGCGTGCGATTCGGTTTGAACAGAGATATAAGTTTACGATTGAACCCGATACCCTCCGTTTTGCCCGGGATGCAATCCAAAGACGCATGCTGGGAAAGCTTTCCTATAAACGGATTTTGCGTGAGTTGATCCTGATACTGAACGAAAAGGATCCTATCCCGGCTTTGATCAGAATGTCCGAGTCGGGGGTATGGACTTATATTCTTCCTGAGGTCGATTTGGAGGCCTTGAGCACCACCCTAAAGCGTATACCCATGGTTTTGGGCTGGTGGGAGGAGCGGTATTATGGGCATGAAATCAAGCCCTGGCTGATATATTTGTTGGTGATCTTTTCACAACTTGATTCCGGTCAATTGGCAGCCATACTGACCCGGTACCCTTTGGGCCGGTATGCGCAGGGTTGTGTGGAGGATTCGGTCCAGGTGACTCACATAGCCGCCCAAATAAATAGCAACGCCGAACTCAAACCCAGCCAACTGGATTCCATGCTTAAAGGGTTGGATGTAGAGAACCGGATATACTTGTTATTGCTGATAAAATCGGAAGATGCCTGGGAAAGGACTGTACGCTTCTACGACTTGAAAGCGGAGGTCAAAGTCCAAATCAACGGACATGACCTCCGCAATATGGGTCTTAGAGCCGGCCCTGTTTTCAAAACGATATTGGCCCAGTTATATGAAGCCAAATTGGATGGAGATATCCAGAACCGCGACGATGAGATCAGGACCGTAAAGCAGTGGATAGAAAAGGGGAGATTCCAAGATGGAATGGTTGATTGATACACTCGTATGGCTGCCGGCCATCCTGGTCGGCCTGACCTTCCATGAGTTCGCCCACGGCCTGGTAGCCCACCGATTGGGTGATTCCACCCCAGCCCGGCAGGGGCGTCTGACCCTTAACCCGCTGCCCCATATCGATTGGCTGGGTTTTTTGATGCTGATGGTATTCAAATTCGGATGGGCTAAACCAGTCCAGGTGAATCCGTACAATTTTCAAAACATCAGCCAGAAGACAGGGATGATGCTGGTTTCCCTGGCCGGCCCGGGTATGAATTTGATTATAGCCCTGCTTAGCATGGCAGCTCTTAAAATGTTGATACCCTATCAGGATGCCATCTGGGCAGCCATAATAATACCGCTGTTCATACCTCTTATTTATATAAACCTGATATTGGCAGCCTTCAATCTGTTACCGGTGCCGCCTCTGGACGGCTCCAAGATATTGGCTGGCATTCTGCCCGATGCCGGAGCTAACTGGTTGTATTCCCTGGAACAGTACGGTCCCCTGATACTGCTGCTGTTGATCGTGACCAATGCGGTGGGCAAGATCCTTTGGCCCCTGGTAAACTTTTTATATGGCATTCTCAACCTGGTGGTAGCGCTATAAATAAGGAACCTGATAAGGACATACAAGAATGAGTTACCTGGTCAACCTGGATAAGTTCTACGGCCCGCTGGATCTCCTGCTGTACCTGCTGGAGAGGGAAGAGATAGATATCTATGACATCCCCATAGCCCGGATAACCGATCAATACATGGTCTACATCGATAAGGTAGGCGATGTAGATCTGGATAACATGGGGGACTTCTTGACCATGGCCTCTTATCTGCTCAACCTTAAATCCAAAATGCTTCTGCCGGTTTTCGATGATGAGGGGAGCCCCGATGATGCTGAGGATCCCCGCGAGGAACTGGTGAACCGGATACTCGCCTACAAGCAGTACAAAAAACTGGGGGAGTGCCTGGCGGAGCGTTATAATGATGATAGCCGACGCCTGTTTTTCCGCTACGGTCAGACCGAGGCCTTTGATATTGAAATCAGCGCCAGTGTCAAGGCCTTGTTAAAAGCCTGGCAATCGTTTTTAGATCCAACCGTGGAGGAACCGGAATTTGGCCTTCCCCAAGGATTGGATATAGCCGAAAGAATGGAAGAAATCATGAACCGGCTGGCAGCCCATGAAGGTCCGGTCATCTTTGGCGATATACGGGCGGCAGCCATCAGTCACCGTGAGGTCATGGTTTTCTTCCTGGCTTTGCTGGAATTGATCCGGATGCAGAAGGTAGAGGCTATCCAGACTGATCAGTTTGGTGATATTGAACTTACGGTGAGGATGGCGATTGAGAAATGTTGATGCGCCCTGAGATCAAGGCTGCTATCGAAGCCTTGCTTTTTGCCAGCGGAGAGAGGGTTGCCGAAGGCGATCTTATGGAATTGCTCCAACTGGGGAAAACTGATCTGGAGCACATAATGCAGGAGATGATTGAGGATTACCATGATTCCGGACGGGGCATCCAGGTATTGAAACTGGATGACGGTTACATCATGGCCACCAAGGCTGAGTATTCGGTGATGGTAAGCCAATTGATCAAACCGGTGAGCCGCCGTCTTTCGCCGGCGGCCCTGGAAACCCTGGCGGTGATAGCCTATCAGCAGCCGGTCGGTAAAGCGGAGATCGAGCAGATCCGCGGCGTCAGAAGCGATCGGGTCCTGACCAACCTTATGGAAAAGGGACTGATAAAAGAGGTGGGGCGCAAACCGATTCCAGGTCGGCCGCTATTATATGGCACCACCCATGAATTTCTCAAGGTATTCTCCCTTTCCCATCTGGATGAGTTACCGCGGCCAAAAAATGGGGAGGAGAACCTGGAATGACGAAAAAGTCATTGGAAGAGCAGATAAAGATAAAGGCCCAACAGAGTCGAAAATTGGCCAAGTATATGAGCAGTACCGAGGAATTGGTAGAGGAGCAGATACGTAAAGCCAGAGAACGGGGAGATTTTGACAACCTGGAAGGGGCGGGCAAGCCCCTCGATCTGTCGGAGAATCCATTCGAACCTCCCGAGATGCGGTTGGTCAATCGCATGCTGAAGAATAACGATTTCACCCCTTTCTGGATCCAGCTGGGCAAGGACATCGATGCCGCTGCGGTTAAGATCGATCTCGAAGTGAAACAGTTCCAACGCTATTGCCAAAATTTCGCGGTGGAAAAACATTCCGACATTGCGGTTGACCGGTTTGGCAAGCGCAAGAAATTGTTTTATCTGGAAAAAAGGAAGCAATTCGAAAAACTGAAAAAGGATATCCTGAATTATAACATCCATTGCCCAACCTTCCGATTGGGTCGGGCCAATATCGAAGTGAACGATGAGATGCTGAAAGTTATCACCTGCATTGAAGAAGCCATAGAGAAGGCCAAGGACCGGAGCTCCATTGAATAAGCAAAATATGGATGGGAATGATATGGAAAAACGGGAGAATACATGTGATCTGGTTCATTGGAGCATTTGTTCTTTTAGTGTTCATAACATTGCTGTTTATTGGGATAAAAGCGGAGTTGACCCTGACCATAAAGGACGATGAAGACTGGCAGGGCTTCCTGGTTAGTATAGGCTCGCGGTTTTTTCGGATCAACCGCTGTTACGATCTTTCCGATCCCGGTTTGAGTCTTTTGGAGTCCAGCCTGCTGGCTATCTATGAGAAAAAACGTGGCAGCCATACTGCCCCCAAGAATCCCTCCAAACCAGCCAAGGGGAATCTGGATCAAGCCAGACGAGTTCATCGGTTTTTACAACGGCACGGCAGCCTGCGCAGCTTATTCAGGACTTTAAATGAAATAACCGGGCTAGAATGGACCAGTAGCATCGGAGGCCGGGATGCCTGCCAGGCAGCGATTAACAGCGGTGTTGCATGGGCGTTTAAAGGTTCACTGCTGGGGTGGCTGAGCACTTACTGCAAAATTGGGAGGGTGGCAGTCCATGTCCGGCCCAGTTTTTCCAGTACCGGTTTCATCAGCACGGCCAAATGCATATTCACCATCAGATTGGCGCAAATTATAATCATAATAACTTGCTTATTAGTATTAAAGTCAGGTGGTGAATAAATGGATCCGCAAGAAACACAACAACCCCATCATCCGATCGAGTCCCTGATGAAGACGGCCATGCAGAGTATCAAAGAAATGGTGGACGTCACCACCGTGGTTGGCGATGCAGTGGAAACCAACGATGGCAGCGTGATAATACCTATTTCCCAGGTAGCCTGTGGTTTTGCTGCCGGCGGGGGAGAATATGAGGCCGGTAATACCAATCCGCAGGACCTGCCTTTTGCAGGTGGCAGCGGAGCCGGGGTTTCGGTCAAACCTATCGGGTTTCTGGTAGTCAGAATGAATGACGTGCGCTTGATTTCAGTGTCCGGTAATCCCCTGGCAGAGAGAGTAGTGGACGTAGCCCCGCAGATATTTGACAAGATAGAGAGTATCATGCAGAAAAGAGAACAGAGCCGGACAGACACTTTCCAATAAAACCAAGCCCATCCCCAGCTCCAGTGATAATATTTTGATTGCGAAAAACCCATAGCCATTCCCCAACAGGAATCAGCAGCCCGGCTTGGCCCGGGCTGTTCTATTTGCCGGACGGGGCTCATACCCTTCTACGAGAGTCGATTAAAGGGACAAGGGGGAGGGTGTGGGATGTTAAACGTAATCTGGCTGCTGCTGTTAATTTCGGGGATAATTGTGGCTGCATTTAACGGACAAATAGAAGTAGTTACGGAGGCAGCCTTGGATGCCGCCCAAAGTGCGGTGCGGGTATGTTTTGACCTGATCGGAATAATGGCCATGTGGCTAGGTATAATGAAAATAGCCGAAAAGGCCGGTCTTATTCAAGGCCTGGCAAGTTTTATGAGCCCCCTGCTGCGATGCCTGTTCCCCAGTGTATCTTCCCGAGATCCGGCAATGGGTGCCATCATAATGAATCTGAGCGCCAATATGCTGGGTTTAGGCAACGCTGCCACCCCTTTCGGCATGAAAGCCATGCAGGAATTACAACGTCTCAATAATAATCAGCCGGAGGCATCCGCAGCCATGTGTACATTTATGGCCCTCAACACCTCCTGCATCACCCTGATTCCAGCCACCATAATCGGGGTCAGGCTGGCTTACGGTTCGGCTGATCCCACCGAGATAGTGGGGGCGTGCATCTTCGCCACCAGCTGTGCCATGGCGGTGGCGGTTTCCCTCGACTACGTGTTCCGAAGACACAGCCGGTGGGGAGGTAAACACTGATGCTGCAGGTTATCCTGAGCACCGTTTCGAAATGGGCTATTCCCTTCCTGCTGCTGATTATTCCGCTCTGTGGGATCATCAAAAAGGTGCCGGTATATGAAGCCTTTGTGGAGGGAGCGGAGGAGGGTTTTACCACCGCTGTCAGGATCATACCCTTTCTGGTGGGTATGCTGGTGGCGATATCAGTTTTCCGGGCGTCGGGAGCCATGGATGTGCTGATCTCTTTGATACGGCCGCTGATGGTCGCCCTGGGAGCCCCGCCTGATGTTTTGCCGCTGGCCATCATGAGGCCTTTGTCGGGCAGCGGTGCCTTGGGGTTGGCGACCGAACTAATGAAGGTATACGGACCGGATTCCATGATCGGGCGAATGGCATCTGTCATGCAAGGCACCACCGACACCACATTTTTTGTCCTTACCGTCTATTTTGGATCGGTGGGCATCAAAAGATTCAAATATGCCGTCGTGACTGGTTTGAGCGCAGATCTCACCGGACTCCTGGCTTCTATTTATATTTGTAATCTGCTTTTTAAGTAACTGGGATGGATTTTCCGGGAAGACTATTCTTAAAGTACATTGGCTGGACATCAAAATACTCGGTAGTATAAGATTAGCTATATGATTTATGAGGATTTTCGACCTGGAATTACAAAATAATAATGAGGTGTTGAGATGAGAAGTGATATCGAGATAGCCCAAGGTGCTAAAATGAAGCCAATTATGGAGGTAGCTGAGTCCTTGGGTTTAGCAGCGGATGACATCGAACTTTACGGCAAGTACAAAGGCAAGGTATCTTTGCAGACCTGGGAGCGATTGAAGGACAAGCCATCTGGAAAACTGGTACTGGTCACGGCTATTACTCCAACCCCGGCCGGGGAAGGCAAGACCACCAATACGGTTGGTTTGGGCATGGCCCTCAACCGTTTGGGCAAGAAAGCCATAATTGCCCTGCGCGAACCTTCGCTGGGGCCTAGCTTTGGGATAAAAGGCGGAGCTGCCGGAGGTGGATATGCCCAGGTGGTCCCGATGGAAGATATCAACCTCCATTTTACCGGAGATATCCATGCGGTGACCGCAGCCCACAACCTGCTGGCAGCCATGGTCGACAACAGTCTGCACCAGGGCAACCCCCTGGGGATTGACCCCCGCCAGGTAGTTCTGCGCCGGGTGATGGACCTGAATGAGAGGGCCCTGCGCAACATAGTCATCGGACTGGGGGGCAAAGCCGACGGGATCCCCCGCGAGTCAGGCTTTGACATCAGTGTGGCTTCAGAAGTTATGGCGATTCTGTGCCTGGCCACCGACCTTATGGATTTCAAACGACGGGCGGCCCAAATGGTAGTGGCCTATCGTTATGACGGGACTCCGGTAACCGCCGGCGATCTCAAGGCCGCCGGTTCCATGACCCTTTTAATGAAGGATGCCATCAAACCCAACCTGGTTCAAACCCTGGAAAACACCCCGGCTTTTATACACGGGGGGCCGTTTGCGAATATTGCCCATGGCTGCAATAGCATTATGGCTACCCAGATGGGGCTGAAACTGGGGGATTACATGATAACCGAGGCTGGTTTCGGGGCCGACCTAGGGGCGGAGAAATTCTTTGATCTGAAGTGTCGTAACGCTGGCATGAAGCCCAACGCGGCAGTACTTGTGGCCACCCTCCGCGCCCTCAAGAATCATGGCGGGGTAGCCAAGGACAAGCTGGGCGAGTCCTGTCTCTTATACACTTCTCNNCTGGGCGAGTCCAACCTGGCAGCTCTGGAGAAGGGCGCCGAGAACCTGGAGAAACACCTGGAAAACCTTAACCTGTTTGGAGTGCCGGTAGTGGTGGCTCTGAACGAATTTCCCGGTGACCGTTCCGAAGAAATTGAAATGGTTATGAGCAAGTGTGCCGCTTTAGGGGCTGATATGGCTGTATCCCGGGTTTGGCGAGAAGGCGGACAGGGTGGTGAGGAACTGGCCCGTAAAGTCATGGCGGCAGCAGAGCAAGATACTGCCTTCAAGTTCCTTTACGACCTGGAGGTGCCGCTCAAGAACAAGCTCGAAAATATATGCCTCCGCATATACGGGGCGGATGGAGTTACATACAGTAAGGCAGCGGAAAACATGTTGGCCCGCTATGAAGAGATGGGTTATGGTCACCTGCCCATATGTATCGCCAAGACCCAGTATTCGTTGTCGGATAATATGAGTGCGGTGGGCAGACCTCGTGGCTTCATCGTCAACATCCGGGAAGTCCGGTTATCGGCCGGGGCAGGTTTTATCGTGGCCATCGCGGGAGATATCATGACCATGCCGGGGCTGAGCAAGGTCCCGGCCGCTGAGAAGATCGACATCATGCCGGATGGAGAGATTGTGGGTCTGTTTTAAATACAGATTTAAAACAGCTGGATAATCGTTGGATATGATCACTGGTATAACAGAATAATTAATAGCCCTTTGCCACAGACTCGTAAGTAGTTGGAGGCAAGGGGCTTTTTCATGTCATTTATTAAATAGCCTCCGGCCTATTTTTGGATGAGGGCGAACAGCTCGGCCCGGGTTTCGGCCCGGGTTTCGAATATTCCCCGTACTGCCGAGGTTACCGTCATGGAACCTGGTTTCTTTACCCCGCGCATGGTCATACACATGTGCTCGGCCTGGATAATTACCCCGGCGCCATTGGGCTTAAGAGTCTGGAAAATACAGTCGGCGATCTGCGAGGTCAACCTTTCCTGTAGTTGGGGCCTTCTGGCATAAGCCTCCACCACCCGGGCCAGTTTACTTATCCCTACAACCTTGCCGCCTTTCGGGATGTAGGCGACATGGGCCCAACCATAGAAAGGCAGAAAATGGTGTTCGCACATGGAGTAGACCGGGATGTCTTTGACCAGGATCAATTCATCATGATACTCGGTAAAGGAAACATCCAACAATTCGCGGGGATCCATTTGCATGCCGCTAAAGATCTCCTCGTACATGCGGGCTACGCGGCGGGGGGTATTGGCCACCCCTTCGCGGTCCGGATCTTCACCGATGGCCTCCAGAATCTGTCTGAAGGCCGATTCGATTTTAGCCGTGTCAATCATATGTCTCACCTAAACAATCCTCCGTTTAGTCAGATTTAATTAACGTAACGCATCACTTCAGTCCTCGTAATAGGGGTGCGGAAAGGGAATCTGGCCAATCTATCATTCAGGCTGAAGTATATTCCACATCGAACAAATCATCGTCACTCAGGGTTAAGTATCCGTCATCGTCCAGGTCCTGTAACGCGGTTATCTTAAGCACGCGGTCCCGGTCAGTCCATATGGATGCCGGCAGTCGGTCGGAGGCTGTAAACGCGAATCGGGCCGGGTTGGCCAGTCGAGCCCGGCTGAGGCCCTGGATCGTATCTGCCAAGCAGGGTGGACCTTGGACTGATACCAGCAGGTCAGGGCGATTGATGTGCCCCATATAATGGTCGGCAATCATAATCATACGGACCGCCAGTAACAACTCAGGACATGCTTCCTGATGGTGGTTCAGGGCCAATTTGTAAAAATGGTTGCGACGCATCGCCTCATCGTGGGCACGGATATAGGGAGTTTGGGGCGAAAAGACAATATCCTGCTCGTAATAGGATTTAATATCTACTACCGGAGTGCCATCGACGGCATCCAAACCAATTACGCGCAGTGAATTCCCCTGGACCACTTCCAGCCTGACCAGGGTCAAAGCGATGGGATTGGGACGATTGGGGGATCTCAGTCCAAAGACACCATACTCGGGGATATCCGGATTGAACCGGCGGGGAACAGTCTTTAGAAGCCGACGGTCGGACTTATGAAACCAGAGCAGAACCCAGAGATGGGAGTTTTCCCCGATCCTTTCCAGTGCTTCATGGTATTCGGGCCGGATATCGATCCAAGCGGGTCGGCCCGGGGGGAGATAGTCGTCAAGACTGGCGAGGGGGGATCTCACATATCCAATCGGTTTTAAAATTATGCCGGTATCAATTATCATCGGATCATTCCTTTCATCGTCCTTCATTATATCAGATAGATCGGTATTCGCCATGGTGTCGGAGCCGGCGGCAGAATTATTGTATATTCTGCCGAAAAAGGGTATATTGATTTGATAATACTTTTCCAGGGGGTTTGGGATGAGGCTGGCAAAATACCTGGCCCAGTCGGGGGTAGCCTCCCGCCGCCATGCGGAGGATTTAATAAGAGCGGGTCAAGTCACAGTAAATGGCACAGTGGTCACAGAAGTGGTAACACTGGTGGATCCCAAGACCGATAGTATTAAGGTCGGCAACCGACGGCTGTATGCTGAGCCGTTGTTCTACGTACTCCTCAACAAACCGGCCGGGTATATCTCCACAGCTCATGATCCTCAAGGACGCCCCACGGTAATAGAGTTGACGGCTGACTTGCCGGTCCGGCTGCACCCCGTGGGGAGGCTGGACTTTGATACGGAAGGTTTGTTGTTGCTAACCAATGATGGGGAATTTACCAATTTGGTGACCCACCCCCGCTACCAGATAGATAAGAAATACTTGGTGAAGGTCAAGGGATATGTGACCGATGAAGAGGCTGCCCATCTGCAGCAGGGAGTGGAGGTGGAGGACGGTATGACCGCCCCGGCCATAATAAAGCTCCGGAACCGTAACCAGATGTTCACGGAGATGGAGATCACCATTCACGAAGGGCGCAAACGCCAGGTCAAACGCATGTGCGCTGCGGTGGGACACCCGGTGGTAAATTTGACCCGGACCGGTTTGGGTTTTCTGGAGCTGGGCCCCTTGAAAACGGGGGAATACCGATTATTGAGCTCGGATGAAGTCGAAGGGATAAAAATGGCGGCGTGGGGTTAAGGTTAACCCCAATGCGGCAATCAAGGCCGGTGAAGCCGGATAGGCAGGAAACGGCCCGGTACGATGGAACTAATCGTATTTATACATATACTAGGAGGGATAGGCTCTTGGCACAGGTAAAGGCAAAGATACGCTTTGATTATCCCGGCAGGGCGAAACCGGGAAAGTTTTTCGGAAAAAAGAATATTGAACAACTGGCCGACCATAACCGCCAGGAAAAGGTATCCAAGATGCGTAATGTTCCAATACAGGGGGTGCGCATCGATGACATCGATATGAGCCAGGATATCTACATACTGGTCGATGACATCTCAGGATCCAGGATAGCCTATGCACCCGTGATCATCACATTTGGAGCCGATAAGATTGATGAATTGATAAAGTTTGCAGTTATGGAGGAGTTCAGGACTATTGAGATAATAGAACCGGAAGAATTGCTACTGGCTAAGGGTGAAACAGAAAAGCTTTTATTTAGAGTCAGCGAAGAATTATCCGGCTACCGCCAGCATTTGATGCGGCTAATGGACGATTGGAGATGATCGGGACACGAGATAGAGGGAGGGCTGAGGGTTATGAATAAGCATCGTCTGAAAATGATCCTGGAACAGGTTCAGGACGGGCATCTGGATGTGAATGATGCCTGTCGAATGTTTGAGACGTTGCCATTTGAGGATCTGGGCTTTGCCAAATTGGATACCCATCGCGCCGTCAGAGATAACTTTCCGGAGGTGGTTTTTTGTGAAGGCAAGACCGTCGAGCAGATAGTGACCATCTTCCAACGATTATACCTGGAAAATGATCTGGTCATCGGTACCCGGGTGGAGTCCAAGGTCTATGCGGCAGTGCGGGAACAGATACCTGAGATCCAATACCAAGAGCCGGCTGGGGTACTATATGCCCGACGTACGCCGGCGGTGCCCTTCGGGGCGGCGACCGTCATATCAGCTGGAACCGCAGATCTCCCGGTGGCGGAGGAAGCCGCCGTCTGTTTGGAGATAATGGGGGTCAAGGTGGGGCGGGTTTACGATGTGGGAGTAGCCGGTATCCACCGGCTCTTAAACGAGGTCCAGACTATAAACCAATCCCAGGTGGTAATAGTGGTAGCCGGGATGGAAGGAGCTCTGGCCAGTGTGGTGGGAGGCCTGACCAAACGACCGGTAATAGCCGTTCCCACCAGTGTCGGTTATGGAGCCAGTTTTAATGGCCTGGCAGCCTTGCTAACTATGCTGAACAGTTGCGCCGGCGGAGTCGGAGTGGTTAACATCGATAATGGGTACGGAGCGGCAGCTTTGGCGGTAGCCATACTAAGGACATTTAACGGATAAAGGCATCCCCCTGGGCATAAGATAGAGGAGGAATATGTTCCGGGGGGATGGTTTATGAAGGATTTAATTGACCGGGTGGAAAAAGGCCTGATAAGGTTTGTCGTTATAGGGATAGTCATAATGGTTGTAGTGCAGGGGTTTATGTCGGTCGACCCCCTGCGTCTTTACCTCAGTTGGGGAGAAAGGATGGAGGGTGAACAGCTGCAATTGCCGGTGGCGGCCAACAAAACTGAGACGGTTGATCCCGATGTGGAGGAAGCGGCCGTATCCCCTCGGGCCCGTTTGGTCCTGGAGATAAGCCATTTTTCATCCCTGCCCAGAGCCAAAGTACTGGTTAACGGCTCAGAAAGAGCCGCCTTCAACGGTAAACAGATCAGCCTGGCAGTCCAGGCCGGTGACAAGGTGGAGATAGATGCTACCGCCTACAACTTCCCCATCGAATTCAGTGTTGAAGCAATATCTTCCAATCTGGTTTTCCCTGAAAAAAGCCAGAAATATACGACCAACCAGACAGTGGTCATGGTGGGCCGAGTTATAGTAAAATGATACCAACGCAGGTCAGGAGGTGCATCTCATGGAGCCGGGCAGCAAAATAGCAGCTTCGTCAGCCATCAAAATGGCTTTGTCCGCATCACGGGCGGAAGAGGTACAAATCAAGAAAGCTCTTCTGGACGAATATGGGATCAGGGCCGTGGCGGTTGATTACGGGGGAGAGTTCATCTCCTCAATGGCCAAGATAGTAGAGCGTTCGGTGGTGGCCGCCAAGAGAGAGGGTGTCATCAAGGATACCCACTCCGATGAAGGAGCGGTTGCGGGAGCCTCGCGGGAGGCGCTGTCCCAGATAATGCCCAAGGCATTGGGTCTCAATGTGGGGGGGAAAATCGGGGTAGCCCGGTATCAGGATCATGTCAGCGTGGCAGTTTTTATGGGTATCGGTTTGCTGCATCTGGATGAGGTGGCTATTGGCATGGGACATAGGGCTGTACCTTGATTATCACCTTTCCCGTTAATAGCCGATAAGGAGATGAAGATGGCAGCATGGCAGTAAGAGGTATCAGGGGCGCCATAACGGTTGCCAGGGATGATAAAGAGGAGATCTATTTGGCGACAAGGGTGCTTCTCCAGGAAATGATCCAGAAAAACGGGTTATCAGCAAAGGATCTCATCAGCATAATTTTCACAGTCACCCCCGATCTAAGCTCCGCTTTCCCCGCCACCGCCGCCCGGGATATGGGGCTGAGCAT
>LSQX01178325.1_pt1 | contig 14238 bp, 11 predicted proteins | sample 654561 | NCBI WGS metagenome assembly LSQX01 (sample SAMN04489861, study PRJNA283612) | anaerobic digester metagenome | isolation source: 4 biogas reactors fed with cattle manure at either 37C or 55C with and... | place: Denmark: Kongens Lyngby | collected 2014
ATAAATTAACACTCTTCAATTAACAGGCAAATTTTTAAAATTAAATGCAGCAAATAATTGTTAATTATTCCAGCAGTAACTTTTATAATTGCACTATCCAAACGGTTATAAAATCAACAGATTTGATCTGTCATGAGAAAATATTGCGGTCTTTTTTTGCAATATCTTAATTATTGCATACAATAATAATGATACGCAAAATCCCACAATCCAGAACAGCTCAACATGCATTGCCTCACTCTCAAAATACTCACCGGTTATTCTGAGTAAAAGAATTACAGCAAATAAATTCAGAATGCCCGCCTTTTCCTGCCTTATCACCTTTCGGAAGCTAAATGAAAGAAGAGGTTTTTTGAAATTTTTAAATGCAGGTATAACTGCCGGAGTCTGATCCGAATATGATTGATATTCATTTCCAAATTTGTTTAAAAGATACTCCTCTTCAGCATACATTATCCTTTCATAGTAGACCCAAAACATTAAAATAAATGCAACTATAAACCAAAAATTCTGTGTAAATGCAGCAATCCCCAGCCAAATTAAAAAGTTACCCACATACAACGGGTGCCGGCAAAAAGAATACATGCCTGTTGTATTAAGGGATTCTGCTATCTGTCCGGCAGTTGTATTTCTTCCCGATGTACTGACTGCCGAGAATCCAATGGTAATAATCCTGACAAGAAATCCCAGCAAACAAACACCAAAACAGGCTAATTCGTAAATAATATTATTCTTTTCCATTATATCCGGAACCCTGGCTTCGTGCATCACATAAATATATAATCCCGGAATCAGGATCAATAATGGCAGGTAGCTTCTGTTCCTGAAAAGGAAATCCCCCTGTTTTTTTAGCTCGGTTCGTAATGACATATTAATGATTTTAAATTTCTAAATATATGAATTAATAGCATTTGTTGAACTTTTTCTGAATTATTTACGCATATCCCAAAAAAATGCAGGGGTACTGTTCAATAAATCAAAATCAGCTTCACAAAAATAATTCTGTTAATAAAAAGAATCATTGAAGGTGAAGCATTAAAAAGTGACCTATTTTATTATATTTGTTCCATGTGTCACAAAAGTTATCTCTGGCTGTTACCCAAAACTAGGCTCATCCAGGGCTAATTTTATTATTAATGAGACAATTACTAATTTAATACTAAAACATCATGATCAACAAAAAAACAGCAATTTACATCACTGGTATTTTGTTTTTATTACTCCAGGTAATATCAACAGGCAATTTATATGCCTCCGGTAATTCTCAACAGCAGTCCCCTAAAAAATTATTTCAGGCAGGTGCAGCAACTACAAATACTTCTCCCTCGATGGACATAGAGATGAGGAGCAGTCCTGCCATTGTGAATATTCATGACGAATTACATGCCCGCTGTCTGGTTCTGGATGATGGAGAAAAGAGATTAGCCTTTGTTGTAGTAGATATAATAGGTTTAAACCGCGATTTAATCGATGAAGCTAAACGTATTATTTATGAAGAAAACGATTTATCACCTGAAAATGTCATGGTATCGTCTACTCACACACATTCAATGGCTCGTGCCACAGGCCCGCCACCGTACGACGAGTACCAGAAGTTTATAATCAGACGAATAGCTGATGCTGTAAAAAAAGCCATTTTCAATCTGGAACCTGCTCGTATAGGATGGGGAGCTGGCGATGTCCCGGAACATGTTTTTGTCCGCCGCTGGTTCATGAAGCCAGGCAGTCCGGTACCTAATCCCTACGGAGGAGAAGATAAAGTGATGATGAATCCCGGCAGGCTGAATCCGAATATTGTTGAACCGGCCGGGAAACCTGATCCTGAGGTGTCAGTCATCTCTGTTCAGTCACTCGAAGGCAGGCCGATAGCTTTATTCGCAAATTATTCCCTGCACTATGTCGGTGGAGTTCCCAGGGGCCATATTTCAGCTGATTATTTTGCTGTATTTGCAGACCGCATGAAGGAACTGCTTGGAGCTGACCGACAGGATCCTCCGTTTGTCGGAATTATGTCTAACGGAACATCTGGAGATGTCAACAATATAAACTATGCTGTGCCCGGACAGAATTATCCTCCATATGCCAGGATGAAAGTTGTTGCAAATGATGTTGCAAAAGAGGTCATGAGAGTATACGAAAATATTGAACATCATGACTGGGCAGGACTTCAGTCTGCTCAGCAGGAACTGACTTTAAAGGTTCGAAAACCTGACAGTAAAATGATCGCACATGCAAAAGAGGTTTTGGCAGGTACCGATCAGCGTGTTGGTCCTCACGGAAGCAGTAAACACTATAATGAAGGATTACTAAACCGGCTTGATATGCCTGATAACGTAGATATCCTGTTACAATCTTTCAGGATTGGTGACCTTGCGATAGCAACGATACCATTTGAAACCTTTGCTGAGATCGGACTTGAGATCAAAGAAAAGATGAAATCCAGGCCAGCTTTTACAATTGAACTGGCAAATGGTTCTTACGGATATCTGCCTACCCCACGGCAACACGAATGGGGAGGATATGAATCCTGGACCAATAAATTTGAGTATGATGCATCTGTTAAAATAGTTGATAGTTTAATGAAAATGTTTGAAACATTTGAGTAAACAGATTTTTAAATTATTTCTGATTCAACAGGATTTATCAATTGTCCTATTTTTTCTATTTCAATAATCACAGAATCACCCTGCTGTAACCAGCGGGGTGGTTTTGATGCCATCCCAACCCCATGAGGAGTTCCGGTAAGAATGACTGTACCCGGCAACAAAGTAGTACTTCCACTCAAAAATTCAATAAGGGACTGAACATCAAAGATCATATCATTTGTATTCCAATCCTGTACAGTTTTCCCGTTTAATATAGTTTTTATCTGCAAATCATTTGGATCTTCAATTTCATCTGTAGTTACAATATGGGGGCCTAGCGGACAAAAACTGTCAAAAGTTTTTCCCCTGCACCATTGCCCTCCCCCAAAATTCACCTGCCAGTCACGTGCACTTACATCGTTAGCACAGGTATAGCCAAAAACATAATCCAATGCATCGCTCCTGCTGACATTTTTACATTTCCTGCCAATGATCACAGCTAATTCACATTCATAATCGACTTTTTCACTGGGTAATTTACGGGGAATGTAAATCGGGTCACCTGGATTTTGAACAGAATTAGCCGCCTTTAAAAAGAGAACAGGAAATTCAGGAATTTTCATTTTACTTTCAGCAGCATGGCGCCTGTAATTAAGGCCTATGCATAATATAGAAGCTGGTATTAATGGCGATAAAACCTTCATGACCTCTGCTAAATTGTCCGAAACTGTATAACTGCCGAAAATGTCACCTTCGATTTTATAAACTTTACCGTGTTCATCCAGCCGGCCAAATCCGGAAAAACCTGAACTATCAATGTATCTGATAATTTTCATAATTTTAAAATTCAATAGTCAATTGTACAGGCTCTCTGTTTTCTTCACAAATAAAATTAGAAAAGGTCAATCCTAAAAGCCTGATACCTTTTGCAAAATTATAAGAATGCAGTAAATCTTTAGCTTCTGAAACTAATAAATCGTTTGATGAAAACCATCCGGAGATAGTTTTGCTGCGGGTATGTTGCTCAAAATCTGTATATTTAAACTTGAGGGTAAGAGTTTTGGCTTTTATCTCTGCTTTCAGTGATCTATTCCAAAGCAATTCAGATATTTTAAGCAACTCCTCTTCCAGTTCGTCACTTTGATAAAGGTCAGTCATGAAGGTCTGTTCGGCTCCCACTGATTTTCTTTCATGAAACGGTTCTACCTGACGGGGATCTTCTCCGTGGCAAATTTCATAGTAATAATTACCTGCTTTGCCAAATAACCTGATCAATTCAAATCTGCTGATTTTTTTTAAATCACTTCCATACCAGATTCCCATTTTGTTTAGTTTCTCTGCAGTAACCTTTCCAATTCCAAAAAACTTCCTTACCTCTAATTTATCAAGAAAATCCTGAGCCTGCTCCGGAGTAATAACAAATATTCCGTCAGGCTTATTCACATCAGAGGCAGTTTTTGCTAGAAATTTATTATATGAAACACCTGCTGAGGCTGTTAAGCCGGTTTCCCGGTTAATCTGTTTTCTGATCTCTGTTGCTATAAGAGTGGCTGAAGGTTTACCCTTTTTGGCATAGGTCACGTCAAGAAATGCTTCATCGAGTGATAAAGGTTCAACTAAATCGGTATATTCAAAAAAAATCTCGCGGATCTTATGCGAAATCTCCTTATAACGTTCAAACCGGGGTTTTATAAAAATGAGGCCCGGACATTTCAGCTTTGCCAGTTTTGACGACATAGCAGAATGAATGCCATATTTTCGTGCTTCATAACTTGCAGCAGCAACCACTCCCCTCTCCCTGGAACCACCAACAACTACGGGCTTACCTCTTAATTCCGGGTTATCGAGCTGTTCCACCGAAGCAAAAAAGGCATCCATATCAATATGAATTATTTTCCGGATCTCGTTCAAGTATACTCACTTTAATAATAGATAAAAGAAATATCACCATCGTATATTAACTATTAAAGAATTTGTTTCTTGTAAATATAGTTTTTATTTTTTTTTAATATACTTCAGGTATTTCTGTTTCTGGTTTCCGGTACTGATGTAATTTCCGTAAATGATATTCCGGAAATTACTACTGCATCAGGATCGCTTGCAGCTGATAGGCCTGTTGTGAAAAAAAAGAGGGTTACAGAAAGAATTCCACAAATAAATTATATTTGAATATTCTTCAATAAGATTTCATAACTACTGGATATTGAATAATTTATATCCTTTAAAAAATCATAATAATCTTTGGTTGAGTACCCTTTACTCATCCAATGATCCCTCCAGTGAATATAGTCATCAACTGAGTCTGTCCAGTGATTATACCTGGCATATCCCAAAGCAGTTCCTGCTGCTGTAGTTTTCCTTATATAAGGATATTTCATGCCGGCTATATTATTATATTCAGTAAAGAGTTCACTTTGAAACCATCCTGTTTCAAGGATAAACTGCCTCATCGGAACATCCATTAAAGAGGGATCAACAAGATCTATATATTCTTCTAATAAAGAAATGGTAAACTTCATGTTTTTTATCTCTGTGATCCGGTCTTTTATTTCAAACTCCTTTACCCTGCTCTCATAATACCTCTCAAAAGACTCTTTTACTATACCTTGCGGCATAGGAGCTAAAGAGATTAACGGCATTAAGAGAAAGAAAAAAAATATTCTTCTCATATTATAAAATTTCAGAAATAGAGTTGATTAATTACTGTGTTTGGATTAGAAAGAATAGTAGAGAGAACAATGATTAATATCGAATTGTTTAATAATCATAATATTTAATTATAATTTGGACGGCAAAAGTAACCGCATTGGCTCATATATAATAACAATACTAAGCTCAAGGGGCATACATAACATACTATTAATGTACTGATTATTATTTATTTCCGGATTAACCTCTTATGATCGTTGCCGGACTTTACTTCCGGAGTAAAAGGTAATCCTTTAAAATATAAAAAATAAGACCCCGATTTTTATTACATAATTTCCAACTGTAATTATTTTTTTTATTTTTGAGTCCTGTAGATTTAACAGATTATTTCCAGAAGTAAACAAGTTAACAGATTGAAGGACTATGAAAATAAAATACTCTATTTGTACTAACAGACTTACATTAACCGCTTTATTATTAACGGTTACCGGAATTTTCACCGGAATTTTTGCCCAGATTCAAAACAACTCTGTAACTGATGTTGATGGCAACACATATAAGACTGTCGTTATCGGCAGCCAGGAATGGATGAAGGAAAACCTGAAAACAACCAAATTTAATGATAAATCAGATATCCAAAATATAACTGATCCCCGGGAATGGGCACGTGCCACCTCTTATGCATATTCATGGTATAATAATAATATTTCAAATAAGGACATTTATGGTGCACTATATAACTGGCCTGCCGTCAACACAGGCAAACTTTGTCCGGCCGGCTGGCGTGTTCCCACTGATGAAGACTGGAGTAAATTGATTGACTTTTTAGGAGGCTCTGACCTTGCAGGCGGAAAACTAAAGGAAATTAACAATTCAACCTGGAATCCGCCAAACAGAGGTGCAACTAATGAAAGTGGGTTTTCAGCAATTCCAGGTGGATATCGTTTTGGTAATTACTGGTATCCTGGTGATTTTTATGAGCAGGGAATTAACAGTTATTGGTGGTCTGGAACAGAATACACAGAATCACATGCATGGAGCCGGACCGTAAATAATGAAAGAACAAAAGTTTACAGAAGTTTCTTTATAAAGAATTCAGGATTTAGTGTCAGATGTATTAAAAATGACCGGTAAAAAATATTAGTATGACAAGCAGTAAATATTTATCTCAGATTTTTTATATTGGTGTATTAATGATTTCAGCAAGTTGTGCCATGCAAAAAATGGGTGGCCGGACAGTAACAGATATAGATGGCAATAGATACACTGTAGTTACCATAGGAGAACAGAAATGGTTAGGAGAAGATCTGAAAACAACCAGGTATAATGACGGAACGCCTGTGCCAAATGTAACTGACATAACGGAGTGGAGGCATTATGAATCGCCGGCTTATGCCTGGTATAATAATGATATCACCAACAAGGACACATTTGGAGCAATGTATAACTGGTGGGCTGCAGGCAGCAGACCCGGTTTATGTCCCAAAGGCTGGCGGGTTGCATCTGATGATGACTGGAAAAAACTTGAAGAATTTTTGGGCATGACACCTGAGCAAATAGAGGGTACAGCCATGCGTGGAACAGATGAAGGCGGTAAACTGAAAGAGACTGGCACCAGAACCTGGACAAGTTCAGGGGAAGAAGTTACAGATGAGTATGGTTTCTCTGTCGTTCCCGGCGGACGGCGGGCAGATAATGGAATATTCAGCAATATGACACGGACAGCTACATATTGGACCTCCACTGAAACCTCAGCCTCTTGTGCAATATACCGTCATTTTGGAGCGGGAAACAACCAGATAGGAAGAAATATCTCAGCTGAAAAGAAATACGGATTAGCAGTCAGGTGTATTAAAAACAGGTAAATTTCATTCTGCTTAACTTTTCTGTCAAACAAAAAAACACATTTTAGACAATACCAAGTCAGTTGGTCGGAATGTATATTGTTATAGTAAGTCTTAGTATGGCAGCCAATCGAACATTCTTAAAAAAATCAGTAAAATATAACCTGGATTAAATGAAATTGTCGTAACTTCTAACTGATTTCTGATCAATTTTAACCACTAATAATCAATAATGTGAAGGCACTTATTTTCCTTTTGAGTTTTAAAAACCCCAATTCATTTTATCTGTTAGAGGTTCTACTTTTAAACTAAATATCTATGAAAACACTTTTACTTCTCTTTATTATCATCTTTTCAGGAATTGCTGTCACTGCACAGGAGGTTGTAGCCAGTTCCGGCAGCAGCAGTGCCATAACCGGTTATAAGGTAGACTGGACACTTGGAGAAACGGTTATTGCTACCTTACCCGGTTCAGAAAATATTTTGACGCAGGGCTTTCATCAGACAAAACTTCTGGTAACCGGATTACAGGAATTCAATATCCCCGGACTGGAAGTCAGGGTATACCCTAACCCCACCAGCAATATGCTAATGATTGAAGTTATCCAAACAGGCAATGATAATTTCAGGTATGAACTTTTCGATATTGCAGGACGCAAAATAGTTCTGAAAAACATGAACTCAAACATCGAGGAAATTGATATGAGCAGTTATGTTTCTGGCGTCTATTTATTGCATGTATTAAAATCCAACAGTATGCAGGTAAAAATCTGCAAAATTATTAAACAGTAAACCATGATCACTGGTCATATATTGTACAACCGGAATAAAAGCTGATCTTTCGGGCTTCGGGAATATCGTCGAGGCCTTTGAAGCGTTCCGGTTTTTTATCGAAGAAGTAGAAAAATTTGCAGAAGCATTAAAAATTGCTTCAACAATTAACTTTTAACAACTACGTTATAATTAAAATCAATTAACGAAAAAGTATGAAGACACTTAATTTTTTCTCAATGTTTTTAATAGCCGCAATGCTGATTGCCTCCTGTAAAAAAGAAGATGAAGGAACACCCCAGCAGATAACCAAAAATTATACCTACAGCCAAAACATAAGAGGTTCATTAGGAGTAAAAGGAGAACTTATTTTATCTGAGCTTAAATTGGCTGATATCATTGGAGCGGAACCTGCAGAAAATTTTAAAAATGCAGAAATGCAGCTGGCCAATTGTCATCTTGAAATATCAGGTTTAAGCCAGATTGAATCACCTGAGGGAGAAGCAGTAATATTGGATGATTTTACTATTAAGGCAGGAACCCGCCAGGGGGTTAATATAGGAGACTGTAGTACAGATCCACAGGGACCAAACGAATTTGCCGCTGACGATCCACAATCTACTAACGAAATTATCAGTATTATCCAAAATATATTCACGGATATAACTTCCGGCAGTAAAAGCTCAACGATAACAGTATCATTCACGCCTAATGTAGACATCACTTCTTCTGACAATGTTCAGCTTAAAATATCCATTGGAGGTACATACCATTATGTAGTGCTTGAATAAATTTTGAATTTACCAATCAACGGTTGGCTCATATGATAAAACATTCAACACAGATCTTCGCGGTAAACAATCGGGCGTATTTTAAGAATAGGTTGCTCCTTCAAAGATAAGTTTTTTATTGCCCAGCATTGGGTATTTTTGTTTTTTAAATTTTGGCATTGTTTCAAGGATCAACGGGAGTTGCCGTTTCTTCTTCAACTGTACTTTTATTACATTTTCACCGATTTCAATATCGGCTCCGTTTAGGACAAATTTATCATACAGTGTCTGTGCCGTCAGATTTGTATACCGTCCCAGTTCATGGGAAAACAACCGATACAGATTATAAGCCAGAATTGACATAGTAAGGTCAAAATCAACTTTGATGGCCATCGAGGAAGAGACCAGGTTGAGGTGAAAAAAATCAATTTGTTCAGAGATCGTTTTTTCGACCATCCAGCGGCGTGCATATTTGCGGATTATCAATTCCACCTGCAGATCAGTATCGTTTGTAATGATAATAGCCGGTTTTATTTTCCCGTTACCGGTAATGGTAATCTGTCGTATATCCTTGTCATAGCCATTGAGGAAAACCATCTCATCATACACGCGCAACATTCGTTGCTTATTACCGGCACATTCGACCCTGATATTTTTCCATCCCGATGCGGGCAGGTTGCCTATCCGTTCTAAAAGCAGTTTGCCCCTTCGTCGGATGGTTATAAACTTAACCTGGTACTGGTCCAGTTTTCTCAGATTCTCGTAGTTTGTGAACTTGCTGTCAAAAATGATATACCTGAGTTTGTTCTCTTTCTTTTTGTCCCCTTGCCGGTAGAAGTCCAGGAACTCAAGGACCACCGCACTCTCATCCTTTTGCAGCACATCGGCGCTCCCATAATCGATCAGGCCGCTATCCGGGTCATGCGCAAGAACAGCAAGCATGCTGCTGAGCGTTTTCCCGCGTTTGCCGGACCAGTTGTTTTCCAGGTGGCTGTCGTCTCCCCAGTAGGGTATCGTAGTAAAATCAAGGTTGGCCGTATCTTCCAGCCATCCATGACGGAGCCACAAATGATGGAGTTTTTTCAAAAAACTGCGGTTCATATCCGTTGTCACCCGGTCAGAATAAGAGGTGTACCAGGCAGTTTTGGGCAGGACATTGAGACCGGCAAACAAACCCATCCCCCTGTCCATGCACCAGGTGTCGTCCGATGAGTACCGACGACGGTTGGCCAGTTTCAGGGCAAGGAAACACAAAATAGATGCAGACTTGTCAATCAATGAGGTTTCCGGATAGCCGGACCGGGCAATTACCGTATCAATTCCATAGTACCTGATAAAGGGCAGAAACATCAATATGCCTGCATTGGAACTTTTGAAAGTTTCGGGGGTAAAGCTTAAGGGGACGGATTTTTCAGCCTCCACCTGTACCTTGTCCAGCTGTTGCTTTATCAGCTTTGAGCGTCTGGGCAGGCGTGCAAATCCTTCTGCAGCAGCAATGTTGTATATACTCTTTTCTGACATGGTGTATCCAAGTCCATCCAGGGCAACCTTGATATCAGGTACTGAATAATACTTCTTGCGCATTTCGATGATCACCGTTTTTGCCTCGTTGGTTTCCGGGGAGACTTTACGGCCAGGAGTGTGCTCGATAAAGAAAATGCTGTCTTTGGGATCCATGATGATTTTCCTGCGGAAGGTCGTCACAAGAGAGGTAAAAGCCCGGTATGTATAGCCGAAACGCTCGGCTACTTCATGGGCCGGAGCATCGTCAAGATAGTACATCCTGAGCGCTTCGTACTGTTTGTGGGCCACAGATTTAGGCATTTTGAAAAACGATTTTGGTTCCATAATACGGTCTATTATTACTGTGATAAAGATAATATAATATTATAAAATAATAATAGTCGAATTATATATATTTATTAACAATCTGAATAAAAGTTGTTTATAAGATATAGCATCAGTCAATGCAACAACAAATAGATTGTTAATAAATCACTTATAAATATAATGTGCCGTATTATGAAAACCAAACAATGAAGATCAACCAATGTATGTTGTTCAATATCAGCGAATAATGTCATTGATTTTAAAAGAAAACAAGAATGCAATACGGTTAATTAATGACGTGAAACTATTGCATAAATTAAAAATAATATATTAGATTTACGCGATTTTATGTAAATTGCAAATAGATATATAAATATGTATAAATGATTAAAACCAGAGAACAATAAATAATGTATAATAATAAAAATTTAAATGCCTATGGAAAACTAACTTCATTCACTTAATGAAAAAAAAACGGATGGATTATCCCATATTGCCACCGTTGGGATTAAAAATTGAAAATTCAAAACTATTTTAAAATTTATTTTTATGGAAAATGTAACGAAACAAACCGGAGTAACCCGGTTATCTAAACAATTTTTTCTAAGGATTAAAATAGCATTGATGCTATTTTTGTTCTGTCTGGGCACTGCAGGTGTATCAGCTTCACAGAGCGACAATCCTGAAAAATCTTCAGAACAAAGACAACTCAACAGTGAGCAGAGTTCAGTATCAGGGAAAGTAACCGATTCTGAAGGACTGCCACTTCCCGGAGTAACAATCGTCATCAAAGGGACAACACAGGGAACTATTACCAATGTAGATGGTGAATACACTCTTCCTAACGTACCTTCAAATGCAACTCTAGTATTTTCTTTTGTTGGAATGAGGTCACAGGAAATTGTAGTCGGCACCCAGACATCTGTCAATGTAACTATGATGGCAGACGTCATTGGCATTGAAGAGGTAGTTGCTGTAGGTTATGGTACCCAGAAAAAAGTAAACCTGACCGGATCTGTGGCCAGCGTTAGTACAGAGCAACTTGAATCCAGAAATGTGACAAAATCTTCACTTCTGCTGCAAGGTGCAATGAGTGGTATCCAGGTAAGGCAATCTTCAGGTAACCCTACAGAAGACGGAGCTTCACTTCTTATCAGAGGCCAGGGAACCTTTAGTGGTGCCGGAAATTCACCGTTGATTCTTGTAGATGGTATAGAATCAGGAATTGATAATTTGGATCCGGATGATATTGCAAGCGTATCTATATTGAAAGATGCCGCTTCTGCAGCAATTTACGGATCAAAAGCTGCTAATGGCGTTATTCTGGTTACAACTAAACAAGGACAAACAGGCAAACCCGTTGTCAGAATTCACTCATCTGTAAGTAAAAATGTTCCGACCATGATACCTGAAATGGTAAATTCATGGGAATATGCTGAAATTGTAAATGAGGCTTATACAAACATGGGACAGGCACCGAGGTATTCTGCAGACCAAATCCAGAAATTTAAGGCAGGAAATGACCCTGCATATCCGAATTTTGACCACATAGATTATCTGTTTGGTTCAGGCAGCGGTTTCCAGCATAAACATTCAGTGGGTATTCAGGGTGGCTCAAATGAAACCCAGTATCTGTTTTCTGCAGGTTATTATGACAAGGAAGGTATAATAAAAAAGACCTGGAATGACCGTTATGACGTAAGGTTAAACCTGGATTCAAAACTTAGTGACGACTTCAAAGTAAGTGTCAAACTTTTTGGATATCTGGATAACAACGAACAACCAACAAGCGGTTACGGTTTTGAAGGAGTCGGCGGTATTGTCAGAGGTGCAATGAGAAATGCAAATGCAATACCCGGATTTACTGAAGACGGTTATTATGGCAGAAATGAAAGTTTGCATCCGGAAGCTGATTTAAATTCTAAAAATTTTGTCCATAACTATAACTCTTATTTTTATGGCAATACAGAAGCTTCCTGGGAAATTGTGAATAATTTAACTCTTACCGGACAGGTAGGTTATACTTTAAGTAATTCACAATACAAAGGTTTTATTTCATCATACAGAGTTACTCCTGATTACGGAATAGATCTTAACAGGTTAACCACATCATGGGGTAAAAGCGATGCATTGACAACCCAGGCACTGGCTAATTACAGCAATACATTCGGGGGACATTCCATCAGTGTTTTAGGCGGTGTTTCAGGACAATCCTATACCTATAACGGAATAAGTGCTTACCGCGATGACCTGCCAAGTAATGATATTCATGAAATTAATGCCGGGTCAACAGTTCGCGGAACCCAGGGTGGTTCTGCATCAAGACATACTCTTGCATCATTTTTCGGAAGGGTTAACTATGACTACCGTGGTAAATATCTGTTGGAATCTAATTTCAGGTATGATGGTTCATCAAGGTTCCCTTCAGGAAACAAATTCGGATTCTTCCCCTCTTTTTCAGCAGCATGGAGAATATCAGAAGAGGGATTTTTCCCGCAGTATGGTGCAATTACCAACCTGAAACTACGTGGTTCATGGGGACAATTAGGTAACCAGGCAATAGGTAATTATCCATACCAGGATCTTATTGCCCTTGGACAAAATTATCCATTTGCCGGCGAGATGGCTCCTGGTGCAGCTGTAACTACTATTGCGAACAAAGAAATCAGATGGGAAACAACAACTATTACCAATGTTGGATTTGATATCGGCCTGTTTGACAACAAACTGGAATTTATTGCAGATTATTTTATTAAGAGAACTGATGACATTCTTTACAATGTCTCTGTTTCCAGAATGTTAGGAGCTTCTCCTTCTGCAACAAATGCAGGAGAGGTTGAAAACAAGGGTATGGATTTCAATCTTGCATACAGAAATAGTTCAGGAGATTTTTCTTATGGTATCTCAGGTATTCTTTCAATTGTTCATAATAAGGTTCTTAAACTATACGGAGACCTTACACAGGACATAAACAGCGGATTATTTGTAGGCCATCCTATCGGAAGCTCTTATGGTTACAAATCTGACGGGCTTATTAAAGATGCAACAGAACTGGCAGGTCTCCCGACTCAGCCATTCGGACTTCTGGCTACTCCCGGAGGGATTAAATATTTAGATCTCAGTGGACCCGACGGTGAAGCTGACGGAGTTGTAAACTCAGGATATGACAGGACCGTTATAGGCCAGCCTCTTCCTATTACCACTTATGGTATCACTCTTAACGGTGGTTATAAAAACTTCAGCGTAAGTATGCTGTTCCAGGGTGAAGGCGGCAGGGTTGCCATGAACAATATAGAGCACTTCTTCCCGCTGGATAATAATGGTAATGTTCAGAGAGAGGCTTATGAGAACAGATGGACTGAAGCCAATCCGGATGTAAATGCAATGTATCCCAGGATGGTGATAACTACAACTGACTTCTATCGGCAAAACCCTGTTGATTTCTGGTTTAGGGATGCTACATTCATAAGACTCAAAAATCTTCAGATTTCATACGATGTGCCGGAAAGCTTCCTGAATAACCTGTCTATAGGAAAAGCAAGACTGTATGTAACCGGTGAAAACCTGTTCACATTGACTAATTATTATTCTGGTTTTGACCCTGAAATGGCAGTCGGTGGATCAAGAAGGTTCTACCCGCTCTCAAAACTTTATACAGCGGGCATTGAAATTAATTTTTAATAAATTAAAAAAATAATCTTATGAAACTATTAAATAAATTTAGTTTGTTCATAGTAATTTTTTCAATTCTTTTATTAGGACAAACAGGATGCGAAGAATATTTAGATG
>LSQX01202177.1_pt1 | contig 14237 bp, 11 predicted proteins | sample 654561 | NCBI WGS metagenome assembly LSQX01 (sample SAMN04489861, study PRJNA283612) | anaerobic digester metagenome | isolation source: 4 biogas reactors fed with cattle manure at either 37C or 55C with and... | place: Denmark: Kongens Lyngby | collected 2014
GCAGAAAGGAGGCTGGCAGCTCGACATGGTACACGTTGAGATTGCGAATGGCCGTGTAACCGTGGGCCACGCCGGCGGGGATGACGTGCAGGTCGCCGCGGCCGGTGGTCCACAGGTGGTCAGCCATGCGCACGCGGCCCCGCCCGCTGACCACCAGCGCCACCTCCGTGAACTCCTGCCGGTGCATACCCATGGTATAGTCGGCGTGAAAGTGGCAGTGCAGGGGTCGGGGGAACGCCCGGTATCCGGGGGTCCAGGGCGCTAGCTTGTGGGCCTCCGGAAGGCTGATGGAGGGCAGCTCACCCGGCGGCGGCCCCTGCGCCGGGAGAAGCTCGTGCTCATCCCTCCTGGTCTTGCGCGACCCGTGCTGCCCGTGGGCGTCGGTCATGTGCGCAGCATATCACACCGGCCCGCAGGGGTTCAACTGTCCGCGGGAGCCCCAGCGGCGGGGTAGATCATCACCGGCTGGCCGGGGGAGGCGATCTAGTCCTGCGGCTGGCCGAAAGGAGCCTAAGATCATGTCTACCTGGACGCTGGAGAAGAAAGTCGCGCAGCTACTGACCGCGGCCTACTATGACGATATCCAGGACAAGTATGCGCCTCCGGATTGCGGAGGGATTTGGACCCGGGGCGTGCCCAAGGACAGTGCCGAAGTTACGCGCCAGACGCTGCGCGAGTTACAGGACCGTTCGGAGGTGGGGCTGTTCATCTGTGTGGATTTCGAGACCGGCGCTGGACAGTTCATGCCTGATGGCTCCTGCGCTGAGTATCCGGGGCTCATGGCCTTCAGCGCGATTCCTCGCGAAGCCGAAAGCTATGCTCGCCGCGCCGGTGAGATCATGAGCGAGGAGGCCACCTGGCTGGGGGCGAACTTCGCCTATACCCCGGTCTTCGATGTCAACACTGTGCCTCAGAACCCCATCTGCGGCACTCGCTCCGCCGGCGACACCCCCGAGACCGTGGCGCGCGTTGCTGGGGCCATGGCGCTCGGCATGCAAAAGCACCGCTTGCTCGCGTGCGCGAAGCACTTCCCCGGTGAGGGCATGCACACCGTGGACCCGCACCGGCAGATGGAGCAGATGACGGTCTCGCTCGAGGAAATGACAGAGGTCCACATGGCCCCCTATCGCTTCGCGGCTGAACGCGGCGTCGGCGCCGTCATGACTAACCATGCCATTTACCCGCCTCTGGACCCGGACCACCAGGCGACCATTTCCGAGAAAGTCCTCGGATATCTGCGGGAAGACATCGGCTTTTCGGGGATCATCACCACCGACGCCATGGGTATGAAGGGCATCAGCTCGGTCATGGGTCCGGAGGAGGCGGCGGTCAAAGCCATTGCGGCCGGCCACGATCTGATCTTGAATCCCGAGGCCGATCGCCCCTTCGTCGAATACGTCTCCGAGGCCGTCCGCTCTGGGCGCCTGCCCGAGAGCCGTATTGAAGAGTCCTGTGAGCGGATCCTGGCCGCCAAGGAGAAGCTGGGGCTCCTCAAGCTCTTCGAGCAGCCCGAGCCGCCCACTCCCTTGGAGGAGCGCTGGGACTTTGCCCGCGAGGTAGGGCGTAGGTCGTTGACTCTGGTGCGTGACCGAAACGGACTTCTCCCGCAGACTGCTCTACGTGACGCCTCGGTCCTGGTGATCGAGCCCGTTCATCCGCAAATGAAGGACCGCTGGAATGACTATGCTGGCCTCAGCAGCTTCTTCCCGGCCTTGCGCAGTCGCTGCCGAGAGGTCGTGGAGATCGCCTTCGCCTCACAGACCACTGCGGAGCAGGTGGAGGTCATCGTCGCTGCAGCGAAAGAGGCGGACCTCATTATCGCTGGCGGGTGTTTTAACCTGCGAGGGCGTTATCAGCCAGGGCTGCTGGACACGGCGCAGGTCGCGATGCTGGAGCAGGTGGTCGCCGTGAACCGCAACACGGTGTTTGTGCTGGGCAATCCGTACACGACCAGTGAGCTGCCTTTCGCCGGGACGGTGCTGGTCAACTATGGGCCTTTCGTGGTATCCTGTGCGGCGGCAGTAGAGGCGATCGCGGGGGAGATCGAGCCTCATGGCCAACTCCCCGTGCGTCTGCCGGAGTATCTGGATCCGGCCCTCATACACCTGCCCGAATAACCTGTAAGAGGAGGAGTCACCATGACGCTTGCGTCCAAGAACTCGCCTCAGGTTTTCCTCGTCTTGCTGATGGCCGCCTCGGTGGTGGGTTGCTGGCTCATGCCCACCAGCGGCGCGCGTGCCGCCGAAGAGCCTGCGGCCACCCCCGATCAGACTGCTCTCGTGAAGCCTGCCGACTGGCTGAAGGCCCAGACGGGCCCGAACTTCGCTCCGGGACATACCCTCGCACCCCTCACGCGCTGGGGCTGGGCCATGTCCTTTGACACGGCCAAGGAACTGGCTGACCGCTGGGGCTATGCCGTGGAGTTCTCAGGCTACGTGACCGAGGCCGTGGCCGATGACGCGCTGGCCAAGCCTGACAGCCGCAACGGGCAGGTCCTGGCCCTGGTCGCTGCCGATCCTGAGAAGTACAAGCTCGGGGTGCTGCTCCACCGCGCTTTTCCCGCAGAGCCTCCGCCCGAGGCCTACCTGCGCGACGCCGAGGGCAATTTCATCACGGACAAGAACGACCGCAAGCAGTGGAGCCCGGAGATGCCGGAGGCCTTCGTGCAGGGCGCGGCGGAGCTGAGTGCCAGCGGCCTGCGTAAGCTACGCCAGCGAGTGCCGGTCACCATCATCCAGAATGGTGGCGAATATGGACTTAACGTCCTCGGCTTCGTCCAGCCGTTCTTCGAGAAGGACCCCAGCGTGGTCGCGGCCAAGGGTGACCTGAGCTGGTATAACTACCTCTCCCGCCAGAAGGCCCGCGAGCAGAAAGCTGTCTACGATGCCGTGGCTGCCGCCTGCCCCGACCGGCTGCTGTATGTCTTCTACCCCTGCGGTGGCAACACCCACCGTCGCGGTCCCAGCGAGAACTACAGCTACGGCTGGGGCTGGGATTACTCTTATATGCGAGCCTGTGCGGACCTCGCCACTAACGAATACTACTACCACCACTTCAACTCTGGCTGGCTGGGCGGCGACAACATGCTTACCCAGTGCCTGGCCGCCAAGGGCTATGAGCTGAAGTTGGGCATGAAGAACACCTACGATTATGTCTGCGCCGGCTGGGAGCAGACTGATCCTCCACCGGTCTGGGACGCCACCCAGCCCCTGGACAACAATGCCAAAGCCTTCGGCGACCTGCGGCTGTACGAGGGCTTTCTCAAGTGCCTGTATACCTCCGGCATGATCGGCGGCGTGGCAGGGTATTTCTCCTACCCCAAGGGTGGCTTTGACGCGCCCTTCGCCCCCGACAAGCCACCGCACTTCCTGATGCAGATGGTTGTCTTCTCGCGGGTGCACGCCTTGTTCTCGCACCAGGAGGCCTTTCTGCGTGCAGGCGAGTTGTTACCCGGTCCGAACAAGCACGTTTATATCCCTGACCAGTTTGCTTATGAGTTCCCCACCGGGAACCCCAACCTGCGCGTGCTGGCGCGCGCCCTGCCCGACCAACCGCGGTGGCTGATTACTGCCTGGGCCGCAGACGGCGTGGAGGGTCCGGCGACGGTAGAAATTCCGGACCTGGGGAGTGTCACGCTCCAGGCGCGGGCCGTGGGCAGCGTTTACACAGCTACGCGGGAAGATGGTAAGCCGCTGCTGAAGCAAGTAGACCTTTAGACCTCAACTCAGCGTGCCCTGTTTGCGGGGGTGGCGCTTCCCGTCACCCCGCGTATCCTGACAGGAGGACTGCCATGAACTTCCGACTCTGGCTCTGTGCCTCGATTCTTCTGCTAGTCATCTTCACTGTGGGCTGCCAAGCTGAAACCGTCACTCCCTTGCAGTGGCTGCAAGCCCAGCCGGCTCCTGACTTTGCCCCCAATACCACGCTTCCGGCGCTATCTCGCTGGGGCTGGTCCATGTCGTACGATGTAGCCCAAGAGTTGGCCGACCGCTGGGGCTATGCGGTTGAGTTCTCCGGTTACGTTAGCGAGAAGGTCGCCGATGACGCTCTCGCCAATCCCGACAGCCGCAACGGCAAGTGCCTGGCCCTGGTGACGGGCAATCCCCAGAAGTACAAGCTGGCCGTCCTGGTGGATCGCGCCTTTCCCCAGGATATGGTGCCCGAGGCCTTCTGCCGCGACGCCGAGGGCAACTTCATCCCTTACAAGTTCGGCCCCAAGTGCCAGAGCCCGCTCATGCCCCAGTCCGTGCTTGACGAGGCGGGCCGGCTGCACGCGATCGGGTTGGCAAAGCTCCACCAGCGGGTGCCTGTCTCGGTCATCCTCAACGGCGGGGAGTACGGGCTTAACGTCCTGGGTTTCAACCAGAAGGCCTTCGAACAGGACCCCCATATTTTGGCTGCGAAGGGTGGGAGGAGCTGGTACGAGCTCATTTCCCGGGCGAAGGCTCGGGAGCAGCAGACCATGGCCGACGCCATCCGCGCGGTGTGTCCGGATCGTCAAGTCTATGTCTATTATCCGTGCGGTGGTGACACCAACCGCAATGCGCCGGAGGACACGTTCATTGAGAACTGGGGGTGGGACTTCAAGTACATGCGCCAGGGCACCGACGTGGCCAGCAACTCGCTCTACTACCGCTCCGGCTGGGTCGGGAAGAGCGACCCTCTGACCCGTCTCCTCGCCGCCACGGGCTACGAGATCAAGTACGGTGTGAAGAACTCCTACGACTGGGTCTGTGCCGGCTATGCGCAGGACAAGGACGCTACCGGTCCGCCGCTTTGGGATGCCAGCCAACCCCTTGACCCCATGGCGAAGAACTTCTCGGACCTGCGGCTGTATGAAGGCTTCCTGAAGTGCCTGTACACCAAGGGGATGCTGGGCGGCATCGCAGGGTACTTCAGCTACCCCAAGGGCGGCTTCGACGCGCCCTTCTCGTCCGACAAGCCGCCCCACTGGCTGGCGCAGATGGTGGTTCTGTCCCGCGTGCACGCTTTGTTCTCACACCACGAGGCCTTCCTCCGCCAAGGCGATCTTTTGCCCGGGCCCGATAAGCATGCTCGTGTGTCCGACCAGTGGGCTTACGAGTTCCCGACCGGAAATCCGAATCTACGTGTACTGGCGCGCGCCCTGCCCGACCAGCCGCAGTGGCTGATTACTGCCTGGGCCGCAGACGGCGTGGAGGGTCCGGCGACGGTAGAGATTCCGGACCTGGGGAGTGTTACGCTCCAGGCCCGGGCCGTGGGCAGCGTCTACACAGCTACCCTGGAGGATGGCAAGCCGGTCCTGAACCAGGTGGACGCTACGGCTCCCACGGCAGCTTGAGCGGAAGGTGAAATATGGGGGCTAACTCGCGACGGAGCGCCTGAGGGTCTAGCGAGCCGAGATCCTCTTCGCCTCGTCAATCATCGCCCACAAGTTCTCCTCCGGCGTCTCTCTTCCCACCTGGTCGCCGGTGCCAATGATGACCCTGGGCGTCTCCTGGAAGGCCTCCCAGACCTCTTGCACCTCTCTGCGCACCTCTGCCTCCGTACCCCGGATCAGCGTCTCCACGGTGTGCACGTTACCGTTCATGGTGGTTTTCCCGTGCAGCAGGCGCGCGGCCTCTCGCAGGCCCTCGAGGCCCACGATATCCCCGCCCGGTGGCCGCTCGAAGGGGCAGACGCAGTCCAGCCCCAACTCGGCAAAATCCCCCACCGTCTCCCGGCACTTCCCGTGAAAATGAAGATGCAGCAGCCGCTTGTGCCGGTGGATCTCCTCCGCGACGGCCGCGATCACCGGTTTGTCCCACCGCCGCCAGAGCTGCGGCCCCAGCAGTGAGTTGTTGCTCCAGGAGCAGCCCAGGACCAGTGACTCGAGGGGTGTTCGCTCGCAGATCACTCGCGCCAGCCGTATCACGTGCTCCTGATAGCGCTCGCGTAGCCTTAGGAGCAGGTCCTCCTGCTCCATGAGGTCATAGATGGCCACGGCGAATCCGCCCTCGCGTCCCTCCGCGAAGTAGTCAAAGAAGGGCACCCCCAGCCAGGCTTCCAGGAGATAGCTCTCGCCGACCTCCTCCCAGGCCCGGATCAGCGGCGCGGGGTCCAGCCCCTCCGGGTCAGCCAGGGTCGCCATTTCGTAGGCCGGCAGGTCCCGCCCCAGGTCCTTGATGGGGCGCTCCAGGGTCCAGCTGGGCTCCTGTCGGTCGTAGACCGTGGCGCTGGTCAGGCTGCCGGCGGGGGTCACTGTGGTGCTGCGCACCTCCAGCCGCCCCTCGTCGTTCCAGCGCTCCTCGCTCCGCCGGGTAACTTGGGGGTTCGGGATCGCCCCGAAGGCCGCTCCCCAGCCCTCGCATTTGAAGGTCTCGAAGGTCTGCTTCAGCGCCAGGTGAAAGGGGACCTCGCGCTCAAACTCTATCATGTCCACGCCCAGGAGCGTGGCGGGGTAGTAATACCAGAACTCCGGCGCGACGGGGGCCCGATCGCTCCACTCGCCACGGTAGGCGTTCAGCATGCGTTGCTTGGGAGTGAAGCTCGGCATATCTCCCCTTCTGGAGAGCCGGCCAAACGGCATCCGCGCCGTGAGCTCGGCCCGTCTCCTTACCGCCTCAGATCCTCCAGTCAACCTCCAGCGCCTCGCCCGTCTCTGCGCTCCTGTGGAGGTGCGCAATCAGCTCGTCCACGTCATATCCCGTAGTGATTGGCTGCTCGCCCTGCACCCCCTGCTCCATATTCGCGACGAAGAAGGCGTCCGCCCGCGCGAACGGCGAGGTGGGTTCGTAGCGGTACTCGGTCATGTCTCCGCTTTCGTTGTCATAGTGTCGCAGCAGGCAGGCCTTGCTATCCACGTTGTCCCACGTGGACGAGTAGAACTCCAGTCGCCCCTGCGTGCCGTTGATCTCGAACCCCTCGTCCCAGCCGTCGCGCAGGAACCCGATGCGCCGCAGTGGATGTCCGGCGGCCTCGAAATGCACCACCCCGTTGTCCGTCTCTAGTAAGGCTGAGGCCAGCACCTCATAGTCGAGCCACTCCGGCGTGTGGAGCTTCCCGTACACCCGCTTGGGTCGCCCCAGGAAGAAGCCCACCAGGTCCAGCATGTGGCTCCCGCCCATGTGCAGGATGCCCCCGCCGTAGCGTTGGCGGAAGCCACTCTCTTCGTTCCCGGGACGAGAAGTCGGTGGTGGGTCCCAGATACTCCCCCAGGGCTGGTAACTGCGGATATAGGTGCTGAAGATCTTCCCCAGCCGGGGCATGAGCGCCTGGGCCCGCTGTACCGCGGGGATGAACCGCTTCATGTACGAGGTGTAGAGGATAATCCCCTTGGCCTGCGCGGCGCGGGTGATCTCCAGCGCGTCGTCGCTGTTGTCGGCCAGGGTCTTTTCACAGATGACGTGCAGCCCGGCCTCGATCGCCGCCAGACAGATCGGCTTGTGCGTCGGTCCGCTGGTCGCCACCAGGACCGCGTCCACCTCACCGCTGGCGAGGATCTCCTGGTAGTCGGTGGTGTGCCTGGCGCCGTACTCCTCTGCCCGTGCTCGGGCCAGGTCTTCGTCCAGGTCCGCGACCCAGGTGATCTGCGCACCGGCCTGAGTGAGTCCGGGGAAGTGAAAGCGGGTAATCCCCCCGCAGCCGATCACGGCGAACCTGATGCTCATAGGTCATGCCTCCTGCGCAGATACGGGTGTCGCCTGGTATCTAGGCGTTACCGGCCAAGGAACCGATGGTCTCATACACCGCCAGGATCTTTTCGACGCTGGTGTCCGCCTGGATAGCGTGATTCGGTCCGCAGATGTAACCTCCCCCGGCGCCGAGAACCTCCATCATCTCCTCCGTATGGCGTCGTACCTCCTCCACCGTGCAGTGTGGCAGGACATGCTGGATGTCAATCGCCCCGTGGAAGGTCAGTATCCCGCCCCACGCGGCCTTTAGCCGCTCTGGCTCCATGTTCCTCGCCCGCACCTGGATGGGATTGAGAATGCGCACCCCCACGTCAATCAGGTCCGGGATCATGTCCCAGACCGAACCGCAGGAGTGGTAGAAGATCGCCAGCCGCGTCCCGAACCGCCGCACGATCTCGGCATAGAACTCCAGGTAGTAATCGCGGAAGAACTCGCGCCACATCTTGACGGAGATGAACAGGCTCTCCTGAGTCCCCAGGTCCCCACCCCAGGCCAACTCATCAAACCGGCCGCCGCCGGCCTCCAGCGTCTTGAGGGCCTTCTCCAGTTGCCCCTCGTTCATCTTCTGGATCATGGCTTTGGTGAGGTCGGGGTTCAGGGCCAGGTCGAGCATGAACTGCTCCTCCCCGCGCCACATCATCAGGTGCTGGGGACTGGCCGGGTCGGCCACGCTCGCGCTGAGCCAGTACTCATGTTCTGCGTCCAGCGCCGCGATGCGTTCCGGTATGTTGGAGTAATCCCACCACTCCGGCTCCCCCGCCCAGTTTGACTTGCTCTCCAGGTCCTCCGGCTTCTCCACGTCCGCCCAGGGCCAGTAGACCGGCGTGTCAATCGCTCCATACTTGGACTGCACGACTATCCGCCGGGGCGCTCCGGGTCGGCCCCGGCTGCCATCGGGATAGGTCTCCTCCGGCGGTCCCACGTACTTGGGACCAATAGCCCGCGTATCAGTGCCCAGGAGGCGCAACAGCTGCCCGTGGTCGCTGATCCCGAAATGCTGCATCAGAGCCTGAGTCGGCTCGCGCTCGCCGGAGTAGAAGCAGGGCACCCGGTCCGGCGTGCGATGCTCAAAGGCGGCGCGTACTCGCTCACGTGATGTCATGAAGGCTACCTCCGGGGGCAAGATTGTCAGATGCCGATTCGCTGAGACCTTCACACTGACCTCCCGCGCGGGCTGAGGCTGAAGCGCTGTCGCGTCGGCCGCGCGCCATCCGGCCGCCTCCGCGTGTTCTGCTCCCCACTCTAAGACGGCTCTCTGACATCCCCGATCAGCGGAAGAGGGCGCTTTCCCACCGGCGTGGAATATCCCACGGGGCTGCTGCGCAAGTGGCTGGAGCGTGAGCAGACGCTGTCGGGGACGGTAAGGGGGACAGGCGAGACGCCTGTCCTACCGATGCGACGCCGGTACAACCGTGTGGAGAGGTGGTCCTACGAGGTGAGTGAGCAATGACTGGGCAGTTGGAGAGATGTCTGGAGGACCTGGAGAAGCGGATTGAGGAGGTTGAGGAGCAGGCGCTCTGGGACCGATGGCGGGAGTTCAATGAAGGGCGCTTCACTGGCGACCTGTTCGCCCCGCGGCGGGCGGGGGCCAGGCCAGCAGGCGTGGAGTGGCCGACGGTGAGCGTGAACCAGGCCCTGGACGATTTTGAGGCCATGGTCCTGCAGCAACTGGGGACCTGTTCGGAATACCTCGCGAGTGCGAACGGGATGCTACTGGCGGTGCGCGCCAATTACGGCACGCCCCTCCTGACCTCACTGTTCGGGGCGGAGATCTTTCGCATGCCTGAGGAGCTGAACACCCTCCCTGCCAGCCGTCCGCTGAGCCCGGAGGCCCGGCGGCGTGCCGTTGCGGGTGGTGTGCCGGAGGTGCACCAATCCCTGGGCGGACAGGCACTGGAGACCGGCGCGCGGTATGTGGAGCTCTTCCGCAGCTACCCGAAGACCGCGCGCCATGTGCACATCTACCACCCCGATACGCAGGGGCCCATGGACCTGTGCGAGATGCTGTGGGGCAGTAGCATATTTGTGGCGGCTTACGAGCAGCCGGAGGAGGTCCACGCACTGCTGGAGGTGGTGACGGAAACATATATCACCTATCTGCGCGAGTGGGAGAAGATTGTCCCCTGGCGCGAGGACGGCGTGGAGGTGCACTGGGGGCCAATGCACCGGGGACATATCATGCTCCGCGACGACTCGGCGATGAACTTCTCCCCGGCCATGTACGAGGAGTTTTTCGTGCCGTATGAGCAGCGGCTGCTGGAGGAATTCGGTGGCGGGGTTATGCATTTCTGCGGGCGTGGGGACCACTACATCGCACTGGCCACGGCGATGGAGGGGATGTATGGCATCAACATGAGCCAGCCGGAGTTGAACGATATGGAGGTCATATACCGCCATACGGTGGACAAGGGCATGCCGCTGATCGGGTTCTCGCGGGAGTGGGCGGAAAAGGCGCTGGCGGCAGGGAGAGAGCTGCGCGGGCTGGTACAGGTGGGGTAGCAGGCCTGCGGTGGAGATGTCGGAGGGCCTCACCCCCTGGGCGGCCGTGAGACGGCCGCCGGTCCCCCTCTCCCCGCGCCTGCGGCTGGGGAGAGGGGGATAGGATGCGTGGATGCGGGCCGGCCTCGCAGCGCAGACGCCGCTCGGGCGGCCCCTCCAGGGCGGAAACGGCACGGAGGGCAGGCGGGACGGCTGTGCTACCGTGAGATACAAGAGGAGATTGAGAATGACTCATCGGGAACGCATGTTGGCGATATGGAAGCATCAGGAGCCGGACCGTAGGCCGTATGAGTTTGGCTGGCCGCGGGCCTCCACCTTCGCCGCCTGGCGGAAGCAGGGCTTGGGGGAAGAACAGATCGCGCATTGGGGCGAGTTCATCGGCCAGGACCCTAGCCGCGGCCTCGGGAAGATGTACTGCGGGCCGCTACCCCCTTTCCCCGAGGAGATACTCGAAGAGGGCGGCAATATCCGGATCTGGCGCGACTCCTGGGGGGTCACCCGCCTGGATGCCATTCATCAGCCCACGGAGGGCTTCGCGCCGCGACGGTACCTGGAGTTTCCGGTCAAGTCCCCGGCAGACTTCGAGCGGATGAAGGAGCGCTTTGACCCGCATACGCCGGAGCGGACGGAGAGCGATGAAGGCGCGCCCGTGCCGGAGACCCTGAACCCCGATGGCTACCGGCGTTACCAGCCGGGGAAGGGCTGGCGGGACCTGGTGGAAGTCTGCCGGACCAGTGAGGCACCGGTGGTCGCCTGCGTGCCGGGGCTGTACTGGACCGCGCGGGACTGGTGCGGATTTGAGGGGCTGTCCATGATGTTCCATGACCAGCCCCACCTCGTGCATGAGATGATGGAGTACTGGACGTGGTTCCTGCTGGAGCTATGCCGGGAACCCTTCTCGCAGATGCAGGTGGACTACATCGTGACGCAGGAAGACATGGCCTACAAGGGGGCGGCGATGATCTCGCCTCAGCACATGCGGGAGTTCATGTTGCCGCGCTACCAGCGGCTGCGGGAGTTCTTTGCCGAGCACGGGGTGAGCATGTTCACCATGGACTCGGATGGGTACAACGGACAGATTCTGGAGGTCATGTACCCGGAGGGGATCCAGGGAATCAGTCCCCTAGAGATTGCGGCGGGGAACGACCCGGAGGTGTTTCTGCAACAGCATCCGGGTCTTTTCCTGGAGGGGGGGATTGACAAGCGGGAGCTACGCTTCAGCAAGGAACAGGCGCGGGCCGAGATCGCGCGACGCTACCGGGTGGCGAGGGAGTACGGGGGGTACGTTCCGACCGTGGATCACGGGGTGCCGCCGGATGTGCCGCTGCGGAACTTCCTGTACCTGGTGGAGCTGATTCGTGGCTTTGCGGAGGGCGAGGACCTGGATACTTACGAGCCGCCGGGGGAGCTGGAGAGAGAGCTGGGGCCGATTGAAGAGATGTTTGACCCGCGGAAGGCGATAGCGGAGGCGTATGGAGAAGGGGACTGTGGGTAGGGGACGTGGCGATGAATGATTGAGGCCGAGACGCTGGTGCGGCTGGCGCCCTGGGGAGTGCAGGCTGCCATCCTGCTGTTCTGTGCCTTCATCCAGTCCACGGTAGGGTTCGCCTTCTCGCTGTTCTCCAATGCACTGCTGCTGTTGTCGGGGCTGGCGCTGCCGGAGACGGTGATGCTGTCCATGCTGGGGTCGGCGTTCCAGCGGCTGCTGATGGGCTCGAGTCTGCGGCAGCATGTGAACTGGCGCGAGATTCTGCCCTTGAGCGCCATCAGTGCGGCGGGGCTGCCGGTGGGGATCTGGCTCCTGTGGCTGGTCTCCAAGCAGAGCCTGGCCTTCGCCAAGGTGGCTATCGGCACCCTGTTGCTGGTGGTTCTGCTGGTTCAGTGGGTGAAGAAGACCCCGCGACGGCAAATCGTGGCCCGGGGCTGGGGGGTGCTGGCGGCGGCTTGCAGTGGGGTGTTGACGGGATTTGCGAACATCGGAGGGCCGCCGCTGCTACTGTGGACCCACGCGCACGACTGGCCGAATGAGAAGACCCGTGTGATGGTGCCCATGATCACGCTGGTGCTCGTGCCGGTGCAGTTGGCGCTCATGCTGGCAACCTTTGGCTTCGCGGTTTTGCCCACGGCGGGGCAGGCCCTGATGCTGGCGCCGGCGATCTTTCTGGGAACTGCGGCGGGTTTGACGGTGGGGAAGCGGCTGTCAGCTCCGCGCTTGCGAAACGCAGCCTTCAGCCTGCTGGTCGTCACCTGCCTGGTATGCATGCTGGATCCGCTGCTGAGGTAGAGGCAGGCGACGGGCGGCGGCCGAGGCTAGCGGGGGGGCGGCTTCTGGCCGGAGAGGCGTGCACTGAGAGCCTGGGCCATGGGCACGGCGTGGGCGCGCACCTGGGGCGAACTGCGCTCCTCGACGCGATCGAGAATCGCCTCGGCCAGGCGCTCGGAGAGGCGCGGGTCGGAGTAGACGCGCTCGGCGAAGGCATTGAACTCCTCGATGCTCACGCCAGCGCGGTCCAGGGCCTGCTCCAGGAGCGGCTCGAGGCGTTGCACGGCGTCGGGCTGGTGCTGAACCTCTATGGCGCCCAGGACGATGGTTGCGGAAATGTCCACGAACTGCGCTTCGCTGAGGGGCTGGGAGGCCGGGGGTCGGGAGGGGGCAGAAGAAGGAGCAGGAGTAGCCTGGGGCGCAGGCGTAAGCGCCTGGGCGGGAGCGGTCAAGGGCGCGTCGCGCGGGGGCGTGGGGGGCTCAGGAGCCAGGGGCGTACGGGACCGCAAACCCAGAGAGCGGGGAGCGACCAGCGCCAGGCCCAGCACGATGAGGACAGCGATAACCAAAGGCAAACGGCGTTTCATCACAGAGAGATTATAACGTAGAAGGGCGAAACTGGGAAGTCTGCTGTGCTCTGGCCGCTATCCCGCTGCGGAAGGGCTGGCCACGTGAACGGTGGCCCGTAAGCTGGCCCGGGATAAAGAGGGGGAGTTTGACCAATTTGGCGGAGAAAGCCAAGGAGAAAGGCGTCAGGGGCGGGAAGTAGATGACGGAGAGGGCGCTGTGACGGAGGCAGTAACTGCAGAGGAAGTAAGGGCTCCTCTGCCAGACTGATTGGGAGGAATGACAATGGCCATCAAGGTCGGATTTGTGGGAACCGGAGGAATTGCCAACACACACCTGGATACGCTCAGCAAGAAGGAGAACGTGACCATCACAGCGCTGTGCGATGTGGTGCTCGAGAGAGCACAGGAGAAGGCCGACAAGTATGGCGGCAAGGCCTATGCGGATTTTCGAGCCATGCTGGACACGGAGGGACTGGACGCGTTGTTCATCTGTACGCCGCCCATGGCGCATGGCGAAATCGAGATGGCGGCTGTGGAGCGCCGGCTGCCCATGTTCATCGAGAAGCCGATTGCGCGGGATCTGACCATGGCAGCGCCCATTCTGTTGGCGATCGCGGCGGCGGACCTGATCACAGTGGTGGCCTACAAGTACCGCTGGGATGCGCACGTGGAGCGGGCGCGACAGATGCTCGCCGGCAAGACGCACGGGCTGGTCAGCGGCTGGTTCTGGACCGGCATGCCGGGAGTGCCTTGGTGGCGGGTACAGGCGCAAAGCGGTGGGCAGATGGTAGAGCAAACCACGCATATCGTGGACATGGCGCGGTTCCTGTGCGGGGAGATCACGCACGTAGCCGCCTTTGAGGCGCATCAGGTGATGCGGCGGCTGCATCGGGATGCCACGGCGGCGGATGCGGCGACGGCGAGTCTGCGCTTTGCCTCCGGGGCGGTGGGGACGATCACCAATACCTACATGCTGGGGGCGGGTGGGGGCGNNGACTGGACGTCATCGCCCACAACTTCCGCTTGCAGGTGGCGGGGGCGAAGCTGCAGTGGTGGGGGCCGGAGGAGTCCGGGGAGTTAGAGAACGAGAGTAATGGCTATGTTAGAGAGGTCGAAGCGTTCCTCAAGGCCGTGGAGACCGGGGACCAGTCGGAGATCTACTCAGATTATGCCGATGCGTACCGGACGCTGGCGGTGACCGAGGCGGTTCATACCTCGGCCCAGCAAGGCGGACGAGTGGTGGAAGTGGCGGCG
>LSQX01265824.1_pt1 | contig 14236 bp, 10 predicted proteins | sample 654561 | NCBI WGS metagenome assembly LSQX01 (sample SAMN04489861, study PRJNA283612) | anaerobic digester metagenome | isolation source: 4 biogas reactors fed with cattle manure at either 37C or 55C with and... | place: Denmark: Kongens Lyngby | collected 2014
CCTTCTTCGCTACGGCCAATTCCCTGATCAACTGGAAGAACTGGCTGTCGTCGGTTACTTCCCGATCCGTTATCTCGCTGATGAGCAGGTAGAATAAACCATCCACCGGCCGAATCTCCGCCAAAATCCTGCCATTTCCCAAGTTCATGTCCGTAATAGCAACGTCTTTTACGATATCCCCGTCGGCTAATACGGCAACCGTATCTTTTATATCTCTCACTGTATTCATGTTTTGGCACCAGTCTTTTATGGCTTCGATGATGGTCTTTTTAATCCGGTGATCCTCCGGCAGGCCTTTCAGGAAACCAGGCAGCATGAATCCGATCTCCGCTGCAGGGAATTGGTAAAGCACTTGTGTCAGAATTCCCTGGATCTGATGGTCATCCATTTTCATACAATCCGCCGCAATTACCGGCGTATCGTATTTCATTTCCAGCTCGCTGCATAATTTCTGCGTAGCCGGTTCTTCCGGAACCGTAGAGTTCAGTACTATAACAAAAGGCTTGTTCAGTTCTTTCAGCTCCCGCACCACTCTCTCTTCGGCAGGTATGTAATCTTCTCTCGGAATTTCACCGATGCTTCCGTCAGTAGTCACCAGCACGCCTATGGTGGAATGATCCGCGATGACTTTTCTGGTTCCGATTTCCGCCGCTTCCGCGAAGGGTATTTTCTCCTCATTCCATGGCGTGTTCAGCATGCGTGGTTGACCGTCTTCCATATGGCCTATGGCGTTTTTGACCATGTATCCCACGCAGTCCACCATCCGCACTTTGAAGCGGGTATTATCGGATAGACGAAGCTCCACTGCTTTGGCCGGGATGAATTTAGGCTCAGTGGTGGTAATGGTTCGCCCCGTGCCGCTCTGGGGCAGTTCGTCGCGAATCTGAGTTTTCAGGTGCCCCTCTTCAATTTTGGGCAAAACCATTCGATCCATAAAACGCTTTATAAAAGTTGATTTTCCTGTCCTAACCGGCCCCACCACCCCGATGTAGATATCACCTCGGGTCCTTTCCGCCATGCTTTCATATATATTCAGGTTTTCCAAGGTATGCCCCCTCCTTCACATTGCACTATGTCTGTACAATATATTAGGACGCCCTTCTCAATATGCACAAAAATAATCAATAAGATTGCCATTCTGCGCAGCCAAACTGTTTTGAAGATTAACAAGCAGCGGGTTTTGAAAGTTCTTGTCTATCCATATGCAAAATGATAGGATGAAAGAGTAAAAAAGGAGGATACGCCTATGTATGATCGTTATGAAAGCCCTTTCAGTACACGATATGCCAGCAAAGAAATGCAATATCTCTTTTCTGCAGAGAAGAAATTCTCCACCTGGCGGAAACTGTGGGTGGCTTTAGCCGAAAGCGAAATGGAGCTGGGGTTGCCCATCACGGAAAGCCAGATAAAAGAGATGAAAGATCACATAAATGACATTAACTATAGCGTTGCCGAATCAAGAGAGAGAGAAGTTCGTCACGATGTAATGGCCCACGTTTATGCGTACGGGCAACAGTGCCCGTCAGCCATGCCAATAATCCATTTAGGAGCAACCTCCTGCTACGTCACCGACAACACGGATATCATAATCATGTACGAAGCCCTTGATCTGGTACGTAATAAACTTCTCGTCTGCATAGAAAAACTCTGCGATTTTGCTGTAAAATATAAAGATCTTCCTACTTTGGGTTTCACCCATTTTCAGCCTGCCCAGCTGACTACAGTGGGAAAGAGAGCCACCCTGTGGCTCCAGGATCTGATCATGGATTTGGAAGCCATCGATCACCAGCTTGCCAATAAACGCCTGCTGGGCTCTAAAGGCACGACGGGAACACAGGCCAGCTTTCTTGAGCTGTTTAAGGGAGATCATGAAAAAGTTAAGAAACTCGACCTACTCATTGCAGAAAAAATGTCTTATCCCGCAGTATTCCCTGTTTCCGGACAGACCTATCCCCGCAAGCTGGACAGCCAGATCCTCAACCTGCTAAGCGGTATTGCCCAGTCTGCCCATAAGTTCAGCAACGACCTTAGGTTATTGCAGCACCTGAAAGAAATGGAAGAACCTTTTGAGGCTAATCAGATCGGTTCCTCCGCCATGGCATACAAGCGAAACCCCATGCGCTCTGAGCGCATGGCAGCTCTTTGCCGCTATGTGCTGGTGAACGCTCTCAATCCTGCGCTGACCGCTTCGGAACAATGGTTTGAAAGGACGTTGGACGATTCCGCCAACAAACGAATCAGCATTCCCGAAGCATTCCTGGCGGTGGACTCCATCCTGAATATTTATTTGAACATTGCCGGAAACATGGTAGTATATCCGAAAGTTATAGAAGCTCATATACAGAGAGAGCTGCCCTTTATGATCACAGAAAACATCCTCATGAATGCGGTTATGAAAGGTGGAAATCGCCAGGAACTTCATGAGCGGATCAGAATCCATTCCATGGAGGCCGCAAAACAAGTTAAAGAGAAGGGGCTTGAGAACGACTTGATTGACCGCATCGCACAGGATCCCGCCTTTGGCCTGGATCCCGAAACGCTCCGCTCCATGCTCAACCCCTCCGAATATGTGGGCAGGGCCCCCGAGCAAACACAGGAATACGTGGATTGGATCCGAGAAAACGTATTAAAGGACATGAAAGCTCAACCCGCCTTTGACGACGGGTTGAGGGTATAGCGTTGCATTTACTTTTTTGGTTTTCTTTAAATTTGTTCAGATGCCGGTTTTCATACCGCCCGGCCGGTCAGGCTGAAGGTTGAGCTCTCCGTAATGAGAACCTTGACCATCCTGCCGGTAACATCTTCATCCGCTTTAAAGTTGACCAACTTGTGCCCGCCGGTCCTGCCGGTATAAAGGGCCTTGTTGGTCTTGCTTTTTCCTTCCGACAGCACTTCCACTACTTGTCCCACCAGAGCTCTGTTCTTTTCTGCGGATATGCGGTTCACTTCCTCCACCAGCCGGTTGAACCTTTCATGTTTAACTTCTTCCGCTACCTGATCGGGGAAGTTTTCAGCAGGAGTTCCCTTTCGGATCGAATAAAGGAAGGTGAAGGCGGAATCGAAGCCCACCTTGCGAACAATATCCAGAGTCTCTTCAAAATCTTCTTCCGTCTCCCCGGGAAAGCCTACTATGATATCCGTCGTTATGGCGATATCCGGTGTCTTTCTGCGAAGCTTTTCCACCAGTTCGAGATACTCTTCTTTTGTGTATTTACGATTCATCTTCTCCAGAATCCGCGTGCTCCCCGACTGTACGGGAAGATGAATGTGGGGGCACAGCTTTTCGCATGAAGCGAAAGCGTCGATGAGTTCGTCAGAAAGATCTTTCGGGTGAGAAGTGGTAAATCGGATTCTCTTTAAACCCTCCACTTCATTCAGCATATGGATCAGTCCGGCAAAGCTTACATATTCTCCGGATGAATCCATCACTGTCCCCCCACCGGCCTCTTCTTTATCCTGATTCCGGATCTGGCCCCTATAAGAATTAACATTTTGACCGAGCAGGGTAATCTCCAGCACGCCGTCGGCCACCAAAGCTTTGACTTCTTCCAGGATGGCTTCCGGATCCCGGCTGCGCTCTCTTCCTCTTGTATAAGGCACGATGCAATAGGAGCAGAAGTTATCGCAACCGTACATGATATTGACAAAGGCTTTATATGGATGCTTTCTCTGGGCGGGAAGTCCTTCCACGATTTCATCCGCCTGATCCCATACATCGACTACTTTTTTCCTTTCATCGAGCACATTCCCGAGCAACTTGGGAAATTCATGGATGTTGTGGGTCCCGAATACCAGGTCCACCCACGTATACTTGGATTTCAACGTATCGATGATGTGCTGTTGTTGCATCATGCAGCCGCAGACGGCAATAATCACATCCGGTCTCTCTTCCTTTATCCTTTTCAATTGGCCCAAATTGCCGAAAAAGCGCCTGTCCGCGTTTTCCCTGACGCTGCAGGTATTCATAATAATCACATCGGCCTTATTTCGATCCATAGTTTCCCGGTAGCCGAGATCGCTGAGCATTCCTGCCAAAGTCTCCGAGTCCCGTTCATTCATCTGACAACCAAAGGTTCTTATATAAAAACTCTTACCCTTCAACTAAAATCCTCCTAAACATAACTCTATTTATATTTTACAACCCTTTATACTTTTCTAACATCATTTCTGCGCCTGCAGGAATGTTTCCTGCTAAATCCATCCCATGGGGATTAGTATAACATAAAAAATCACGAAAGCATTGTACCATTCTTTCTTGACGATTACAAAGAAAAGATATAAACTAATTTTTATATTTATACAATAATAATTAATAATATAGATAACGGAGACAATTATGGATGCCAACCAAGTAAAAACCTTCCTGGAAGAGGATCATCCGAAGAATATCGAGCGGGCAGCAGAAAATTTAAAACCCATTTTGCTGAACACGCCGCTAATTCGAAGCGATTTTTTCAGCGAGGAATACTCCTGCAATGTCTATTTGAAACCTGAAAACTTACAGAGGACCGGATCTTTCAAAATTCGCGGCGCATACAACAAGATTGCTAACTTGACAAAGGAAGAAAGAAATCACGGCGTTATATCCTCCTCTGCAGGCAACCATGCCCAGGGCGTGGCTTATTCCGCAAAAGAAAAGGGAATTCCGGCCACCATCGTCATGCCCAACGTAACACCATTGCTCAAAGTGGATGCTACGAAAGCTTTTGGCGCAAAGGTAATTCTTCACGGAGATGTCTATGACGAAGCCTATCGACATGCAATGGAACTGTCTGAAAGGGAAGGCTATACCTTTATTCACCCCTTCGATGATTATGATGTGATCTGCGGACAGGGAACCATCGGCCTGGAAATCATGAAAGAATTGCCGGACATCGACGAAATCCTGGTCCCCATCGGAGGAGGCGGGCTGATAGCGGGAATCGCTCTGGCAATTAAAACACTGAAACCTTCTGTTAAGATAATAGGTGTGGTGCCCATGGGTGCCATGGCTATGAAAATTTCGGTTGAAGAAGGCCAGGTGACGCGGCTGGCATCGCTTAAAACCGTAGCGGAAGGCGTTGCCGTAAAACAGCCGGGAAATCTTACCTTTGCCATTACAAAAAAATATGTGGACGACATTATAGCAGTTTCAGAAAAAGAAATCATGGAAGCAGTGCTCCTGGTCATCGAAAAGCACAAGATGGTGGCGGAAACCGCCGGGGCTATACCTTTGGCAGGATTGAGAAAACGCGCGAAAAAAGGAAAAAACATAGTATGCCTGATTACCGGCGGCAACATCGACGTGCTTACCATTTCAGAGATTATCAACCAGGGACTCATTACCCGGGGACGGATCATGTGCTTCTCTGTGGAACTGCCGGATAAACCGGGACAATTGGTAAGGGTTGCCCAGGTTCTGGCAGACCACGGAGCAAATGTCATCGAACTTCAGCACAACCAGTTTAAAGCCATTGATCGCTATTCCAACAAGGTTCTCTTGGAGGTGACGGTTGAGACCAACGGTCACGAACACATTATCGAGATATTGGACGCATTGGAAGACAACAATTTCTCGGTGACAAGAGTCTATTAGCCTCGTACAAGTTTCATTGACATCCTTATAACATCGAGCGGCCTTTAGGGAAATTGCTTTTCGCACCATCTTCCCGTAAGGCCGCTTTTATACTTTATTTCATATTTTTAATTATCTATTTGCAGCTGTTATTGCCCCTTCTACTCGGTTATTTTACAGGTGCGGAAACGGCCGTCAAAGCACTCCTCTATCTCATGCTTCTTCTGCCGCGTCATAAGAGCGGTCACCGCGGCCCTGGCATCGATCTTTTCGTTGATTACTTCATAGATATGTTCTGTAATGGGCATCTCTACATCACAGCGTTTTGCCAACTCATAAGCTGCCTGAGTGGTATATATTCCCTCAACCACCATCCCTACTTTTTTCATGGCCTCGGAGGGTTTCATTCCCTGGCCGATCATTATTCCACAGCGCCGGTTACGGCTATGCATGCTCGTGCAGGTTACTATAAGATCACCGATGCCCGTAAGACCGGTAAATGTTTCGGCCTTAGCTCCAAGCCGTACGCCAAGCCGGGCAATTTCCGTAATTCCACGGGTCATCAGCGCCGCCTTGGCGTTGTCTCCAAACCCCATTCCATCGGAGATTCCGGCTCCGAGGGCTATGGTATTTTTCAAAGCTCCGCCAAATTCCACTCCGGCAACATCTGTGTTTGTGTAAACCCGAAACCGTTCGCTCATAAAAATATCCTGTACGAATTCTGCCAGCTTGATATCTTCCGATGCGGATACCACAGTGGTAGGCATCCCTCTCCCCACTTCCTCCGCATGAGACGGACCGGAAAGCACTACATACCTGGCACCGGAAAGTATTTCGGAGGCAATTTCAGACATGCGCTTGAGACTTTTCTGTTCTATGCCCTTTGCCACATTTACAAGAACCATTTCACCGGTGAGAAAGGGCAATGCGTTTGTCAAGGCGCTCCTGAAATGCTGCGCCGGCGCGGCGAAAACTACCATTTCCGATCCTGCGATGGCTTCTTCCGATGTGTCGGTTACGACCATGGTTTCCGGAAATTTCACACCGGGAAGGTATTTTTTGTTTTCCCCGTCCCTTCTCAAGCTATCTACATGATCTTTGTCCACATCCCAGATACGAACGGAATATCCTTTGCCGGCCAGGCTTACCGCAAGGGCGGTTCCCCAGCTTCCGGCTCCCAGCACTGCTATTTTATGCTCCATATCTTGCCTCCTTATTATTTCTTAAAGCTTATTTTGGGCTCTTCTCCCCGTATAAGCCGTTGAAAATTGCTCCTGTGCCTTATTAATACGATGACGGCCATTACAATGTATATTACTATGTAATCCGGCATAAAAAACCACGCCACCGGAGGGAGGGATAATGCCGTCATAAGGCTGCCTACGGATACACGGCGACTGATGGCGAATCCGAGAGCGGCGATTGCCAGACAGATAAGAGCCATGACTGTATGAATGGTCAGAAGGACGCCAAAAGCCGTGGCTATCCCCTTCCCGCCCTTGAATTTATAAAAAGCAGGAAAAATATGACCCAGGAAAGCGGCAAATCCGCAGAAAACGGCAAGAGCTTCGCCCCCGATGAGTCTACCGATCAACACTGCAGCAACGCCTTTCAGCACATCGATCAACAGGGTAAAAAGAGCAGCTTTTTTCCCCATTACCCTAAGTACATTGGTGGTACCGGGATTTCCGCTTCCCTCTTTACGGATGTCCACGCCGGAAGCCTTGCTGATTATCGTAGCGGGAGAAAGATTTCCCAGCATATATGCAACTGCGCATGCCGCAATCCATATAACAATCATCTTTCCATCCATTGAAGAAAAATCAAACATCCTCTTTTTCTCCCTTCTCGCGAAATACGAATTTGATAGAGGTCCCCTGGAAGTCGAAACCTTCCCGGATCTTGTTCTCCAAGTAACGGGAATAGGAAAAATGCATCAGTTCGCGGCTGTTGACCTGGAAGGAGAAAAGGGGCGGCTTTACGCCGATTTGCGCTGCGTAATAGATCTTCAGCCGCTTACCTTTATCCGAAGGGGGCTGTCTCATCATGGTGGCATCGATAATGAGAGAATTCAGCTGACCCGTAGGAATCCGCTTCGCCCTGTTTTCCGACACGGCCTTTGCCAGTTCCATTACTCTGTCCAGCCTTTGTTGTTGAAGCACGGATATGAAAACGATGGGCGCATAGGAAATGAATACCAGCTCCTTCTGTATGTCCTTGCGATATTCATCCATGGTATGAGTATCTTTTTCTATAAGATCCCACTTGTTCACCACGATGACGATTCCCTTGCCTTCCTCATGAGCTATGCCTGCGATTTTCTTGTCCTGCTCCGTCACGCCTTCCGTGGCATCGATCATCACAAGGCAAACATCGCTCCTTTCGATGGCCGATATGGCCCGGATAACGCTGTACCTTTCTATGTCGCCGGTTACTTTGCTCTTCCTGCGAATACCGGCAGTATCGATGAGCACGTATTCTTCTCCTCGCCATAAGAAGGGAGAGTCTACCGAGTCCCTTGTGGTCCCGGGAATATCGCTGACAATGAGCCTGTTTTCTCCCAGAATTGTATTGATGAAAGAAGATTTTCCTACATTGGGTTTGCCTATTACGGCGATCTTAACCCTGTCATCTTCTTCATCGTCCTCTGCCGCGGACGGGAAATTATCAACTACTATATCCAGAAGATCTCCCAGGCCGAGCATGTTGGCCGCAGAAACGGCTACGGGCTCTCCCAGCCCTAGTTCGTAGAAATCATAGAAGTGGTCGGGAAGAGCTCCCGTATCCACCTTATTCACTACGAGCACGACTTTTTTCCCTGTTCGCATCAATATGGAAGCAACTTCCCGGTCCGAAGAAGTAAGGCCTTCTTTTCCGTCCACGAGAAACAGGATAACATGGGCGGTTTCAATGGCGATCTCCGCCTGTTCCCGTATTTGAGCCAAAATGATATCATCCGTCCCCGGTTCGATTCCGCCCGTGTCTATGAGGATAAAGGGGATACCCCTCCATTCCGCTTCTCCGTAGATCCGATCTCTAGTGACACCGGGTGTATCTTCTACTATGGATAGGCGTTTTCCCAGTACTTTATTAAAGAAAGTGGATTTCCCAACATTCGGTCTTCCGACAATTGCTACAATGGGTTTGTTCATCTTGCATGCATCCTTTTTATTTTATTCTGCTCCTGCAATATACATCATATTATAGCGCATAGACAGAAAATTTTCGACTTAAGAAAATTATTCTGCGGCTGCCAACCCAGGCAGGACGATATAGCGCCTTTCCACGTTATAATAGCAGAAACAGGCGGTGCCAACAATTCATTCCAAAAAATAATGCTGGACAGCATGTCGAAAAAAGGTGAAAATAGAAGTATAACAGATATTCACTCTGTTTGAAAGGAAGAAATATATGCAGGATCAAAACAATAATCAGGATCAGAGATTGGAGCAGTTCTATAAGCTGGAATCGCCGCCAAAAGAAAAGAAAAAAGGCCGCAAGGGATTGAAAATATGGATCATAGTCATAACATGCGTCATTACGTTCGGCGTCATCGTTAGCCTGGCAATAAACGCGCTGGTCCCTGATTCCGCCTTTGCTCCTCCCGAGCTACCCTATGTGGGCGTCCTCTATGTAGAAGGTGTTATAGCAAAAAATAATGTGGATACCTGGGGACGCGCGATAGGATATCAGCATGATTTTTCTATCAACACTATCGATAAGCTGATAAGGGACAGGAATAACAAAGGCCTTATAATCTATGTGGAATCTCCGGGGGGCGGCATCTATGAAAGCGATGAACTCTACTTGAAATTGAAGGAATACAAAGAAAAGACAAAACGCCCCGTCTATGCCTATATGGGATCCATGGCCGCTTCCGGCGGGTATTACATATCTGCGCCTGCGGATATGATCTTTGCAAACCGCAATTGCTGGACCGGTTCTATAGGTGTTACCATCGGCACCCTCTACGATCTGTCCGGCTTTCTTGAGAGACACGGCATCAAAGCAGTAACCATCGCTTCCGGCAGGAACAAAAGCATGGGAAGCATAGTCGACCCTCTTACCGATGAGCAGCGCCGGATCTTTCAATCCCTTGTAGACGAAGCTTACGATCAATTTGTAAACATAGTGACCGAGGAAAGGCAAATGGATATAGACAGGGTCAGAGAATTGGCAGACGGCCGGATCTATACGGCGAACCAGGCTTTGGAAGTCGATCTTATAGACGGGGTTGCCACTTACAATGAAGCTGTCCGCCATATGGCAGACACCTACGACCTTGGCGATGCCCTTCTCTACGATATCCGCTATAAAGACGACAGCCTTATCGGCAGGCTGTTCAGCAAGTTGCCGTTGCCGCAAAAAACCGGCAGCGATGTGGATGCCATCCTGTCCTTGGTCCACAAAGACGTCAGGTTTCCCATAAGCTATGTCTGCGAAATTCTTATTAATTAATCAAAAAATCAAAAGGAACAGTTCCTTTTGATTTTCTTTTTGATTTTTCGGTTATAGCGGTATCCTGGTGGTTCCGACCCCAATGGCATGTTTAAATTCGTAAACTGCCAGATCGTAATCCGTTATGGCCTTTGCCAGCCCTAATGCGGCCTGGTAAGAAGCGATCTGGGCCTCATGAACGTCCGTCAAAGTATTCATACCCACATCGTAGCTTATGAGGGCCAACCTGCACCCTTCCTTTGCATTCGCAAGATACGCTTCGGCAACTTCCACCGCCCGTTTCTTATCCGCCAGGTCCATGTAACGGACGCGGATGTCCATCTCTATCTGGACCGGCACATCAGCCGCCGCTTTCCGTGCCTGCAACGTTGCCACCTCCTGTTTCAAATAGGTGGAAGAAGTTTTGGGATAGCGGTATTCCAGTCCGGTAAATAAAATCTCCTGTACCTGCGCGCCAAGGGCAGCACCTTTAATCTCATTGCGGTTGTCAAGAGCGCTTTCGATAAACTCCACCAATGTGCCTTCCGGTTCATCTACCATTACAAGCTTATCCGTAAGAACGACTTCCTGCATGAGATCGTATCCCAGCAGCAGATTGAAGTTCATTTTGGCGTTTTTCAGTGCGGTTTCGGCCAGGGCAACCTGCTGTTCCGCCTGCAGCACCTGGGTTTCAGCTGTGAGGGTATCCACTTTGGCAACGGTCCCCTGTTGGTACTTCTTTATGGTATTGTCATAAATGGTTTTCTGGTTGGTCAGATTTTCCTTTGCCACCCTTAGGTTCTCTTCCGCTTGAAGAACGCCGTAGTAGACCTGAATGGTCATGGCTTCTATTTCATTGAGCTCCGCCTGGTAATTGGCTTCCACCTGCTCCTTTGCAAAGTCCCGCCTCAACTTCATTATTTTCTCGTTAGTTTTCGTCGCTCCGCCGGCTTCTGCTGCTGCAATCTCCGAAATTGTAACCTTGTCGTACGCTATCGCTTGTTCAAGGTTTCTTAGATATTCCGAAATGGTCTCTGCGCTCTCCTTATGGCCTTTTGCAATGGCCTCATCCGACGCTTTGTTTAAAGCCGCAGCTTCAGCCCGGCTTCCCTTGGTCTGCATTATTTCGATGGCTTCATCTAATGAGAGATGAATTGCATCGCCCGTAAAGTTCATGTCAGGCACGATGTTTCTTTCCGTACCCACTGCCATAACAACCGAACTCAATACTACTAATGCTACCAATAACAACGGTAAAATTCGCTTTTTCATGTTCAATCCTCCAATGTCCGCAGTTTGATTTATGCCTTTATCCTGGCAAATATTTCTTCCAGTCTTGCTTCCCTCTCCGTCTCGTCAAATTTCAAAGCCTGATACGCGTCTTCCATGAATGCAATGCCCGATTCCGTAAGAGCCGCCGAAAACTGTTTGCTGATAATGTTCCTGCTATACTCCAACAGGCCACGTTCCTGCAAAAATCGCATCTGATAATTGATTTCACTGTAATATCCCCCGTTGATCTGGGCTGCATAAAATTTAACTATCTTTCCCGGACGCTTGTCCGAGAGCGTATAAAGAGTCCTCAATATTTCAAGCCGGGTGCTGACGGGATTTTCCAATACAGGCACTGCTTTTTCCCCCTTAGGCCGTTAACTCTATTCTAACTGCTTATATATGTAATTATAACATTCTCCCCTTTCATATGCTATACTGAAGCTGACGAAAAAATCACAGGAGGCAGCCATGTTTGAAAAAGAACCGCCTAAGGAATGGCGCGGTGGTGTGTACCTTACAACGGCTATGAATTCCCTGGAAGCGGACATTCTGGAATCAAAGCTCCGAGCCGAGAGCATCCCATCCATTAAACGATACAAAGGCGCCGGCAATGCCATGGAAATCATCATGGGCAGCACTTACAGCTATCCTATCGATCTCTATGTACCGGAAGAAACTCTCGAAGATGCCCGGAATATTATCGTGGCAACCCCCATACTTTCGGAAGATTTTCAGGACGAAGGCCCCCATGAGCCGCCGGATCCTGAAGATTCGAAATAACCCTCAGCAAAAATCAAAAGGGACTGTCCCTTTTGATTTTTTGAAAAAATACGGCGGGGATTATCCTCGCCGCATTCCTATATATATGAATCCCTTTTGACTATTGCTTGAATAGATCTCGTCGGTCTATTAATGTTATTATACCCTGATTATTGTCGTATCAATCGAGGAAATCAAGGGATTGATTTAAATACCCGAAAATCTGATATTCTCCCCTTTCATAATCCCTCTTATCATAATCCGGTTCCTCCGATTCATCGAACCTTGGAGTATAGTAAATCCTTATCTCGTAACTATTGTTGTAATCGATGCGGGAAGTGTGATAGTTTTGCAGGATTTTCTCTATCTTTTCCTTATCGGTGACCGTCATCATCGGAACTCTACCCCGGTCAACATCTTTGGTCCATGGCACTTCCACCCTTTCCACACCGCCTGTATCCTGCGATTCCGGCCCATAGATATCGATTTTTTCCACCATGTCTGCGGTCAGATCTAAATTGTAGCCATGGGCCTTGAGCCAGTTGATCGTATTTTCTGCGCTCAAAGGAACGTGAAAAGTCATATAACCGGCTTCACCCCTTCCGCCTACAACCCCTTCAGCTGTATATGTGTATTGAATCTCTATATTGGCATAGCTTGGCCGCAGGCTTATATACTCTTCAAAGCTCATGGCGCGAAAATCCTTCTCCATACAGGCAACCAGCTCTTCCACCAGATTCGGTTCGCTTATTTCATAATTATTCTCGTGCCTGTCCGTATAAAGAGTTGCCCGGGTATAGGAATCCGCCCTTACACTGTAAAATGAGTTTTTGGACTTGTATTCCGCAGACTCAAAAATTCTCTTCATCTCCGGACTTTCCGCCCAGAATAAGTAGTCGATAGTATATTGCCGGCTCATGTCGAACAATCCCGGCGTGTCATATTGTATTCTCACAGAGGATGCATACAAATTACTCTCATCCTGCTCAAATCGGGATCTGTTGTCGAGAATGCTCCGGTGGAACGCTGCGAGGGCTTCTATATTCTCAGGAGATGTGAGCATGGGCTCATCAACATTGCTTCTCCACATAATCCATTGGAAGGGGAAGCTGAAACCGGCACTGTTCACCTTCTGCGGATCCGGAACCCTTTTTTCAAAGCCTACAGCGTCCACATTAAGGCCGACGATGAAAATTACGGCAATGAGAGCATAAACCAGTAAGCTCTTAAGTCCTTCCTTGTTAAAAATGCGGGCGGATTTCGTCACAATCATTCGACCGATTATGAAGAAGATCACCGTTCCTGCAGCAAAACCGGCATATAAGTACAGCCTTCCTTCGCCGAGAACCTGGAAATAGAAGCCCAGCATGGTCATTCCCAAAAATGCGATTATATAACAGATGATCGGCTTCATAAATCCAAAGGTCAGGGAGTCGGAAGCCCTCTCAAGCTTCCGCTTATTATATAGAATCGCTGAAACAACCAGCATCAGAATAACGGTTCCGATGTAGTAGAGCACCTCAAACAAACTGAAATAACCGCCGCTGTTCAATATTCCCGTATAGGGCGATATGGACAAGCAGATATCCAGCCAATTGCCGGCCAGATCAAAGCCATATAGAAATTCGGAAAAATAGTTATTGAATACGGCGTATAGCAGCGGTATCAGGAATATGAAAAAGTATGAGGCAAGCAGGTGCATCAGATTATTGCCCGTAACGATACCGGTAAAGACGGCTACGCTGAACAGCACTAATACGATCAGCAGAGACGTTCCAATCCAGTTGAATATTTCTGCTCTGGCAAACACATTTTCCGTGGAAATCGTCAGGGTTTCGCCGTAACCCCATTGGCGGTAAACCGGTTTGCTCAGAAGAAGTAAAATTATGCCGTTCAATATAATGGGTAAAGAGACCAGTATTATGCCCGACACAAATCCGCTGTTAAACAGCCTCGGTCGGGTGAAAGGCATCGAATGCATCACGGCAACGGAGCCTGAATTCTGCAAATAGCGATACAAAAGCACAGCTGTAATTACCGGCACAAAGAGATGAGCTCCCATAAAGAACGGCTGTAAATTGTGGAGAGACATCTGTATATAAGGTGCCAGGGGAGTCAGATCTCTGTAAGACATGAGGATCGGGAAGACCCCCGAAAGGAAATAGACCAAAAAGGCAAGAACTGAAACGGGCCAGTACTTCCTCATGTTTT
>LSQX01268293.1_pt3 | contig 14233 bp, 11 predicted proteins | sample 654561 | NCBI WGS metagenome assembly LSQX01 (sample SAMN04489861, study PRJNA283612) | anaerobic digester metagenome | isolation source: 4 biogas reactors fed with cattle manure at either 37C or 55C with and... | place: Denmark: Kongens Lyngby | collected 2014
GCCCCTCCGCCTTGAGCATCCCTCCCGCCGTCAGCGCCTTCCCCCCGGCTGCCGTCTGCTACTAGCGTCGCTTGCAAAACCCCTCGTGGCATGGGCGTCCCGCCCATGGACGGATCACAGGCAGGATGCCCGTGCCACGTGCTCCCATGCCACGAGGCGTTTTACAAGAGCCTTGCTACTCCTCGCCGCGGCTGTGCTCACTTACGCCTCACCCGCCGCCTCCGTGGCTGCGACAAACACCATTTCCAGCGTTCCGCCGCAGGGCTACACCAATCATGCCGGGCACGTGCTGGCCGGCACGCTGGTCTCCGCCGATGCCCGGCACGTCACCCTCCGCCTGCCGGGCGGTGCCACACGCAGCCTGCCGCTCTCCATCTTTCCGCCTTCCGAACGCGAGCGCATCGGCATCGAGAGCGGCACGCTGGCGCCGCCGCCCGCCGTGGCGGAGGCGTTTGAGCGCTGCCGTCTGGCGTTGCAGCGGCTGGATGTGCTGGTCAAGGTCGGGCAGCAGAGCGAGGAATCGGCCGATGAGCGCCGCGACCTCGAGCGCCGCGCCGTGCGCGCCATCATCGCCGATCTCGAAAAGGAGCAGCGCCTCTCGCCCGCCGCCGCCGCCTACTTCACCGACCGCGTGCCGTAGCGCCCCAATGCGGCGCGGTTAATCGTCTAGTGACAAGGGTGCGCATGAAGCGTGGAGGGAATGAGGATGGATCGTCCTCGTCCTCGATTCAGCGGACAAGGTGTAGGGACAAGGTGTGAAGACAAGGTGCAAGTGCGAAGCACCNNCACCCGCTTAATCTTTCGCAGCGCAAGGTCAGCGCAGCGCTTTTACCCTCCACATTGCCAGCCACTGCGTGGTCGCAATAATCGCGTTCGAGTGGCGCGATTGGTGGCGCGATTGGCTTGACGTGGTACCACTAGGCAATATACAATACCCTCTCTTGAAGCCGCTTTGCGGCGCATCAGCATTTCAAGCACAACCGCAGGAGAACATAACAATGAAGCGACTGAACGAATTCGTCAAGGCCGACGACTGGAAGAACGAGAAGCATGTTCCGGCGATCGAGGCGCCCGCAACCGCCAAGGCCGGTGACTGGGTCGAGATTTCGGTCACGGTGGGCAAGGATATCCCCCACCCCAACACCACCGAGCACCACATGAGCTGGATCGCGCTCCACTTCGTCCCCGAGGGCGCCAAGCTCTCCTACGAGCTGGGCCGCTTCGAGTTCTCGGCGCATGGGCAGTCGGCCAAGGGTGCCAACGAGGGCCCGGTCTATACCGACAGCCGCGTGACGGTACGTGTGCGCCTGCTTACCTCGGGCACCATCTACGCCACCACCTACTGCAACATCCACGGACTCTGGGAATCGAGCCAGAACATCACTCTGGCATAGGCGTGCCACGCATGCCAGTTGACCGCCGGAGCCTCTTGCAAAAGCCCTCGTGGCATGGGCGTCCCGCCCATGAAACACGGGCAGGATGCCCTTGCCACGTGCGCCTGCAAGGGTTTTGGAAGAGCCTCCGACGGCTAAACCCGCCCCTGCCGGCGCGCCCGCGGGCGTGGCTGGCGGGGGTCTTCTGTCTTCTGTGCCTGGCGCAGGCCGCCGGTGGCGCGGAGAGGCCGTGGCGCGACTGGGCGGTGGCCAAGATCCGCATGCACGTCCAGCGCGCCGCCGACCTGCGGCGCTACTACTACGACGGCTACGCGCTTGATCACGCCATCGCGCGCGAGCAGGATGAGGTGCGCCAATGCCTCCTGGAACTGGAGCGCGACACGCCGCCGCCGTGGCAGCCCGGCATCCACATCGAGGCCTATATCAGCGAGATCGACGACTCCGCGCAACCCTTCTGGCGCTATCTGCCGCCCTCGCTCACCCCGGCCTCCCCCCCGCCCCCCCTGCTGGTCTTCCTCCACGGCTACGATCCCTCCATCACTTTCGCCTCCTTCCCCTGCTTCCCCACCTGCTTCACGAACGTGGCCAACCGCACCGGCGCGCTGATCGCGGCCCCCTTCGGACGCGGCAACACCGACTACCAGCATATCGGCGAGCAGGATGTGCTGCGCGTCATCGACGAGATGCGCCTGCGCTACCATGCCGATCCGCAGCGCGTCGTCCTCTGCGGCAACTCCATGGGCGGACTCGGCGTCTGGAACATCGGCGCGCGCTGGGCCGACCGCTTCAATGCCCTGATGCCCATCTGCGGACGCGGCGACTTCTATGTCTGGCACGAGCTCACCCGCGCCGAGATCCCCGGCTGGCACCGCGAGCTGGTCGACACCCAGTTTGCCACCCTCTACCTCAGACGGCTGCTCAACACCCCAGTCTTCGCCACGCACGGGCGCTATGATGACATTGTCACCTACGAGCAGGGTGCCTTCCCAGTACAGAAACTCCGGCGCCTCGGCTCGACGAGCGCCCGCCTCCTCACCTTCACCGATGGCGGGCACGACATCTTCGCCCCCACCTGGTACTACCCGCCCTGGCAGCAGTTCCTCGAAACCGTGCTGACGCAGATCCATCCCAAGCCGCCGCCCCGTTCCCGCGCCTACATCGGCACCACCGGCAGCCGCTTGCAGGATGCGCTGCTCAAGCCCTTCGTCTTTGTCGGCGGGGACGACGGCGGTACCGGCCACAGTCTAACCAACCTGCGGCAGCGGGCGCACGAGTGGCGGCGCTTTGCCTTCGCCCTGCCGCGCATGGCGCTGGAGACAGCACTCGAGCCCGCGCTCGCCACCAACTGCAATCTCTTCGTCTTCGGCGAGCCGGAGACCAGCCCACTCGTCGCACGCATCCTGCAGACCGGCAAGGTGGGCGTGATGCCGGACAAGTTCCTGATCGCCGGCCGCGAGCTGCCGCGCGACGCGGAACACGGACTCTGGTTCACGGGACGCAACCCCTTCAACACCAACCGCACGGCGGTCGTGCAGTCCGGAATCGCGTGGGGCGGCTGGACTTCGGACAACCACCGCTACGACCGCATCCCCGACGTCATCGTCTATACCAACGCCGCCGACCGCTGGGGCTACAACGTGGCCGTGGCGGCGGGCTTTGTGACGCACGGCGGCGATGTGCGCTGGAGCGATCCCCCGTTCACCGAGGCCATCCGCCGACCACCCGATCCGCCACCCTGGCCGGATTACGACTACTTCCTACCCTACACCACCTCCCCCTATTCCAGACCGGATGACAGGCGGGATGAGGAGAGGGAAGAGAAGGAGGAGTCATACTGGTGAGGCGCCTGTGGCCGCTGCCCTGCAGGGCGGCGGCAGTGGCAGTAGGCAGTAGGCAGTGGCCGCCGCCATGGCGGCGGGGCGGCATGCGTGCCGCCCGTACAGTGCTGCCTGCCCCACGTCGTGTCTCCACACCTTGTCTCCACACTTCATCCCTACGCTTTGTCGAAAGCGAAAGCGAAAGCGGCTGGCGGTGTCTCGGATCACGCTATTTCACCTCGTCCTCGAGCCCCGGTACTGCCGGAACTGCCGGTACTGCCGGCGGATTGATGGGCGTCTGCTTGCCCGCGTTCCCGTGGACGAGCAGACGCTCGTCCCTCCCGCCCGGACGCACGCGGCGCCCCGCAGCGTCTATCACCTCTCCTTTTACACTCCGCGATCATACGACTGAGTCGTATGCTCAACGTGAGCGAGATAGCGGCAGATATAAGCGAGACAGAGCCAGATATAGGCGCCCGGGCAGTGCAGCGCCCCGCGTGTGCGGCTCGCCGGGACGGCTCGCCCTACCTGCGCTGGCGCGCTTCTGCAGAAGCTGCCCCAATGTGGCGCGNNCATTCCTGTCTGCGCGCGTCGCAGAGGGCAGACAGGAATGTCTGCCCCACACTATCACGCTCCATCGCTGCGGCTAGCCCTGCAGCGAGGCACGGGCCCATGGGCGGGACGCCCATGCCACGAGCGAGCTTTCGACAAAGTTGCCGGCAAAGCCCGCGACAAAGTGGCGTCCCCGCCTATTCCAACGGCCTACTTAGCCGGAACGTTCTGGATTACGCTGCTGGCGGTCTTGATCAGCCCGGCGACGTTGGCCAGATCGGTGGGGATGATCATCGTGTTGCCCGTCTTGGCGAGCTTGCCGAACTCATTGATGTACTGCTCGGCCAGGCGCAGGTTGACGGCGTTGATACCACCATCGGCCTGTGTAGCCTCCGCAATCTCGCGGATACCGGCAGCAGTAGCCGCCGCCACCATCTTGATCTCGGCAGCACGACCCTCGGCCTCGTTGATGCGGCGCATCTTCTCGCCCTCGGAACGCGCAATGGCCTCCTGCTTCTCACCGTCGGCCCGGTTGATACGCGCCTGCCGATCACCTTCCGACTCGGCGATCATGGCGCGCTTCTCGCGCTCGGCGCGCATCTGCTTCTCCATGGCGTCGCGGATTGTCTGGGGCGGCGTGATGTTCTTGATCTCGTAGCGCGTGACCTTGACCCCCCAGGGACCGGAGGCCTTGTCAACCGCCTCCACAATCTCGCTGTTGATGTGCATGCGCTCCTCGAAGCTGCGGTCGAGATCGAGCTTGCCCATCTCGCTACGCATCGTGGTCTGCGCAAGCTGCGTCGAGGCGAAGAGGTAGTTGGCGATGCCATACGAGGCCTTGGCGGGATCGATCACCATGAGGTATAGGATACCATCCACCTCCACCGAGATGTTGTCGCGCGTGATGCACATCTGCGGCGGCACGTCGATCGCCTGCTCCTTGAGCGTGTGCCGGTAGGAGACACGATCAATGATCGGCATCAGCAGGTGGAAGCCTGCCTCGAGCGTCTTGTGGTACTTGCCGAGGCGCTCGACGATGTAGGCGCTCCTCTGCGGAACGACGCGGACGCACTTGAAGAGCGTCACGATCACAAAGAAAACTACAATCAGTGCAATGAATTGACCCATGGCCTATTTCCTTTCCTGTTCCTGCCTCACTTAACCCGCGGGCGCACCCGTAGCGTCAGCCCATCCCGGCCGACAACCTCTACGGGAACTCCCGCCTCGATGATTTCGTCGGCTGTAGCCGACCACATGACACCGTTTAGTTCGATCTTGCCGTCGTGTGGCTCGTTAATACGCTCCGTCACCACGGCATGGCTTCCGATCAATGGGTCGTCGCTATCTGGCTGACCGTCACGGATACGACCGGTGAAGATCTCCCTCACATGCCGCCGCAACAGCATCAGCGTCGCTACGGAGAAAACCGCGAAGAGAATCAGTTGCAATGTGCCGAAGGCTGCAATGGGTGGAATAAAACAGAGCAAACCCACCAGAATGGCGGAGAGACCGAAGAAAAAGAGAATGAAGCCCGGGGTTACCACCTCGGCAATCATAAGCATCAGACCCAATACCAGCCAGAAAGCATACGGCACCATACTCATCTCCTCTGCACGCGACAATCGAGACTCTCGCCTTACTTTCGCGCAATGATTAGAGCGTAACAAAAGCGCCGTGATTGTCAACCATGTACGTATTGGCACGGGAAATGCGTAAAAACCAAGTATGAGCGTTTACCCTCGCATCCGCGCTTTTTGGCTCTGGATGGTGCTTATAACCGCTATCGGCAGTCTCGTAGCACATGCGTATGACTCGCCGCGCATCGGGCGTTTGCCGCTGGATACCCAATGGGTGCCGGCCGACCTGCGGGTTGCGATTGTCGCGCCGGCCTGGAAAGAGGTGGTCTATCTGGACAAGGCCGCGTCGTTGCTGCGCGAGGAGCATGTGGCGGGCACCCTCTGGCATGCCGAACTCCCGCCCGGCACCCTCGGCGGCGGCGGGCGGCTGGAGCAGCGTGTCCGGCGCATCGGCAACGATCTGCTGGTGGATCTCGAGATTGCAAATCTCGGCACACAGGCCCTGGCCGGTGTCTTCCTGCTGCTCAATGTTCCGGCACCGGAGTTCGCCGGCGGCAGTTTCCGCATCGACGAGTCCCGCGGCGAGCTACCCCTGGTTCCCGGCAAGCCGCACCTGCGCATAGGCGACGGTACGCAATGCACCCTCTGGAACGCCGACGCCACACAGGGCGTCTCGCTCGGCTCGGACACCCCCCTGCGCCTGCTGATCCAGGATGGACGCCGCTGGGGCCCCGAGTTCTCGGTGCTAGCCACGCTCCACGTGGGTACCCCGCCACCCGGACGCACACTGCGCCGCCACTTCACTCTCTCGGCACTTGGCAAGTTGCCGACTCCGGCACCACCGGGTATCCTGACCCTCGACCCGGACAAGCACCTAGGAGCCCCCCTGGAGGGCTTTGGTGGCAACTTCTGCTTCAGCCTGCAGGAGCCCGTAGCAGAGCAGGTGCGCCGCAGGCTGCGTCCGCGTGTGGCGCGACTCCGCATGCATCTGGACGATTTGCGTCCGCCGCCGCCCGGCAGCCGCGACCCCCACACCGACTGGTTGCGCATGCTGGCGCTGGCCGACCGTCCGTGGAGTGAATTGTGGTACAATCTGGGACTCGCCGAAACGCTGCACCGTGACGGTACACGCCTCCAGATCAGCACATGGCGCGTGCCGGAGTGGATACTTGACCATCCACCCATGCACGACCAAAACCATATCGCGCCCGCACACTACGATACTCTGGCCGGCATGGTCGCCGCCTACCTCGACTATATGCGCCTCACGCGTGGTGCCGTTCCCGAGACCTTCTCCTTCAACGAGCCCGACTGGGGCGCCAACGTCATCTTTACCCCGGAAGAGTACCGCGACGCCCTGCTCGCCATCAACAGGGCACTGCAGCGCCACGGCCTTGAGACGCGCCTGATGATCGGCGACCTCTCCAACGCCGGTTCCGGCAACGACTATCTGGCGCCCGTACTGACCAACGAGACCCTGATGGCGCGGGCCGCCGGACTCTCCTTCCACGCCTGGCAGGCGGCTTGCGAGCCCGACTATGAGGCATGGCGAACGCTTGCCGACCAGACCGGACTGCCGCTCATCGTCGGCGAGATCGGAGTCGACCACAACTGGCGCGAGGTGCAACTGCACGGCTACGACTACGCGCTGCGGGAGATGGCGCACTATCTGGATGTCTTGCGCATGGCGCGGCCGCAGCAGGTGCTCTACTGGGAATACGGCGGCAGCTACGCGCTCCTGCCGCCGGAGACGTGGCGCGAACGCCACCCCGAAAGCGAACGCCTCGCCCTGCAGCAGCACATGGTATCGTTGACGCCGCCAGGTGCGGCGGCTATCGCCTGCCACTCACCGCTCAAGGAGGTCGCTGCCGCCGCCTTCGCCTTTCCGCAGGGAAAGGCCGAGGGATACACGCTGCACGTGGCCAACTTCGGTACGGATGCCGCAATGACAATTACCGGCCTCCCGCCCCGCATACGGCGGCTGAATGTGTTCGAAACCTCGCAGGGGGTCTGTTTTAGTGCCAGGCGGGCTATAACCTGCAAAGACGGAACGGCCAGTGTGACACTGCCGGCCCTCTCGCTGACGAGCTTTACCACCCTCTCCCTGCCGCACACTTAGTCTCCACACTTAGTCGCCTTACACTTAGTCGCCGCACTTAGTCGCCTTACACTTAGTCTCCACACTTAGTCGCCGCACTTAGTCCCTACGCTTTGTCAAGAGCTGTCCCTGTTGGCGAACACGGAGATCCGTCCCCACGAGAATGGCCCGGCGGAGCCGGGCAGAGAGCGGGGCGCTTTCTCGTCCTCGTCGTCCTCGTCATTGTCATCGAGCCCCGGTACTACCGGTACTGCCGTGCCTGCCGGTACTGCCGCGTGGCTACCGCCCCATAGCCAAGGCTACGTAGGACAGGCGACGTCGCCCTGTGCTGGCGCGCTTTTGCAGGTGCTGCCCCCAGAGTGGCGCGGACATTCCTGTCTGCGCACGTCGCCGAGGGCAGACAGGAATGTCTGCCCCACACTGCCACGCTCCAGCACTGCCAGGACGGCTTCGCCCTACTCCTGTGCTGGCGCGCTTTTGTGGAAACTTCCCAGGCGCCCGACCCCCTTCGACCCCCGTCAACCCCCTTCGACCCCCATCGAGGCTTGTGAACGACAGTATCGACACTGCCTACTGCTCCTGACCAGCGACACCACCAGCCGCCCTCTCTTTCGCTTTCGACAAAGCGTAGGGACGAAGTGTGGAGACGAAGCGTAGCCGACAAAGTGTGGAGATAAAGCGTGGCGACAAAGTGTGTCTCTGACCCATTCCAACTGCCTACTGCCACTGCCTACTGCTACTTTCCTGTCCCCTGTCTCCCCTTCCCGCGCTTCTGTGCCTCCGTGCCTCTGTGAGAGACTCCTGCTGACGCCACTGCCTACTGCCACTGCCTACTGCTACTTCCCTGTCCCCTGTCTCCTGTCCCCTATCTGTACCGTCAACCGCACGCAAACACGTGTGGTGACTAAGTGTGGCAGCCTTCCGTGGCACATGCTACACTAAGCTCATGCACAAACCCGACATGGACGAAGCCGCACCCGACGCCGCATCACCTTTCCCCGAAACGGCCGACATCGAAACGTCTAACGACGATTACGCCACGCGTTTCAAGGGCGCCACGGGGGCCTGGATGCTCGCGGTACAGACGCGCCTGACGCGCGCTCTACTTAAGAACCAGCCGCGCGGCACCTTGTTGGATGTCGGCGGCGGACACGGGCAGTTGGCCTACCCGCTGGCGGATGACGGATGGAAGATCGAGGTGCTCGGCAGCGCGCCGAGCTGCCGCAAGCGCATCGCGACACTGGTCGATGCACAGCGCTGCACCTTTACCGTCGGCAATGTGATTGAACTCCCCTACCTCGACCGGCACTTCGATGCCGTGATCTGTTTCCGTCTGCTGACGCACTGCGAGCGCTGGCCGCAGCTCGTCAAGGAGCTCTGCCGCGTCTCGCGCGGTCCGGTGATCGTGGATTATCCCACCAGCCAGAGCGTCAACGCCATCGCGCCGGCGCTCTTCGCCGCCAAGAAGAAGATCGAGCGCAACACGCGCACCTGGCGGCTCTTCCGTCATGCCGAGGTGGACGAAGCCTTCGCCGCGGCGGGCTACCGTATTGTGGCGCGGCGCAAGCAATTCGCCCTGCCGATGGTGCTGCACCGCGCTCTACGGTGCGCACCTGTCTCGGCAGGGCTCGAAGCCGTCTGCCGCGCCTGCGGCCTGACAGCCCTCTTGGGCTCGCCCGTCATTCTCCGCGCGGAACGCGTGGAGAATGATGCCGGACTGGCCTGAGACAACCGATTCAATCTGCGGCATATGCGCCTGCGCAGCAGGACATCTGCGCAATCTGCGGTTACAATTCTCCGCGTCTCCGCGCCTCCGCGTGGGCTTTCCCAGTTGCTTTCGACAAAGCTCCCGACAATGCTTGCGACAAAGTAGGGTCCGGGCCTAATCCGACGGCCTACTTCACAGGCTCGAAAGGCTCGCGCTCGTGAGGGCAGACCGGGGCGTCGCCGACGCCGTTGGCCGGCATGCACCAGCGGATGCCGTTGGCCAGCACGCGCTGCACAGCCGGATTGTGGTAGATCGGCAGGGTTTCGTGACCCGGCGCAAAATAGAAGATCTTGCCGAGACCGCGCTGGAATGTCACGCCGCTGCGGAAGACGTTGCCGCCCGCGTACCACGACATGAAGACCACGTGGCCGTCGTTGGGAATACCGAACGGCTCCCCGTACATCTCCGTCTGCTCAATGGCAAAGGTCTCGGGAACTCCCTGCGCGATGGGATGCGCCGGGTCGCAAACCCATACGCGTTCACGCTCGCCGATCTCGCGCCAGCGCAGTGTGCAGGGCGTGCCGAGCATGCGGCGGAAGATCTTCGACATGTGACCGGAGTGCAGCACCACCAGCCCCATGCCGCCGAAGATGCGCTTCTGGATGCGGTCGACCAGCTCATCGGGCACCTTGTCGTGCGCCATGTGGCCCCACCAGACGAGGACATCCGTCTTGTTGAGCACCTTGTCGGGCAATCCGTTCTCAGGCATGTCGAGCGACACGGCGCGAATCGTGCAACCCTCCAGCTCCGGCCGAAGTACCCTTCTCAGGTAGGCGTGGATGCCCTTGGGGTAGTGCTTGCGGCAAAGCTTGCCATAATCGCTCTCCGCCTGCTCGTGCATAAACTCGTTCCAGATTGTGATACTGGGCATGTTCGTCTCCCTCTAGTTCCTTAGGATGTGGCGCTACGGCATATTCGCCTTCGCGTTTCATTGAATGTAAGACTATCACGCCATGCCTTGTAAGTTCAAGTCATAATCGGTTGCCGTCATAATCGGTTGCCGTAATCGGTTGCCAGGGATGTGAATACGAGCCTTGCCGAGTGAATCGAGCGAGTCGATAGAATCGAGCGAATCGATTCAGTCGAATCCATCGACTTTATCGCTTCCATCAAACACACCGTTTCAGCACAACATGTGACTCCGTACTCTGCCTTGTATTATCCGAGGCCGGGGGGGATTACCATGCCCGCAAACACAAATCAAAAATCCCCTCCCCCGCACGCCTCCTTGCGTATGGCCGAGGGTGTCTTGCCCGTGACGCGCTTGACATAGGTCGAGAGGAAGGCAGTGTTGGTGATGCCCATGCGCACAGCAATTGTCTTAATGGGCAGATCCGACTTGCAGAGGTAGTTGTTGATCAGATGGCGCCGCTGCCATTCGCGGTAGGTGCCCGGCGATACTCCCATCCGGCGCTTGAAGGCAGCTCTAAGATGACGCTCCGAAAACGCTATAGCGGACGGAATCAAAATGCAGGGCATCGCAGTCGAAATAGACTACGTACACCTCGGTATGCTCCCATATCACGACCAACACCGTCTTCCTCGGCAAGGGTATCCGGCTCGCTGGCGCGGGTATCGGCAGCACCATCCTCAAACCAGGCGCCGACAATATGCGGCTGTTGAGTTTCAACCACGAGGATGCCGTGGCGGAAAAGATGACCCTGACAGGTGTGTACTTCGACACATCGGTCTACATCCATGGTGCCGTTGCCTCCTTCGCCTCGCGCGGGGGAACCATCTCAGAGTGCCGCATCACCGGCAACTCCAGAGCCTCGAAGAACTACTGCAGCGGCGTGGTGGCCAACATGAGCGCGGGTCTGATCTCCCGTTGTATTATTGACAACAACCTTGAGCCCGGGGACAACGACTATCAGCATTCCATGGTGCGTTTGGTAGATGGAGGAACTGTCGAGAACACCCTCTTCTATAACAACACCACAAAGAATTTCGGCACCATCACCTTGCAGGGTCCCGGGATCGTCCGCAACTGCACGTTTGTCGGCAACACGAACCGCGAGGCCCAGGTTTACATTGCGTCCGACAAGGCCTCGGTCATCAACTGTGCAGGCGCGGCGGGCGGGGCGGTTCGGTACAGACGCAGCCTGGTGAACGCGAGGCCGCAACGCTGGAGCACGCCGTCCCCGGCGGTAACGTTCTCCACTCATGCGCCTTCCAACTTACCGCGGAGACCGCGGGCTCCAGTGCGCATCGGAAGCGAACGCAGAGAACGGAACTGACGACAAGTAGCGACAGGCTCGAGAGAGGGCGAATGCGTCTGCGACAAAGACAGTCCCACCAGAGTGGCGCGGACATTCCTGTCTGCGCGGGTATGCGCGGGCAGACAGGAATGTCTGCCCCACACTACCACGCTCCATCGCTGCGGCCAGCCGGGACGGCGTCGCCCTTCGAGTAGCGGTACCGTGAGCTTGTACAGGCGCGGCGGGCGGGGCGGTTCGGTACAGACGCAGCCTGGTGAACGCGAGGCCGCAACGCTGGAGCACGCCGTCCCCGGCGGTAACGTTCTCCACTCATGCGCCTTCCAACTTACAGCGGAGACCGCGGGCTCCAGAGCGCATCGGAAGCGAACGCGGAGAACGGAACTGTCGACAAGTAGCGACAGGATCGAGAGAGGGCGAATGCGTCTGCGACAAAGGCAGTCACACCAGAGTGGCGCGGACATTCCTGTCTGCGCGGGTATGCGCGGGCAGACAGGAATGTCTGCCCCAGAGCGCATCGGAAGCGAACGGGAGGCCACAGCCCAAATCACAAATCACAAATCTAAAATCCCTTGGCGTTCCTGGCGTCTTGGCGGTTCGATTCACACTACTTGGCGGCGGGTGGCGCGGGTAGCGCGGGCTGGGTTTTACCAGCATAGTCGGGATCGAGCAGCACAATGCGCCGCAGGTCGGTGAAGCGCGGCAGTGAGTTGGTGTCCGCGCCGGGTTCGAGGACTACCCGCATGCCGGTCTCGAGATTAACTCTGCCCAGTCCGACAATCTGCCACGACTCGTCGCCGCGCGAGCCGGTAACGTGACGCAGGTTGTCGCGCTGCAGCGCACCGCATTCGGTGCAGGTGGCATCGTCCGTGACATACGCGACGGCGGCCTCCTGATCGAGCGGGATCGAGGCGCCGCTGCGGAGGTCGAGCAGGAGTTCCCACTCACCGGCGAGATCGGCTGGAACACTCCACGAGATCGAGTGGACAGGCGCGTTGGTATCGAAGCCGGCCAGCCGCGCATACTTGAAGTTGTCGATGTTATCGGTCTCGATCCGGACGTTGCGATCCTTGGCGAACTTGTCGCAAGCCACGACCACGGCACGTGCCTTGGCCTTGGCGTCCTTCGGGGCGGCGGCACCGTTCTCGATCAGCACGGGATCAACGAGACGCACCTCGCGCACATCGCACCAGTCGCTCGGGTGGAGGATGCCGGGCATCACCCAGATGCGGCTGCCCTTGTAGAGACGGCGCTTGCCGACGCAGATGGTCTTCCAGGCCGTATCGCCCTTGCGGCCCTGAATGGCCTGGTTGGCAATCTCCTGTCCGCCCGCGGCCTTGTAGTCGTTGACGTACCACGGCTGGTAGATGCCCATGTAGCTGACGGCGGGATCGACATCAACGCTCGCGGCGGTGCGGACGGTCGCGAAGACGTACCACCAGCCGGCATCGTCATCCTCGATCGAGTAGCCGATTTCAGCGAAGTCCGGATTCATCCAAACGCTCTCGGTCTCGCCGCCGAGCTTGACCTGGAAACGGCAGTATTCCGTACCGTCGGGATCCTTGCCGCGCGTCATGCGCTTGCCGCCGGTGAGCCTGGCGGCGGGAGCCACGATCACCGAGGAGCGGCGCGGATATACCGTGGGCTCGGCAGGCGACTCGAAGGAGTGCCTGAAGATGTTCTCGAAGGTGCCCAGCATGCGCCCTTCACCAAGCTCGCCGTAGGCACCGCGGGAAGTCTCGCCCTCGACGAGCGATTTCCACCGGTACAGCATCTCCTCACGCGGCATGAGCTTGTAGCGCAGACGCTGGGCGGGCTCGATCATGTCGTTGTAGCGCTGCAGGGCCATGTCGTAGCCGGCGATCCGCGCGCGGCGCAGCATGACCGCCTCGGGACCGCCGCGGCCGGCATTCCAGGCGTTGTCGAGGGCGCGCAGCATCTTGACGCAGTCGTCGCCGGTGAGGTAGTGCGACGTATCGGCGACGTAGCAGCCCAGCCACGTCCAGCGCTGACGCAGGCGCGCATGCTCGAGCAGGCCGAGGTACTCCTGGATGCCCTTGGCGCCGCGTCCGTAGGCGGCATTGACGTAGGTGGCGGTAAGCTCATCGACATCAAGGTCGGGATTCCACAGGAGCTTGGCGAAGAGCCAGAGGTTCAGCGCGGCCATGTCGCCGATGCTTGTCGAGAATTGCGTCTGGCAGAAGACGCCTTGTACCCCGCTCTCCTTGTAGAACTTCGCCGTCTGACCAAAGATGCGGTGGTTCGGGAACGGGATGCAGAAGTCGCTGAAGTTGGCGAGGTAGTCCCAGACGTAGAGACCGTGCTTCGCGCTGGACATGCGGGCGAGACGTCCGAAGAAGATGTCGGAGCGCTCGTTGCAGTCCGCCGGAAGCCCGTGGTTGCGCCATAGCTCGGCCACACCGGCACCGACGTTGGGCGAGAACTTGAGTTCCCCGGTGATGGGCAGGCTATCGCCGAAGCCTAAATAGCCGAGGAAATTGAAGCGCACGTGCGGATACCTGGCGGCGAAATGGTCGCCGACCTTGTTGGCAAGGACGACACACTGGAGCGCCGGATGGGTCGAGCCATCCGGATCGGCATAGTGCTGCGCCAGCGCCAGGCACTTGTCGCACTCGCAGTAGGTGTAGGCGTCGTCGATGCCCACGGAGATTTCGCGGATGGTGGGATCCTTGGCGAGTTCGGCGTCGATCTCGCTGTAGAGCTGATTGAGCATGCCCTCGTTGGAGACGCAGACCCAGTGGAAGTTGCGCTTCCGGGTGGCCGCGACGTAGGCGTACCAGTCGGGGTGCG
>LSQX01277394.1_pt1 | contig 14233 bp, 14 predicted proteins | sample 654561 | NCBI WGS metagenome assembly LSQX01 (sample SAMN04489861, study PRJNA283612) | anaerobic digester metagenome | isolation source: 4 biogas reactors fed with cattle manure at either 37C or 55C with and... | place: Denmark: Kongens Lyngby | collected 2014
TCGAGTCCTGCTAGGCGCGCCATTTTTTTATGTGTTATGCGACCGTGAAACAGCTGATGTTTCACGGTTTTTCTTTAGGCAGGAAATATCAGGAATATGCCGAAGCAAGTAGCAATAAAATGCAGCAAGGAGGAGAGTTTAATGCCTGCGCAAATTATTGATGGCAAGCGGATTGCTCAGCAAATTCGCAGTGGCCTTGCTCAAAAAATACTTGAAATGCTCGCTCAAGGGAAAACCAGGCCAGGGCTGGCAGTGGTCCTAGTGGGAGATAATCCAGCTTCCAAGCTCTACGTAAGTATGAAGCAGAAAGCCTGCAAGGAGGTTGGAATCTACTCGGAGGAACATAGGCTGCCTGCTGAGGTCACCCAGGATCAGCTGTTAGCTTTAATCGATGAGCTGAATGGTGATCCAAAGATTCATGGAATTTTAGTTCAGCTGCCGCTTCCTGCTCATTTAGACGAAGAAGAAGTGATTATGCGGATTCACCCTGACAAAGATGTGGATGGATTTAACCCTGTTAATGTAGGGAAAATGTGCATTGGCAGCAGAGCGTACCTGCCCTGTACTCCAGCAGGGATAATGAAGCTGATTGACACGATTAACTACGATCCTGCAGGAAAGAAAGCGGTTGTGATTGGGCGCAGTAATATAGTAGGAAAACCCATTGCTCAACTGCTGCTGCAGCGGGATGCTACCGTCACTATCTGTCATTCCAAAACGAAAGATCTGGTTGCTGAATGCAGGCAGGCTGATATACTTGTTGCAGCAGTTGGGCAGCCGGAGATGGTAAAGGGGGACTGGGTCAAGCCTGGAGCAGTAGTAATTGATGTCGGGATTAACAGGCGGGATGGTAAGACTGTTGGAGACGTAGAATTTGACAGTGTTAATGAAGTTGCTGGCTGGATTACACCGGTTCCGGGCGGGGTAGGTCCAATGACAATAGCTATGCTGCTTACCAATACCGTGGTAGCTGCTGACAAATGATAAACCAAAGACGCTTCCGGGAATGGGAAGCGTCTTTTTCGCAGGAGTTCAACATACCTGCCAAGAATATATAGATAAGTCATTTTATGGACATATCAAGGGGTTCTTGTAATGATTAAATTTCTTGAACGGGTAGGACAGGTCGCCCGATTAATAGTCGAAACAGTTTACTATATTTTTCGCGGCGATGTAGAGCTCAAAATAACTGTAAAACAGATGGTGGAGTTAGGGGTAAAATCGATTCCGTTAGTTTTGATAATTAACGGTTTTACCGGCATGGTATTTTCATTGCAAGTGGCGCAGGAATTAAAGGCATTTGGAGCAGAATCACTGATCGGTCAACTACTCGGCCTAGCGATTATCAGAGAGTTGGGAGCAGTTTTAACTGGGGTGGTTGTCGCCGGCAGGGCTGGCTCGGCGATTGCCGCAGAAATTGGCACGATGAAGGTTACCGAACAGATTGATGCCCTTAAAGCCTTGGCTGCTGATCCGGTCCAATACTTGGTCGCACCCCGTTTTTTTGCTTGTATGATCATGGTGCCAGCTTTAACGGTTTTTGCTCATCTAATTGGAATGTTTGGCGGATTTGTGGTCGCAGTTAATCAGGTTGGAATTATTCCTATGGTTTTTTATCAATCCTCAATACGCTCCATATCCTTTTATGATATCTGCTGCAGTTTAATCAAAGCAGCGGTGTTTGGTATCATTGTTGCTATTTCCGGCTGTGTCCATGGCTTAAAGACTGAAAGAGGAGCTCAAGGAGTAGGAACGGCTACAATTTCAGCAGTGGTCAGCAGCATGATTGGAATTTTTATCTGCAATTATTTCCTTTCTGCCTTGATGTGGTAAACTTGGAGGACGGCATATATGTTTGTATTAAAAGATGTTTGTTACAGTGCCGACGGCAATCAAATTTTAAAGCAGATTAACCTGTCGATTAATCAGGGTGAGATCTTTGTCATTATGGGTTTAAGCGGAGCGGGAAAAAGTACTATTCTGCGTTTGCTTAACGGCTTAATTCGCCCCAATTCTGGTGCTGTAATTGTTGACGGAAAAGATATCAGCAGAGCATCGGAAAAGGAATTGACCCAAATCCGCCGACAGGTTGGCATGGTATTTCAATCGGCTGCATTATTTGACTCCCTCACTGTTGCTGAAAATGTCAGCTTTGCTTGGCGGAAAGAAAAAATTACCAAGGCAGAATTGGCTAACAGGGTAAAAGAAACCTTGGCGTTGGTCGGTTTAAGTGGGATTGAAAACAAGATGCCGGCTGAACTCAGCGGTGGGATGCAGAAACGTGTGGGTTTGGCTCGGGCGATCGCCATGAAACCGCAGGCTATTTTATACGATGAACCAACCTCGGGCTTAGATCCGATGACCAGCAATACCATTCTCAAATTGATTAAAGATTTAAATCAGCGGCTTCAGGTAACATCGGTTGTGGTGACCCATGACTTAGCTGGTGCATTTGAGATTGCAGATCGGATCGCTTTGTTAAACAATGGCGAAATTATTTTTGTAGGAACTGCGGCAGAAATGCAGAAAGCAAACTTGCCATTAGTCCAAAAATTTCTGACCGGAGGTCAAGGGGAACAGGGGGGGTATCATGCAGCTATCACCAGAAGCTAAAGCAGGGGTCACTGTGCTGTTAAGCATAATCTTATTTGCAGCTATGGCTATGGCTGTTGGCAGAATTGATTTTAGAGGCTCTGATGCTATTGAGCTAACATTGGCTTTTCAGAATGTGGATGGCCTGCTTGAAGGTGCGCCGGTTCGCTATGCTGGGGTCAATGTTGGTAATGTTACAGCGGTGCAGTTAGCCAGCAATGCTGTATTGGTTAAGGTTAGACTTGATCGAGAACTGCTGATTCCTGCAGATTCAGAGTTTGTAATCGCTACCTCAGGTGTACTGGGAGATAAATATATTGCAATTAAGCCAGGGCAAGCCCAAGAACCATTAGATCCTACAGCTTTAATCGCGGGAATCAATCCAGTCAATATTGACAGCATGATTCACGAGGTGGAGAAAGGTCTGCGGGGTTTAAATCTGGTTATTGAATCAATCACCGAAATAGCTGCTTCGGAGGAAATGCAGTCAAGTTTGGCAGAGGCTGGGGAACTGCTGAAAGATACAGTTACTAGTCTTAAAACTGCAGTGGAGCAAGTTGCAGATGTGGCTGCGACTGTTCAGACTGTGGTGGACGATGTGGCAGTATTAACGGAGCAGGTTCCGGAACTCGATCTGCGCAGCACATTTGCCGATATTCAGAAGTTCTCGCAGCAGCTTGCCAGCATCAACCTTGTAGAGCCAATTAATGAGATCAATCAGTTCGCAGCAACCCTAAACACGATTCCTTTAGGCGAACTGGCTGGAGATGTTCAACAGATTACACAACAGCTGGCAGCTTTAAATTTTACAGCGATCGAATCGGATCTGCGGCAGTTTACAGCAATGCTGGCTGCAGTTGAAATCCAACCATTGATTGACGAAATTATGCTTGTTACCGAGCAGATTAAAGGGTTGAATTTAGACCAGCGTGGTGCAGAGATTGCTCAGTTTACTGCTCTGCTGGCTGAGATTCCACTAAAGGAAATTGCAGCAGACCTGCAGATTGTCGCCAACAATCTTTCTCACATTCCGCTGGAGGAGATTGGCAGCAACATTCATGATTTATCTGCGAAGTTAACTCAGCTGCCAATCGAACAGATTGTGGCGGACCTTATGATTGTAACCGATGAGTTGAGTGCAATCGGTTGGCAGGAAATGTCTGCTCAGCTGGGAGATTTTACAGGCAGACTGGCTGCTTTTGATTTCGAAGAAATGTTAGCAGGTGTGACTTCGGATCTGCAGAGTTTTTCCCATACGCTGGCAAGTTTAAGATTAGATGAGCTTTTAGCTGGAGTTAGTGATGTGGTTGAGAACTTAAGAAATGTGAGCACAGCGGTGGATCCGGACAGTGTAGCAGCGATCATGGCGGATCTCGAGGGAATTTCCGCAAATGTTCACGCGGTAACAACCGAAATTAACAGCATGGTTGTGCAGCTGAACACAGATGTCCAAAGCTTCAGCAATGAGTCCCTTGAGGCATTGAGTAATATCAAGAGCATTGTTTCTGGGGTTGAACAGAGCATTGCTAGAATTAATCTCTTTATTGATGATGTTACTGCTGAAGGTGAAACTGCTGAAAACTTACGGACAACATTAGCCAACATTGAAACAGGTACCAGTGAGTTGGCGCAGCTTATTACCAGAGTATCAGACAGTTTCAGTTCTGATACAGGGGTGTTTGCTAATCTGCAGGATACGATGACCACTATTCAAAAATTGAATGAGGATATCGAAAAGGTTAAGACAATGGGCGAAAAGGTTGAGATCAGATCCAATTGGAGCGCCCACTATAGTCTGTCACCAGAGCGGCGGCTGATGGCCAATATTGATTTTGAATTTAAGCCCCATGACAGCAACTCGTTTATCTTAGTTGGTATGAGCGATATTCTTGGTACTGAGGGCGGCAACCGCCTCCAGCTGCAGTACGGCCGGCAAACAGGCAGGCTGCGGCAGCGCTATGGAATTATTGATACCAGCTTGGGAATTGGATTGGATGGAAATATTACCGATAAATGGGGATTAACTGCTGAGCTGAAGGATCTGACCACCGGAGCTCCAACCTTAACTTTAAAAGCGGATTATTCGTGGACGCCGGATTGGGTTATCGGTGTTGTGCTGCAGGATGTACTCCATCGGGAAGGATTGAGTGTAGGTATTGAGCGGAAATTTTAATTTGCTCACAAGTTAACAGCTGAATTTGGTTAAACTAAAGGTACATCAGAAAGGGGGATGTACCTTGGTTAGAAAAGCAGCAGTTGTTTTCTTGTTAGTTGTCTGCATTGTATCTTTTGGCTGGCTTTTGCAGCAGCCTGGAGAAATACCCATGGAGGATGAGGTTGAGTCACAAACTCCGCAGGGCAATTGGGAAGAACCAGGGGTAAGAGTGGTTCAAAATGTAGGACCTGCAACAGTAAAAATTGAAACATTGGCGAAGGTTGTTGTGGATCAATTTTTCTTCCAGACACTGGAAGAGCAGCAGGGAGTCGGCTCGGGAGTGATTTATCGGTCTGACGGATACATCCTTACCAACCATCATGTGGTTGCTGACGCGGAACAGATTTTGGTTCGGCTGCCGGATGGACGCAGCTTCCCAGCTGAAATAGTCGGCAGTGATGAGTTATCCGATTTAGCAGTTTTGAAAATCGACGCTCAGGATCTTCCTGTTATCTCTCTGGGAAATTCTGATGAAATCCGAGTGGGCCAGCAGGTAATTGCAATTGGCAATCCCCTTGGTCAAGATAACACTGTTACCACAGGTGTGGTTAGTGCGGTAAACCGCGATCTGCTGGTTGATCCCGAGAACAATCGCTTTTTAGAAGGTATGATTCAGACTGATGCGGCAATCAATCCAGGTAATTCTGGTGGACCGCTGGTGGATTTGAACAGCCAGGTGATCGGGATCAATACTGCGATTATCGCGCAGGCAGAGGGAATAGGATTTGCAATTCCTGCCAAAACTGCAAAACTAGTTGCCGATCAGATTATTGAGCATGGCAAGCCACTGCGTTTAGGAGTGCTGGGGGGGAGCTTATTCCCTGCTTTAGCCCAAACAATTCGTGAACAAACCGATGCAAAAATAGCTGTTGAGCGCGGTGCGTTTATCACTAGAGTAATAAGGGATAGTCCTGCTGATCAAGCTGGACTGCGGCCGGGAGATATTATTGTGGCTGTAAATGGCCAGGAGATCGCCGGGATGCGCGAGCTTAGGGATGCGGTTCAGGAAACCGGCTTTGGTGGATTGCTGCAGCTGGAATACTATCGTGGCGAGGAGCGGCAACAAGCGGAGGTTCAACTCTAATCCAGGGCTATACCCTGGATTATTTATTGGCTGCGGGAGGGTGTCGATGAACATATTGATTATCTGTGTTGGTAAAGTGAGGGAGAAATATTTAACAGCAGGAATAAATGAATATTTGAAGCGCCTCAAAACCTATGCAAAGGTCGAGGTCAGGGAAGTTAAGGACGAGTCCTTTACAGAACCTTTAAGTGAAAAAAATGCTGCTGCGGTGAAGGCTAGGGAGGCTGAACGAATTTTAGCTGCGGTACCTGATCGGTATTATGTGATTGCCCTTGATAGAAGAGGTAAGCAGCTCAGTTCTCGGCAGTTCGCAGCTTTATTGGAAAACCAGAGTATCTATGAGCAGGGAAATATTGTGCTGATTATCGGCGGAGCCCTTGGTTTAGCAGATAGTGTGCTCGACCGGGCTGATTATTTACTTTCATTTTCCGAGATGACATTTCCTCACCAGCTGATGCGGTTAATTTTAATGGAGCAGATTTATCGAGCGATGACAATAATCCGCAATGAGAAATATCATAAGTAAAGGAGATGTCAATCCTCTTGGGGGAGGAAATCAGTAGAAATAATCGAAATACCATTACTTAACAGGAGGAGCGTGGGACCATTGAGGTGGAACAAAATTTCTGATGCAGTTGTCCGCAGACTGCCGTTATACCTGCGTGTTTTAGATGAAGTGGCAAGAGTGGGCGAAACCCAAATGATTTCTTCACAAGAATTGGGAGAGAAAGCAGGAGTAGGTTCAGCTTTAGTTCGCAAAGATCTGGCTTGGTTTGGTGAATTTGGTAAACAGGGAGTAGGTTATGAAGTAGAATTCTTGCGCACTGAACTGAAGCGCATCTTAAATTTGGATAAAGTACATAAAGTTGTCTTGGTTGGAGCAGGCAGCTTGGGAATCGCTCTAGCCCGCTACAATATCCGCCGCTTTGAGTCCGATGACAGCTTTAGTCTGAAAATTATCGGTCTGTTTGATCAAGATCCTACCAAACTTGGCAGGATCTATGAGGGTATCGAAGTGCGGCCCCTTGCTGAGCTGGAAAGTTTTGTGCGGGAAAACAATGTGAAAATGGCGATAATCACTGTTCCGGCAGATGCTGCCCAAGACGTGGCGATGCAGTTGGTCAAAGGCGGTATTGAGGCGATTCTCAATTTTGCCCCAATCAAGCTGAATGTGCCTGAACATGTCCGGGTGGCCAGCACCGATTTGACTCTTGAACTGCAGCGCCTAGCCTATTATTTAAGTGGAGAATAAACTAAGGCCAGGATTCTTAAGTCCTGGCTTTTGACATTATCTTTCATATAGTTCTGCGGTTACAGTTTCTCGTTCGTGGGCTTCCACCGCATAATCCCCGATTTTTTCACTGAAGTACTTCAATTCGTCAATGGTATCTTGTAACATATTGATTGTGCGGTTGATTTTGTGCTGGTTCAAGGACAGATTAGATTCCCACCAGGCTTTTGTTGTAGCTAATGCCTCCCTAATCCGAAACAAACATGCTTGAGTATACTCCTGTTCATTCATTAGGTCCATTGTGATCACTCCTATATGTATATTTTGTCCGAAAAAGAAGTTTATTTTCACCGATATTTTTGATATACTATTTGAGGTAAGTTTGTAATGTGTGGAAGGATGTCAGTGATGAATATATTATCTACTCAGAAACAGGAATTAGCAGCACTGATTCAATCAGCATTGGAACAGCTGGTTGCCCAAGGAGAATTACAAGTAGCAGATTTACCGGAAATTACTTTAGAAATACCTAAAGATAAAGCTCACGGTGATTTTGCGTCTAATATTGCACTTGTTTTGGCGAAACCTGCCGGCATGAAACCAAGAGATCTGGCTGAAAAAATTGCTGCGCTTTTAAGCACGCAGGAAATGATCGAGAAAATCGAGGTTGCCGGTCCGGGTTTCATTAATTTTTTCCTGACAAAACAGTGGCTCTATGATGTGCTAGATGTGATTGAAACCCAGCAGTTGAATTATGGTGCTTCTAATTACGGCAATGGGGAAAAACTGTTGTTGGAGTTTGTCAGCGCCAACCCTGTTGGTCCGATGAACGTGGTCAACGCCCGCGCTGCTGCGATTGGGGATACCTTAGCCAATCTATTGAAGGCGGTTGGTTATGATGTAGCAACCGAATATTACGTTAACGACGCTGGTGTGCAGACTGAAATTTTTGCCCGTTCCTTACTAGCCCGGTATCGGCAGTTGGAGGATCCCAGCTATCCGTTTCCTGAGGATGGATATCCTGGTGAATATGTAGCAGATTTGGCGAAAAGATTAAAGGCGGAAGCGGCCGATTTTGATCAGATGGATGAGGCTGAGCAGCTGGAATACTGCCGCACCTGGGGCATCGATCAAATGGTTGAATCACAAAAGCAGGATCTGCAGAAGTTTAACGTGGAGTTTGATCGCTGGTTCAGAGAGCAGGATCTGCACAAAGCTAATAAACTGGAAGAAATTATTCAGCTCCTAACCGAGCGTGGTTATATGTACGAAGCTGAGGGAGCGCTGTGGTTTCGCTCCTCGGATTTCGGAGACGATAAAGACCGAGTAATTATTAAAAATGATGGAACTTATACTTATGTAACCGCTGATATCGCTTACCATTATGATAAGCTCAAACGTGGATTTACCAAACTAATAGATATCCTCGGTCCGGATCATCATGGCTATATTGCCAGGATGAAAGCGGCTGTACAAGCCCTTGGTTATCCTGAAGATGCACTGGAAATTTTGATCCTTCAATATGTAGCTCTGCTCCGCGATGGCAAGCAGGTTAAGATGTCAAAGCGTGCCGGAGAGTTTATTACACTTCAAGATTTGTTAGATGAAGTTGGTCGAGATGCAGCCCGTTACTTTTTTGTAATGCGCAGTCTAGATTCCCACTTAGATTTCGATTTAACTTTGGCTGCTGAGCAGAGCAATGAAAATCCTGTTTATTACATTCAGTATGCCCATGCTCGCATCTGCAGCATTTTGGCACAAGCCGAGCAGCAAAATATACCGGTTAAATCAATTGAAGCGGTTGACTGCAAACTTTTGAATCATGAATTAGAAATAGATTTAATTAAAAAACTAGCCGAATTACCAGATGAAATTTTGACTGCAGCAGTAGAGAGAGCACCCCATCGAATCGCTAGCTATGCACTAGAATTGGCAGGTTTGTTCCACTCTTTCTACACCCACTGCCATGTTTTAGGAGAGCAGGATGCACTGAGAGATGCCCGGTTAGTCTTGGTTAACTGTGTGCGGATTGTGCTTCAGAGGGTTTTGCGCTTGATGGGTATATCTGCACCGGAAAGGATGTAGAGGAGGTATTCGATGGGTATCTCACAAGCTGGTAAGCTGATTCTGCAGGCGTTGAAAACCAGCTGGGAACATTTCACTACTTTGATAGTGCTGAATCTGGTATGGTTTTTACTGTCTTTTTCACCACTGTTTATTGATGCCTTTACTAAAGGAAGTTTAGGATGGTTTTTTGTTTTTATCGCCGCATCCCTTTTTCTGCTGGGTCCGGTCACAGCCGCGGTCCAATATTTAGTCTGGCAGTTAGTTCGCAATAACGAAATATCTGTAGGCGAATTTGTCCAGGCTTTGAAGCGGTTTTTTTGGCGGGGTCTGGCATTAGTTGGGATTGGGATTGTTACCCTGTTAGCGATTGCTGGTCTTTTTACATTGACCTCAAGTTCTGCTTCGTTTATAATGCGAGTTATTACCGGAATGGTGCTGTACTTAGCACTGTTCTGGCTTTTAGTGGCACAGTTTGTGTTCCCGCATTTAGTACAATACGACCTCGGCGTTCGAGCAGTGATTCTGCGGTCCGCTAGATTAGTAGTGGACAACCTATTAGTAAGCTTGGTGCTGCTTTTGGTCTGTGGTTTACTGACATTTATTTCTTTTATTTTAGTGATTCCTGTAATTCTTTTATGGTTCACTGTGATTAGTTTGTTGCAGAACTCGATCATGGTGGAACTGGTGGATTCTAGTAATGGTCATAGTAAAGATTTGGAGTAAGGAGGATGCTCGCAATGACCAAGTATATTTTCGTAACAGGCGGTGTAGTTTCCAGCTTGGGCAAGGGGATAACTGCAGCGTCTCTTGGTAGATTATTGAAAAACCGCGGTTTAAAGGTTACCAGTCTCAAACTGGATCCATACATCAACGTAGACCCAGGCACAATGAGCCCTTTTCAACATGGTGAAGTATTTGTCACTGATGATGGTGCCGAAACAGATTTAGATCTTGGTCATTATGAGCGCTTTATCGATACTAACTTATCTAGGCGGAGTAATGTTACTACCGGGAAAATATATTGGTCTGTTTTACAAAAAGAGCGCAGAGGCGACTTTCTCGGCGAAACTGTACAAGTGATTCCTCATATTACCAATGAAATCAAAGAACGGATCAAATGGGTAGCAGCGGATAGTTATGCGGATGTAGTAATCGTTGAAATTGGGGGAACGGTTGGCGATATAGAAAGTCTTCCCTTTTTAGAGGCGATCCGCCAATTTAAAAGCGATATCGGTAAGGACTCATGTTTGTATATTCATGTAACCCTGGTACCATATATTCAAACCGCTAAAGAATTGAAAACTAAACCAACGCAGCACAGCGTGAAGGAACTGCGGTCCATCGGTATTCAACCAGATATTATTGTCTGCAGAAGCGAATCGGAACTTCCTGAAGATGTCAGAGCTAAGATTGCCTTGTTCTGTGATATTGAAAAGCAGGCAGTAATCCCTAATACTGACGTTTCATCAATTTATGAGGTACCGCTGCTTCTAGCAGAAGCCGGATTGGATCGGATTGTCTGCGAAAAGCTGAATTTAAACTGCAATGAGTTAGATTTGCGGGAGTGGGAGCAGCTGGTCGAGGCGATCAAAAATCCGAAACACCGGGTTAAAGTTGCGATTGTAGGTAAATATGTTGCACTTCCGGATGCATACTTGAGTACAGTTGAAGCGCTGCGCCACGCTGGATTTGCAGAACAAACAGATGTTGAAATTGTATGGATTGATTCGGAAGGCTTAGAGTCTGGCGATATTAATGCCAGCGCTCTGGCTGAAGTGGATGGAATCTTAGTACCGGGTGGATTCGGTTCCCGAGGCGTAGAAGGTAAAATTAACGCTGTACGCTATGCCCGGGAAAATAATATTCCTTTCTTTGGAATCTGTATGGGGATGCAGTGTGCTGTTATTGAGTTCGCTAGATCTGTCTGTGGTCTTGAGAATGCTAACAGCTCTGAGTTTCAAGAAGACGGCGAGCATGTGATTGATTTGATGCCAGATCAGCAGAACCAAACCAACAAAGGTGGGACTATGCGGCTTGGCTTATATCCCTGTGAGCTGAATCGGGAATCAAAAAGCTGGCAGCTTTATCAAACTGATACGATCCAGGAACGTCACCGCCATCGCTATGAGTTCAATAATGCCTATCGGGAATTGTTCGAACAGCATGGGATGTTTTTTGCAGGATTGTCACCTGATGGTGTTCTAGTGGAAGTTATCGAACTGCCGGAACATCCTTGGTTTGTAGCCTGCCAATTCCATCCTGAATTCAAATCGAGACCAAATAATCCGCACCCTTTGTTTAAAGGATTTATTCAAGCGGCATTAAAAAAACAAGGGTCAGAGCAATAATCTGACCTTTTTTGCATAAAACACCAAATTTGGATGCATACTCCTTGGTAGAAAGGGGTATGCATAATGAGATATGTAAACATTTGTTTGCTGGTTGTTTTGCTGCTTAACCTCTCGACAGGCACAGTTTTAGGCAGAGCTGCATTTATGCATGGTGAGATTCTCGAGGTTTTTCCGGAGCAGAACAAAATTAGAGTGCTGTCAGAAGGCCGCATGCAGATCCTAGAATTGGCTGATCAGGTAGAGATATATAGACGCGGCCAACCAGTTTCACTGCTGTCCACTCGCCCGGTTGCGGAAAATTACTTTCAAGAAGGAATATTTTATATGAACGAGCTGGGCCGGGTGGTGCTGATGGTTGTAGATTACGCGGTTGAAGAAATTCAAACAGCATCGGGCAGTCTCCTCGTTTACTACGATCTTTTTGGCGGTGTGAAAGAAGTCGAACAATTCCCCCCTCTAGAAAGGGATCCGCTGATTTGTAGCGAATAATAGCTAGAGAAAAGATAGGGGGAATTATAAATTGCTGCTTTCTGGAGAGAGAACTATGGCTATCTACTGCCCAGCTTGTGAACAACTGCATTATCATCAATTTTCGCTCTTCCAACTGTCTAGTTCTCCTCGTGCGTTCCATTGTACTTGCGGCTTTACTCAAGCCCATATTACCAAGCACAATCGGCGCTATGAAGTGAGTTTATTAACTCCTGCGGGGGATAGAGTGCGATTATTGTTTCCGTTTAGAGAGTTTTGGTCAGCGCCATTACTTACATTTTATTCGCCGGATGAAGGTGAAATATTAGGCTACTTTGGGGAAGCAGAGTATGTTAAGGAGGCAGCAGCCGACTTTGACAGTGATTTGCTTGAACCAGATGATTTTTTTGCTCCAGAGATCATGACTGAGATTTTAGCTTACTTACAAAAATTAGCTGCTGCGCAGAAAATTGGCTGCACTTGCAGCGATCCTGCGGTGGGGATAGATGTCTATCCTGATAAAGTGGAATTGGTCTGTTCCAACTGCGGCAGCGCTATTTTGATGAGTGCAGTAAGCGAAGATGATATCGCAAGGTTATACAGTTTGTCGGAGTTGAAGATGAAACCGGCATCTTATACATATTTGGGTGAATGGCTTAAGCCGATTCGCTGATGAGGGGGAATTATAAATGTTAGTATCAGGAAAAGAAATCTTACAAGAAGCTAAACGCGGAAAATATGCTGTAGGAGCTTTCAATGTTAACAACATGGAAATCTTACAAGCAATTGTGGAAGCTGCTGAGGAGGTTAACTCCCCTGTCATTATTCAAGCCAGTCAAGGTGGATTGAAATATGCAGGTCTAGAGTATATTGCCGAAATGGGCAAACTGGCAGCCGCTCAAGCAAAAGTGCCTGTAGCTCTCAATCTTGATCATGGCACTGATTTCAGCCAAGTGGTGCGTTGCATCCGCCATGGTTTTTCCGCTGTTATGATTGATGGGTCACAAATGTCCTTCGAGGAGAATATTGCTATTACTAAGAAGGTTGTAGAAGTGGCCCACCCCAACAACGTTTCAGTAGAAGCTGAACTCGGTAAAATTAGCGGCGTGGAAGACGATGTCGTTGTTGCAGAGCATGATGCGTTAATGACAGACCCTGATGAAGCAGCTGAATTTGTGGAACGCACTAACTGTGATGCTTTAGCTATTGCTATTGGAACCGCCCACGGAGTTTATAAGGGAGAACCGAAATTAGACTTCCAGCGCTTAAATGAGATCAGCAGTCGGATTGATACTCCGCTGGTACTTCATGGTGCTTCAGGAGTTTCCGATGATGCAATCCAGAAAGCAATTTCTTACGGAATAGTCAAGATTAATATTGATACTGATCTGCGGATTGCATTCTCAAATGCAGTTAAAGAGGTGCTCAAGAATCATCCGGATGAAATTGACCCACGCAAGATTCTTGGACCCGCAAAATCAGCATTGAAAGATGCAGTCAAAGCTAAAATGGAGCTGTTTGGCTCCGTTGGCAGGGCGTAAGAGTTTGTGGATTGGATCGTTCTGATCCAATCCACTGGAAATGAGGTGTTCGTTGTTTGGAAATTGCGGAATTAGAAAGCATGACTACAGCTGAACTGCAGTCAATTGCTAAAAATTTATCGGTTCCATATTCGAATTTACGCAAAAAAGATCTGATCATTCAAATTCTTAAAGCCGAAACAGAGAGAGAAGGACTGCTGTTTATCAGTGGGATCTTAGAAATAATGCCGGATGGTTTTGGATTTCTGAGAGTTGACAACTATACACCTGGTGTGGATGATGTGTATGTTTCTCCTTCTCAAATTAGACGCTTTAACATGAGAGTAGGAGACGAGGTACTTGGACAGGTTCGCCCTCCGAAAGATGGCGAAAGGTATTACGCTTTATTAAAAGTAATTGCCATTAACTTGTCTAATCCTGAATTAGCGATTAAAAGGCCCCATTTTGATGACTTGACTCCAATTTATCCTAACCAACGCTTACGGTTAGAGACTGAACCCACCGAGATTTCTACCAGACTGATTGATATCATTGCCCCATTAGGTTTAGGCCAGCGCGGAATGATTGTAGCACCTCCCAAGGCTGGTAAAACAACTATTCTAAAACAATTAGCCAATGCAATTACCAGGAATCACCCGGACATTGAACTAATTGTGCTGCTGATTGACGAAAGACCTGAGGAAG
>LSQX01298266.1_pt2 | contig 14233 bp, 12 predicted proteins | sample 654561 | NCBI WGS metagenome assembly LSQX01 (sample SAMN04489861, study PRJNA283612) | anaerobic digester metagenome | isolation source: 4 biogas reactors fed with cattle manure at either 37C or 55C with and... | place: Denmark: Kongens Lyngby | collected 2014
CAATGGAGCGCCCTGTTCAAGAAACGCCTCTTCTCCGCCAAAGGGATGTGATTTCTGTTGAATAACCACATAGTCATATTTGCCGAACCGGATGTTTGGCAGCGCGCAGTACGAAGAATAATGCCAACGCCAGTCACAGCCCGGATATGTGAGCATAAAGGCATGCACATCCTTACCGGCCTGCCTACATACATCTGCAAATAACCACAGCAATTTTTCAAAAAAAGTGTAGCTGTTACCGATAAACAAAATATGATAGCGCATCAATAACCCCCGAAAGAAACCGCTACTGCATGAATAATCCAGATATTTCAGTTTCCCCCAGCGCATCTGCTTTAACCGCAGCCATGAATTCATCAGCGGTAACAGGGCTCTTGATATTTACCTTGCCGGTACGCAGGGCATAAACAATGAATCTATATTCATGGTTGCCGCTTCCTCTCGGTGGGCAAGGACCCCCATAACCTTTTTCGCCGTAACTGTTTAACAGCTCAACGGCACCTGCCGGTATACCGGGAGATCCTGAAACACCCTCGGGGATAGAATCTGCTTCGGGCGGGATGTTAATCACCGCCCAGTGAACCCAATTTTTCGCAACCCTGTGCAGATCGTACATTAAAATGGCAAAGGATTTTGTTCCCGCAGGTGCACCGCTCCAATGCAGCGGCGGATTCTGATTTTCACCACCCTCCAGATCTCTGTATGCGTATTGCACAGGCATATCGGTGCCATGGGTAAACCCTGATGTCACCGAAAAAGCTGATCGCGCATTCAGATAGTCTTTTTCAACAGGCATTTTTTCCTCCTTTTCGTCACTAATGACATTCGGCAGACTTCAGGACTTCAGAATGTCAGGCATTATCGTAGGCTTCCAGCGCCGGAATAAGGCAGCTGGCCACACCGTCCACCCCGCAAACCATCAGGGACAGGAGAATCGTATCGCGGATTTCTTCCCGCGTCGCACCCTCCTTTTTCGCCATCGCCGTATGAGCCGAGACAGAACCGACCTGACCTTGGGTAACCTTGATTCCAATGTAGATTAATTGGAAGGTTTTCGCATCCAATCCACCGTTGGATGATAGCGCGCCAATCAGGTCAAAAAATGCTTTAGATACCTGAGGAGCTTCCGATTGCATGACTTCAAATGGATTTGCACTCATATTTTTTACCTCTTTCGTTAATGAATAACCAGATTATATCCTGTATTCCCCATTTTCACAATACAAGATAGCGATTTTTAATCAGCATAAAGCTGGCAGTTGTCGCTTGAAAACAACATATTTGTCAATATGTGCTTGACAGTATGCCGTGTTACTGGTATCATTTTAAATCCCGAAGGAGGAAAGTCAGACAGTTTAATGGCAGGAAACAGCGAATGATGTGTTTACCCTCGTAGACGGACAATTATCATGAAATAAGGTTTTTTCCTTTTCAAGCCATATAAATTGCGTGACCGGGAAAACTCCGGCCACGCAATTTTTGACATTAACTGATTATTTATTTCTTTTCTTTCTTATCCTTACCTTCACCTATGCTGAGCAGCAGGTTCAGCAAGATGCCGAAAACAGCAGCGCCTGCAATACAAGGTACATTCATACCGAAGAATGGGATATTACCTTTAAACCACATTTCCCCTCCGACCCCGATGATCAGAATAGAAGCAATGACGGCGATATTTTTGGCGCTGAACATGTCTACTTTCTTTTCGATCATGATCGCAACACCCTGCGCGGCAATTGCACCGAACAGGTAGATTTCCAATCCGCCGATGACCGCAAGAGGAATACCGTAAACCACTGAGATGAGCGGAGTAAAGCAGGAAATGACCATGGCAATGACCGCTGCCGCAATGAGTACAGGGATTGAGAAGACTCTGGTAATCGCCATAGTGCTGATGTTTTCACCGTAGTTTGTACCGGCAGGCCCGCCGACAACGCCGGAAATCATATCGCATATACCGTCGCCGATCAGGTTTTTATGCAGCAGGTTGGCAATCCCGTATTTGGGCTTATTCTTTTTTGCCGCAAGATCATTAACATAAATATCAAGCTGGTAGATATGCGCGGTGGATTCCGGTATTGTCGCAATCGCAATCGGCATGATTGCGGCTACGGCCGCCCATGAAACCTTCGGGAGCGAAAACGCGGGCAGAGCAAAAATGCTGCCGTCTCCGAGTTTCCAGGTAGAGGAAGCCAGCGCTTCAGCGGGCAGGCTCCGAAACAAGTTATAATCGGCTCCGCCTATCCAGTATAAAACGGCGGCAACCAGGCAACCTACTACGGCGCCCAGGAGCAGGGGGAGCTGGCTGAAGAAGCCTTTCAGGTATCTTGAAAAAACGATTGTGGATATCAGTGTGACCAGCGTGACCACCCAAACCCAGTTTGAACCTACTACATAATTCACGGGATCAACCAATACCGGTGCCGCGTCTCTGAGCGCATCATCTGCCAGAGTAAGGCCGATGATCATAGCTATGGAACCCGTGATTGAAGCCGGCAAAACTTTTTCGACCGCATTGCGTCCGGAGAACTTGACCAGAAAACCCGCGGCGATGGATACGAGACCGGATGCGATGATTCCAAACTGCGCAATTTGAATAGCTTCAGTCGGAAGAATGCCGTTTACCTGCACATACCCCTGCGCTGCGGCAAGTCCGGATATGGCGGACAGATAAGAGAAGCTGGAACCGTAATACATGGGGATTTTCTTGCCTGTAATGAAAACGAAGCAAATGGTTGCCAGACCGCTGGCGAAGATGGTTGTGGATACTTGAAAGCCTGTGATGAGCGCTACCGCTACTGTAGCCGGGAACATGACGATCACTTGCTGAATGGCATAGAGCAGCAGCCTTAACGGTGACGGCCTCTCGTCCGGTAAATAGCCGACGATTACATTTGGTTTTCTCATTTTCCAGCCCCTTTTCATATTCGTATAATAACGTTTTGTTATCCATCAGATAAGCGCCAAAAATACCGCAGTTTCCATTCCCAAGTCGCCATGTCGTGGAAAACACGGTCAATGCGTTCTCTCCCGGCCGTAAAAAAACCTTGTCCTGCAGACAGGCAAGGCCATTCGGCGGCTTGGGAGCCAATATCGAATTCATTCTTCAAACCTTGCCGCATCACAGTAAATGGCCGCATCACATATGCAATGCCGCCGATATGATATATCAAAAAACAACAAAATGCAAGAATATTTTAGCCATTTTGCATATCATGTTCTCATTTCGCTTATTTTGATACACCATAAATCCAAAGGCTTGCTTGTTCAGGTTTTTTACCCGAGAAAGGAATAAGTATGATCAAAAATATTGAGATTCCTATTAAAGCGAAAACATATGAAATGTTAAGCGCCGTCTATTCACATACCACAAACACCCATACAGGGGAAGCACTTGATCTGGAAATGGCCTTTATCTTGCCGAAGGTCCTTTCCGGTCCGAAGCGGCCGGTCATTCTTTGGCTGCCCGGCGGCGGATGGATGGAAAGCAACCCTTGGAAATGGATGCCTTCCTTGATGTTTTTTGCTGAAAAAGGTTTTATTGTGGCAGCTGCGCAATACCGCTTATGTACGCAGGGGCCGTTTCCGTCCCAGATTGTAGACATAAAGACGGCTATTCGCTTCCTGCGTTATAATGCTGAACAATATGGAATAGACCCGAACAAGATCGGTGTTATGGGCTGTTCGGCCGGTGGATTGCTGGCATCGTTGGCGGCCATGAATGAAGATAAGTATGATACAAATGAATGGACGGGCTTTTCCAGCCGGGTTTCGGCGGCTGCAGACCTGTACGGCCCCTCCGATTTATTTACTCTGGAACATGCCGTAACGGGAACCTCCGCCGCCAAGACCATTCTTGAAGTCCGGCGTCTTTTAATCGGAGAAAATAGCGAGCGGGCAACGGAAAAAATGCATGAAGCAAGCCCTCTATTTCACATTAACGCCAATATATGCCCGATACTTATTGCACATGGAACCAATGACCGGACAATCCCGTTATCACAAAGCGAACTGTTTTACGAAGCCCTTAAGAAAGCGGGCTCGAAAGCGGAATTGTATCTGCTCGAAGGTGCAAGCCATTCAACACCGGAATTTATGCAGGAAGAGTTTAAAAACATTATTCTCGGTTTTTTTCGGAAATATTTATGAACCCGGAGCAAAAGCCATATGAACCCATTCCCTTATTCTTCTGACAACAAAAGGTACCATACACTGAGCTACCGAAACAGGACGCTTGGATTCACCGCTTTTAAGGCGGTGCTTGACGCCGGTTTTACCTGCCCGAATATCGACGGGAGCAAAGGCTTCGGTGGCTGCATTTACTGTGATGCGGGGAGCGGATATTTCTCTTCCCCGCCTTCGATTTCTGTTGAGCAGCAGCTGAAAAGCGAAATCGACAGGATTCGGCGCAGAAAACCCGATGCCCGGGTTATTGCATATTTCCAGGCACATACAAATACGTACGCACCTGTCTCGCGTTTAAAAGAACTGTATGAATCGGTACTGTCCTGCGAGGGCGTATGCGGATTGGCTATTTCCACGCGGCCCGACGCGCTGAGCAGCAGTATACTCGATTATCTGGAGGCACTTTCCCGTGAAACGGAGCTGACTGTTGAGCTTGGATTGCAGAGTGTACACGATCATACGCTGAAGCTCATCAACCGCTGTCACAGTTATTTGGATTTTTTGCACGGATATCAAAGTCTGAAGGGCCTCGGAATCCGCGTCGGCGTACATCTGATTAACGGGTTGCCGGAAGAAACACCGGATATGATGATAAGGAGCGCATTTTGTATCGGCCGGCTTCAGCCGGATGCCGTGAAGCTGCATCTTCTGCATGTCATCCGCGGTACGCCTCTCAACGATCTGTATGAATCGGGCAGGTATGAGCCGATGACGCTGAAAAACTATGTCGATGTCATCGTCAGTCAGCTTGAGGTATTGCCTCCCCAAACGGTCATTGAGCGCGTAACCGGTGACGCAGATAAGCGGACGCTTGTCGCGCCCGCCTGGAGTAAAGATAAAATTCGCGTACTCGGTTCGATTGATAAAGCTATGGCCGAAAGAGAAACCTGGCAGGGTAAATACTATAATACTTAAGCCGCAGCTGTCAGCATTTTTCGCTCAGCAATTCCGACAGTTTTTGTTCAAATGCCTTGTCTTGCTTAGGCTCTCTTGCCTTCGGTCCCTTCAGCCTTCCGCCGGCGTTTCGGATCTTCTTTGCGGTATGGCGCGCAAGAAGAAGAGCGTCGATGTTATTCCCGGTGTATTCCATACCGTCTTGATTAATCACTCTTGCTTTCCTTGATAGGCACATTGCCGCAAGGCCGTAGTCTTGTGTAATCACGATATCCCCCGGTTTCACCAGGTTGACCAGTGCGAAATCCACGCTGTCGGCTCCTTTGGAGAAGGTTAGCGTCTTTGCGCCCTGTTTTTCAAAAACATGCGATGTGTCACAAAGAATCAGGCAATCTATAAAATGCGCTTTTGCCAGCCTGACGGTAATATCCACGACTGGGCATCCGTCGGCGTCAATCAACAGTCTCATATTGTTCGCAATTCCGTTTCTTCTCTCTGTTTATCATATTAGTGGGCGCTTCAGCGCCCGTTGCAGCGGACGCTGTGTACCCACAGGGCCATAATACAGTTTTTCAATTTAACTAAAGAACAATATTAATCATAATGCTCATGCCGATTATAGTCAATCGAAAAGAACTGCCGCCGGGTTATTCGGCAGCAGTTCTTTCTTTACCATTGTGCTTGAGGGAGAAATGTCGCGCAGTCGGTTTCTTGTGAGTCGGTCGCGAACTTACTTTGGACCTCTATTTTATCGGCACAGCAATGATCTCCGTGCATATAAAAATGACAATTTTGAACTTCGCATTTTATGCCGCTATTGGGATAATCCATTTTTTTTGCTTTCATACTTTCCTCCACTTCCTGACGAAAAGCCGGCGGCTATTCCTCAGATTCATTACAGCCGCACGGCTTGTTGCCGTATAAATAATTGATTGCCGTATATGATATCAGCACACCGGCTTGTTCATTATATTGTTTGGCATTATGCCGTCATTTATGCTCAAAAATTTTGAGCGTTATTTTTCTATTTACATTGTTCTGCATTTTTAACGGAGAGTAGTTTTAATGCTTTTTGACATCTGTTTGTTTCAACGAGAAAATCGCACCTTATTACCTGTATAAAACGTAATCCCGCATTTCCCGCGTAAATCCGGCTTTAGATAAAACTTCGGCCGCGCTGTCCGGATATTTTTTCACTGTTACGCGGTTTTGGGACGGGAATATCCGGCGCGCCTTGAAATCGCACATGAAAGCGTGCACGACATCGTCAAGCCTGCTTTCATCAAATACACGAAGCAGTTGCCCCTGCCGTTCAAACACGGCAGCCGGAACACCCGAACAAAGGGCGACCGCCGTTCCCGGTACGCAGATAAATGCTCTGTCTTTAAGATGCGCAAGGCTCTTTCCCCAAACCTGAATGGGATCCGCTGCCGACAGCCAACTGATTTTATCTTCCGGATGCTCAAGTGAGAGCATGGTCTTTTGAAAATCTTTGTCCCGGATAAACTGTACGCCGGATAACCCCTCAACGAAATATCCGCGTCTGACCCTTCCGGTATATTCCCAAACACGCAGAATGCCGAGCGCCGAGCTCCAGGAAAGACCCGCAATCGTCTCGCGGCTCAGGATAACGGCGCGGTCAAAAGCTCTTTCCAAGAGTTGTTCGGTGTCCTTTTCCAAAAGCGGCCGGGCCACTTCCCAGCGTCCGGATGTCATTTCCATTACGCGCGCGTTCACTCGCTGCCTGACAGTCCAGCCGTCGCTTTTCGTTTTATCCGGCAGATGGCGTACCGGCACAAAACTGTCGGCGCAGACAAAACCTTTTTCGGCAAGTTTAAGTAAAATATCCTGCGGAGATAGACTGCCCTTAATTTCACCCAACCTATGGGAAAAGCTAGGCCCCCGTTTTATCAGCGCATCAAATATGGTTTTTTCGTCACCGCTGAGCGTTTCCGACATCGGGTTCAGGTCTGCATCCCAGTCAATCTCCTCATATGGATAAAAACCGATCTCCCGATTTTCATCATAACGCCAGAACAGGTCTCCCCGCGCAAGCAGTTTGTCCAAAAGCGCCGGGCGATAATCCGCTACCCTTGCAGGCAGCAAAATGGATTCCCAATAGGGTGCAGGAAAATGCAGGCCACGGAGCGCTTTCAGCGCAGCTTCAAGCTGTTCATCCTTTTGGCCGCTTCGGCGGACGCGGTCCTGCATAAGCGCAGCATATCTTTCAGCGGGCAATGTTTTAATTTGAGCGCGCCGCATTTTCACGGTTTCCCGCCGCGCCCGGTTATAAAGCTCCGCATGAAAATATAGGCCTTCTGCTTTAACCGCGCTGTTGGAATTTAGTAAAATGTCAAGCACTTCTTCAGCTTCCCGAAGCGGCCATAAGTAACGGTCGGCCACCTGTTCCGGCGTTTGCGCACCCCGGTATCGCAAAAGCCGCCTGACGATATGCTGCCTTGCCGTCAGATCGCCAAGATTCAATGCGGCCTCGTATTCAGCCAGATGCTCGGCGGCTACCCACAAACCGGGCTCAATATACCCTGATCGCTCTGAGCCGATAAGCGTCTCAAGCCATTCGATCGGAACATCCAGTTCGCCCGCCAGCAAATCACCTTCGATCATCAGCAGAGAATGTAGTTGATTTTCGTTTTCCGGCAGCTTTGTCCTTTCCGAAACCTTAATTAGCTGTCCGGGATCGGGCGCAATCATCAGCTTATGATTTAGTGCTTCGTCCACAGCCACATGAATACCCGGCGGCGTCGGTGTGTAATCATACATCATCGCACCTTCCGTTTCCCGTCTGAGCGACAGCGACATGGGCGACGGCAGATCGAGGTGTATTTCATGCACTTCGATCACACCCGTGCGTATACCGTTTAACACATTAATCAATCCGTTCAGGTCCCAGTAGTCCTCCAGGCATTCGCGTTTAGTCTCCCGGATGAGCGGATGGGTATCGATCCCGACAAGAGAATCGAGCATTTCCGCACCGCGCATGCGCTGTACCCACAACGGCTGTCGGCCTGCTTTTTTAACGCCCATCATTAAGGCGTGTGCCGCACTATACCGGAATGTCATATTAAAAATCGGTGTCGCGGGGAGCAGCGCCTTTAGCACCAACTCCGCAGTATCCGGCTTAATTGCCTGTAAAAGACCGTCCGGAAACGTACATTCATCATAAGGAAACAAAATAAACCCGTCATCGTCATCAATGGTCTTTATGTTCCTGCCCGTCTGTCGCTTGGCCTCCTCGCAAGCCAAAATAGCCAGCGGCTGATTGACAGGACGGCCAAAAACAGAGTGTACCATAATCTGGTTGTTTCCCGTTTCATCCTTAAAATGCTCTATAATAATCCTGCGGTCATCCGGTAAAACACCGGTTACGGCAATCTGCCTTTTAATAAAATCTTCAGCACCATTGGCCAAAGGCTCGTCCAGCCCCAGATTTTTAAGCGCCTCTAAAAGCGCGCCATTACTATTGGCCTCATATAATTTTCTGAATATTTCGCCATAAGCCTGCCCTGTTTGGAATCTGCGTCCCTTTTGTTCCCCGTTCCAATAAGGCGGGCGCGCACCGTTTGCTGTTGTCGGCACAACGGTTACGGAATCTTTGTCTATTTTAGCAATCTGCCAGGCAAAGGAGCCCAACATGAATTTTGTGCCCTCCCGGGACTCGTAAACAAACTCTTCGTCCAACTCGCCGAGCTTGACGCCGTTTTCAGATCTCACGGTATAATATCCTTTATCGGGTATCGTCCCACCTGCCGATACCGCCAGCATACGGCTGTATGGATCGCCCTCCACCCTTTCATGGATGCGGTCGTAAAGAAGCCTCGGCCGAACCGGAATATCTCTGTCATGCTCATAATCACCCGCGAGCATCCCGAGAACATCCTTGACATCCTGTTTTAACAAATCTTTAAACGGAAAAGCGCGCGGCAGGATTTCCATGACATCGTCCAAAGTATAACCTTCTCCCGATGCCATTGAGACCAGATGCTGCGCCAGAACATCCAGGCATTGTGTCGGCGGACAGGAATACTCTACACCGCCGCGCCGGATGACTTCCGCGGCAAGACCGCTGTATAACCCTTCCGCAGAATCTCTCGGAAATATATGCATTACGCTGATCCGTCCCGGATTATGCCCGGCCCTCCCGAGCCGCTGCATTGCGCTGGAAATTGAGAGCGAGCAGCCCACTTGGAACACACGGTCAATGTCACCTACGTCAATTCCGAGCTCCATGGATGATGTGGCGCACAAAAGTCTCAGTCTCCCGCCTCTCAGCTCCCTCTCCACCTCGAAACGTTGATCCTTGGAAATGCTTCCGTGATGCGTGCGCGCAAAACCCTCCCCGGCAACCGCATTGACGTAGTAAGCCAGTTTTTCGGCATATGCGCGCGAGTCTACAAAGGCAATAGCACTGCGCATGCCCTCACAAAGGGTAACCAGGTTACGTGCGATATGCTGCCAGACCGCATCTTTTCGTTCGGTCTGTTCGCCTGAAAAGGGACTGGTTACCTCAAGCCTGATCTCCTTGCGCATTTTCGGCGCAACGATCTGCACAGGCTCCGGCGCAAGGAATTCCGCGGCCTTGCTGAGTGGTTCGATTGTAGCGGACAGTCCGATGCGCTGCAAGGGTTTTCCGCAAAGCCTGTCCAGACGCGCAATCGAAAGCATCAGATGCGCACCACGCTTATTGTCAATCAGCGCGTGCAGCTCGTCAATAATGATATAGCGCGCCGTTTTCAAAATCTGCTTGCCCGACTGCGCCGTTAACATCAGATACAGCGATTCCGGCGTTGTGATTAAAATGTGCGGCGGGGAGGTAATCATTCTGCGCCGGTCCTTTTGCGGTGTGTCCCCTGTTCTGACAGCGACATGTATATCCGGAGATTTTGTTATCGTTGCGATACCGTTGTCAATTTCTTCTTTTAATATGCCGCTCAAAGGACGGCGAAGATTCTCGCGGATATCCCCCGCAAGGGATTTAAGCGGCGAAACATAAATCAGCAAAAGCTCTTTCCTGAGTGTGCCCGCCCGAGCCTGCGCTTTCAGCCGATCAATAAAAACCAGAAAAGCCGAGAGCGTCTTGCCGGTTCCTGTCGGCGCGGAGACCAGCGTATGACCGCCTGCCTCAATCGCAGGCCAGGCCGCCTTCTGCACCGCGGTCGGCGTTCCGATTGCGTGGGAAAACCAGCGCACGGTCAACGGGTCAAAAATTCTGAGCGAATCATCCGTCAATAAGCTCACTCCCATTTCATGCTCAAATGCCGGGCTATTCGGATACGCTTCCGGCTGTTGGCTGTTATGTATTTTACGCCCTCGCCGCGGCAGCGGTCTGTCCTGTTTGAACATATATAAAACTTATAGCGCTTCTTGTTGTTATTTGGGCTCACCCGGCGGCGCGAGATCAAAAACGCACTCTTCCTTTTCATAGTTAATCCGTAGAGTCCATCCCGCTTTTTCCGCCCTGTCCCGCCAAATGGCCTCGAACATGCCGATATAATCCTCATACGATATCTGCTGCCTGATATGGCCGGTCTTTTTATACATTTCCATATACATCGGCTTAATCTTGATGACGGCTCTGTTATTCTCAAAGCGCTCAAGCGACGCTGCGTTGCCGGTCAGATTTGCCTGCTCCCAGCACAGGAACAAGACAAAAGCCCTTTGGGGCTCAACATACGGGACCCATGACCGGGCCATCAGAAAATAACCGTCACCGTCCAAAAACCAGTCAAGCGCATATTCGCTGCCCTTTTCATGCTTTAGCAAGTTGAACATACGCACATTGTTTGAAATTTCGCGCTCCTGACGAATCCAATTCTTTCGTTGCTCAGAGATATCGGGAAACGAGGCTGTGGGCGCCGTGACTTCGTCCAGCCTGAGTAAAATGCTCTCAATATGCACGAAAAACCAATCGTCATCTTTTAAGACAAAAGAAAAGCAATACTGTCCGTCATCCAAGGAAATAAAGCAATGGATCATGTCACCAACGCGAACGGATTTAACATACTCAGCCTTCTCACCACGCAGCATTCGTTCTCTCAGGTGATCAAGAAAGGTCAGCAGCGGTTCCGTCATCGCCTTGTGGTAAGGCCGCAGCTTTTCGGCTGTGATTTTGTTTTCGCTCAGCAAACGGGTAAACGCCTGCCATAAAACGGATTCATCCATGGTGTTCCTCTCTTTCTGATTCGCCGGTTCTGTTGTATGTATGAAACAGGCATGTTTTGATATGGTCGTCGACCATTCCGGCTGCCTGCATGTAGGAATAGACGATTACAGGCCCCACAAAAGCGAAACCGCGTTTTTTCATGTCCGCGCTGATCTTCTCTGAAACAGCGGTCCTGACCGGAGCCTGACTGTCCGATACCCAGTTGTTTATTATGGGTTTAAAGCCAACGAATTGCCAAAGGTAGTTAGAAAAGCTGCCGAATTCCCGTATAATTGCCTGAACCGCCCGGGCATTGCCGCGGATTGCCTTGAGTTTCAGCATATTTTTGATCACATTGTATTGTTCCTTGATTTTCAAAAGCTCGTTGTCAGAGATTCCCGCACAAAAATCAATATCAAATCCGCGCAGCGCTTTTTTGTATTCCTCTCTTTTGGATAATACAATGTGCCAGGAAAGGCCGGCTTGCGCGCCTTCGAGAATAAGCATTTCAAACAAATAGCTATCGTTAAAACTGGGTACGCACCATTCACTGTCATGATAAGCGCGCAGAAGCGGATTGTCTTTCGGCCACAAGCAATAGCACATAACGGTTCCTTTCATAGCGTATTTGAAAAGCCGCCGGTTCTCTTTTGTGCGTTCTATTTTCCTTTTCTGATACTTTTCCTTTTATTGAAACCAGGTAAATGACGTCCTTGCCGGTCGTCCTTAAAGTAACCTCTGTTAACCGACTTTGCATCCTCAACGGAGTAGAACGCGCCGGTCTGACAATCTTCTATGACCTCAATGATCTTCCCAAGGTTTTTTCTTTTGATTACGGAAAAGAGTATTTCCACTTCGCCGTTTCTACCGTGCCCGGCTATGGAGGTTACGCCGAAGCCTGCTTCATAAAGCTGTTCCTTTAACAGGAAACCGCTATCGGTCAGGAAAATCCGTACGATAAGATTCCCTACGGCAAGCTTTTCTTCAAGTCGGATTCCGACATAGTTTCCCATGGAAAAACCCGCAGCGTAAGCCAGAAAGCAGACGGGGTTGTCCAGTCGCTGCATGATCTGGCTGATGGCAAGAAGCCAAACGGATACTTCAAAGAAGCCCAGCAGCGGCGCGAGAAAACGTTTTCCTCGGGAGACGAAGATAATCCTGATCGTGCCGATGGATACGTCGCATATGCGTGACACAAAAATCAACAGCGGCAGAATAACCCAGCCGAAAACGGGGCTTTGCAGAATATTTTCAATTATTGTCATCGTAACCTCCTTTGTCTGCGCTCATCCGGCGCCCTTGCGTTCAGATGATTAGTATATCCGGAAAACCAATGTACAGGAACTGTCTGCTCCGGAATTTCTTTTCCGTTTATATGAACTATTTAGCAAATAGTTCACTACAGGTAAATGTGCTCTCTTTTACGCCGACCTTTCCGAAGCGGCAAAACAAGAAGCCGGAAAAATCGAATGCGTGAAACCGGTTTCACATCGGACTGCAAGTAGTTATCTGTATTGAAAAGGTTCCTTCGCATCGATACACGTAACAGGAACACCTTTCAGCATCGGGCGAAGCCATCCGGCCAGATACTCCATTCCCCATTCCTCGCTGCGTTCATGTCCTGCCACAATCAGCGCTTTGTTAAAACCCAGATTCGAAGCATCGTTTACATACGCGCAAAGTGTCCATTCCAAAACCTCGCCGCAAATCACAGCGTCCAAATCCATTTCTTTCATCAGCTCCATCGGCATCTGATGCTGGCCCATAATACCCATGCCATATGCGCCGACAAGAATTCCAATTCTTCTGCACCGCACATCCGGATTTCCGATCGTTCTGATGACGTTCATGGACCATTTCTCTTTGATCAATTCGACCAGATCGCCGAATGTCATTTCCTTAATTTCATAGCATAGAGGCCTTTCCTGATCTCCGATCAGGCGGTATTCCCATCCGGATTTTTTCAGCAGCCCTTCGTATATCATGCCTTCTTTTAGCCAAGGCATATGATCATGAAAACGCCAAATGACCAAGTGGCTGTCCTCGATCAGCTTTTTCTTCGCCAGGTAAACGGGGTCATCCCGCAGCCAGTCCGTTAAATCCTCGCCGGTAAAGTATGTTGGTTCATGCGTAATGATCATATTAATTCCCATATCGATTGCCTTGCGAATAACCTCTGCGGTAGCCATAAACGTCGTTACAACGCCGGTAACCTCGACCTCGGCATCTCCGCTGATGATCTGGTCGTTTGTCTTTTGAAGTCTATTATCACCGCAGTAATTGGTCAAAGCGGTTTCGATGATCTCCCTTGCCTTCATGTAAGCCTTCCTCCCGCAGTTTTACCGCCTTATGGCATAACCTAGTTTTTTTTATTGTATCTTGTTAACCCCTTCAAATCAACCGAAATTAGCCAAAACATGGCTTATTCGGTAACAACGTCAACTTAGTGTTCGTCAAGTTGACGTTCGTCAGCATAATGTTCGTCAGATTGACGTTATTGTCGGTACTTGAGTGGTTTAGACGATTTTTAATTTTCTGGGTCGAAAAAGAGCACATGCAAACATATGATTATTGGAAGCTTCGAATTCGCCGGACTGATTGACGATCGAGTCAATCCCCGCGAAAGCCACAAGCTTAGAAGCGTGGTCGAACTTTCTAATATCGCCGATTTCCCCAAGAATGACCGCGCCAAGCGTTTTGCCGACACCTGGAATAGTGGTAATGGGCGAGGCCATCCTTTCCATGATAGCCTTGATTTCAGCTTCGGTATCCTTCACCTGAGACTCTATGTACTTCATTTGCTCAATCAGCATACGGAGCTGGAATGAAAAGCTGTCGCGGCAGAAGGTTACGCCAAAGGATGTGGAAGCGGCGCGGCTGAGCTCCTCCGCTTTTGTTACACTAAGCTTTCTACGGCAAAGTATGGCCAATAATACAGCGAACGTATCGGATGAAACTTCCTCCAGCTCGGCGGGACTGCTGAATTGCAGCAAT
>LSQX01396972.1_pt1 | contig 14233 bp, 13 predicted proteins | sample 654561 | NCBI WGS metagenome assembly LSQX01 (sample SAMN04489861, study PRJNA283612) | anaerobic digester metagenome | isolation source: 4 biogas reactors fed with cattle manure at either 37C or 55C with and... | place: Denmark: Kongens Lyngby | collected 2014
AGTCGACGCTGCTCAACGTCGCCGGGCTCCTGCAGCCCCCGACCTCGGGCCGCGTGCTCGTCGACGGCGTCGACGCCGCCGACCTCTCCCCCACCCGCTCGGCCGAGCTGCGGCGCACCCGGATCGGCCTGGTGTTCCAGCACTACAACCTCGTGCCCACCCTCACCGTCGGGGAGAACGTCTCCCTGCCGCTGGAACTCGACGGGCGCGCCCCCGCGGAGTGCCGGGAGGCCGCCCGCATCGCCCTCCAGGAGGTGGGCCTCGACGGCCTCGCCGACCGTTTCCCGGAGGAGATCTCCGGCGGCCAGGCCCAGCGTGCGGCCATCGCCCGGGCACTCATCGGTGAGCGGGCCGTCCTGCTCGCCGACGAACCCACGGGAGCCCTCGACACGACGACCGGCGATGCCGTGCTCCGGATCCTCCGCGACCGCGTCGACGCGGGTGCGGCAGGCATGATCGTCACCCATGAGCCCCGTTTCGCCGGCTGGGCGGACCGCACCATCGTGGTCCGCGACGGCCGCCTCGTCGACGACGGGGGTGAGCTGCGATGAGCGCCCTGCTCGCCGCCTCTCGCCCGACCCGGCGCGACATGGCCCGCCACCCCCTCCGGATCCTCGCCGCGATCCTGCTCATCGCCCTGCCCGTCCTCGTCCTCTCCTGGATGGGGACCAACGGCTACGCCGAGGAGCACGCCGCCGGCCGGGACCCGGACCGCACCCGGGCGACGTGGTACGGCGGTACCTGTGTCCAGAGCATCGACGGCACCAACGGGGACTGCACCCCCGCGGACCCCGCGGAGGACCGTCCGATCCAGGCGATCCTCGAGGAGAACCTGCCGGAGGGCTTCACCGCCGGGTTCCACGGGCACGCGTGGGGTGCCGCCACCCACGGGCAGTACCGTTCCGAGTTCCCCCTCCAGCAGCGCCCCGGGGGCCGTGTCCCGCCCCCGGGCGAGGTGTGGCTTACCACCACCACCGCGCAGGAGCTGCGCGTGGGCACCGGGGACATCATCACCTTCACGCCGCAGAACTCCGGTGATCCGGTGGAGCTGACCGTCGCCGGCACGATGCCGGGCTACACCGGGCTGGTCGCGGAACCGGGTCTCGTGGACCCGGCCACTCTCCGGCCGGACTCCGACCTGGGCGGTTCCTGGTCGATCACGGGGCCGGGGGAGTTCACCTGGGATGACATCCTGGCGCTCAACGCGGTGGGATTCACGGTCGTCTCGCAGGACGTCATCGACAACCCCCCGCCCGTGGAGGCCGTCGACGGGCAGGTCCAGAGGAACCGCCTCGAGTACCTCACGTCCGACCTGGACTCCCTCGTCGTCGCCCTCGCCGGAGTCCTCACCATCGGGCTGTTGGCCGTGCTGGTGATCTCCCCGGTCTTCACCATCGCCACCTCCCGTATGGCGCGGATCTTCGCCCTCATGAGCGCGCAGGGAGCCACCCCGCGGCACATCCGCCTGGCGGTGCTCACCTACGGCTTCGTCGCGGGGCTCGTCGGCGCCTCCCTGGGCGTCGTCCTCGGGGTCGGCGCTGCGGCGGTGTCGTGGTTCCTCCGCTACCCCGGATGGGCCTTCCCCGTCCCGTGGCCTCAGCTCCTCACCCTCTGGGCGGTCGCGGTCGCCGGTTCGACGGTGGCCTCGCTGCTGCCGGCGTGGGTGGCCTCGCGGGCGTCGATAAGCGCGGGTGTCCAGGGGGCCTCCCCGGACCGGCTGCTGCGCTGGCGGCCGTGGATGGCCGCCGGTCCTCTCGGGCTGCTCCACCTCACCGTGATCATGGCCGTGCTGTGGGTGTTCGCCGAACCGGCGACGCGCTACTTCTGGTCCACCCTGCCGGCGCTCGCCCTGGTGCTGCTGCTCGCGGCCAGTGCCCCGGCGCTCGTGTGGGGGCTGGGGCGCCTCGGGCGGGGTGCACCCCTGCCGCTGCGGCTGGCCGTGCGTGACGCGGGCCGGCAGTCCATGCGCAGCGTGCCGGCGCTGGCGGCGATCATGGCGGTGCTCGCGATCGCGGTGGGCATCTACGCCGACCATTCGGCCTCGCAGGCCCGCGACCGGGCCCTCCACGACAGCGTCTACCAGGGACAGTCGGTGCTCCTCACGCCGGGGTTCGCCGACGGGGCGGCTCCGGACCCGGCGGCGGTGGAGGATGTCGTCGCCACGGTGCAGGCGGAGACGGGGACGGCGGAACGCATCGACCTGCGCGGTGTCCGGTTCCTCCCGGAGTCCGGCCACCACGAGATCGACTACGGCACGGACATCCGGGCCCGGGACCGGCGGGACCACGTCGCCGGCGTCCTCGAGTGGGCCCCCGTCTCGCTGCTCGAGGCCTCCCCGGAGATCCTCGGCCTGCTGCGTCTCGACGACACCGACCGCACCCGCGCCCTCACCGCACTGAGCACCCCCGGCATCCTCGTCCCGGTCGACACCGAACAGACGGAGCTGCCGGTCCGGGAGGTCGCCTGGGATGACGTGAGTGAGGAGGTCATCGTCCTCTCCGAGATCGTGCTCCCCACCGTCCCCGTGCTGCCGGAGCTCACCCAGATGGCGCTGATCACCCCGGCGGGCCTCGCGGAGACCGGGGTGCCGGTCGACTATGTCGGCACCGTGCTCGTCCCGGAGGAGCGGCTCACCTGGGGGCAGCAGCAGGATCTGCGGAGGCGCGTCGCCGACGAGACCGTGGGCATCTCCGTGCAGGTCAGCCCCGCCCAGTGGCTCGCCGACTGGTGGCCGGCCGCCTTCGCCGGGATCCTCGGCACCGGTGTCGTCGTCGTGGTGACGCTGGTGATGGCCCTGTCCTGGCAGGGGTCCCGTCGGCAGTTCGCGCTTCTCGACGCCGTCGGCGCCCATCCCTCCCTGCCCTCCCGGGTCTCCGGCGCCTTCGCCGCCGTGCTCGCCCTCGCAGGTTCGACCGTCGGCGTGTTCTTCGGCTACCTCGCCGCCCTCCTGCTGACCTCCCGGACGCGGGTCCTGGAGTCCGGGGTCGTGCTGGAGACCGGCACCGTCGGGCATCTGGTGCCGGACTGGCGGATCCTGCTCATCCTGCTCGTGGTCACCCCGTTCGTGGCGTGGGTGATCGGGCGTCTGATCCACCGCCGGGTCGGGGAGCCGGAGTACCGCGAGACCTAGTCCACACGCGCCGTACGGCCGGAAAATCACCCCCGCAGCCCTCACCCCATCGTTACACTTCTGCAACATCAGTAACACCAGTAACAAGGGGTCTGAGCTGCGGGGATCTCGCGTTCCACCCCGGTCGCTGCCCGTGACCAGCACGTTTTACGTTGCCGACACCCCCTGCCCCCGGTACTTTTGACTCGATCCCGAACTCACGAAGGCAGGACCCATGTTCAGACGCGCCGGAGCCACGGCCCTCATCCTCAGCACCGCCCTGGCAGGCGCAGTCGCCGCCCCCTCCGCACAGGCGCAGGAGGCCTCGTTCCAGATCACCGAGGAGGGGGTCACCGGACTCGACCTCGACGACGCCCTCACCGCACTGACCGCCCTGGGCATGCTCGCCGACACCGTCGGCAACTCCCAGCCCAGCGACACCCCCGCCTTCGGCAGCTCCGACCTGCAGGTCATCCTCGACCCCCTCGAGGCCCTGCTCAGCGCCTTCTCCGTCGTCTCCTCCGAGGACGTCAACCTCAAGGACCTCGTCAGCACCGCCCAGCGCATGTCGCCGGTCCGCGGCCAGACCGCCGACGGCGCCACCGTCGTGTTCCCCACCTCCGGCCGCTTCACCTCCGGGTACGGTGCCCGCTGGGGCGCCACCCACGAGGGCATCGACATCGCCGACCCCATCGGCACCCCGGTCCTCGCGGTCATGGACGGTGAGGTCATCTCCGCCGGCGGCGCCAACGGCTTCGGAAAGTGGGTGCGCCTGCGTCACGACGACGGCTCCATCTCCGTCTACGGCCACGTCCACACCATCAACGTCTCCGTCGGCCAGCGCGTGACCGCCGGCGAGCAGATCGCCACCATCGGCAACGAGGGCCGCTCCACCGGCCCGCACCTGCACTTCGAGATCCGCCCCGGCGGCGGCGCCGCCATCGACCCGGTGGGCTGGTTCTCCCAGCAGGGCATCACCGTCCGCTAGGCCCCCGGCAGGCTAGAGCTTCTCCATCGGCACGCCGCCGATGAGCATGAGGCGCACCTTGCCGGCGGAACCGAAGTCGATCGTCACCGTCGCGCGCGCCCCCGAACCGTCGGCCGCGATGACCGTGCCCAGCCCGTACTTGTCGTGGTTGACCCGGTCCCCCACCACGAGCTGCAGGTTGTTGTTCGTCGGGCGGGCCTTCGGCAGGGTCGGTTTCCGCGGTGCGGTGCGCTGCGGGGTGTGCCCGCCCCAGCCGCCGCCCCCGCCGCTCCCACCGGCACCCCACGAGGAGCCCCAGGACTGCTCCGGCTCCTCCCGGCGCCAGTCGACGAGCTCCTCCGGCACCTCCGCCAGGAAACGGCTCGGGGGATTCGTCATCGGGTTGCCCCACGAGGAACGCAGCATCGCGCGCGTGAGGTAGAGCTGCTCGCGGGCACGGGTGATGCCCACGTACGCCAGACGCCGCTCCTCCGCCAGCTCATCCGGGTCGCCCAGGGCCCGCAGGTGCGGGAACTGGCCGTCCTCCCAGCCGGTGAGGAACACCACGGGGAACTCCAGCCCCTTCGCCGTGTGCAGCGTCATGAGCGTGACCACGCCCTGCTCGTTGTCGGGGATCTGGTCGGCGTCGGCCACCAGCGAGACCTTCTCCAGGAAGGCCTGCAGGGAACCCGGCTCCGGCTCGCCCTCCTCGAGGGAGAACTCCCCGCCGTCCATCTCCGCGTAGGCGACCATGTTGGCCGCCTCGGAGGCGAACTCACGGGCCACGGAGACCAGCTCGTTGAGGTTGTCCAGGCGGGCCCCGTCCTGCGGGTCGTTGCTCAGTTCCAGCTGCTCGCGGTAGCCCGTCGCGTCCAGGACCAGGGAGATGAGCTCGCCGATGTCGAGCGTGGGCATCTCCGCGCGGATGCCGTCCATCATCTCGTTGAACTTCAGCACCGCGTTGCGGCCGCGGGCGCCGAGGAGGGCGACCTTGTCCTCGGCGGCGTCGAGAAGCGCCTGTCCGAAGGACATGCCGTTGTTCTCCGCGTGCAGCGCCAGGAAGGCCTGCGCGCGGTCGCCGATGCCGCGGCGCGGGGTGTTGATGATGCGCCGCAGGCTGACCGTGTCGTCCGGGTTCTCCAGGACGCGCAGGTAGGCGACGATGTCACGGATCTCGGCGCGCTCGTAGAAGCGCGTCCCGCCGACCACCTTGTACGGGATGCCGGCGCGGATGAACACCTCCTCCAGCGCGCGGGAGGCGTTGTTCGTGCGGTACATGACGGCGATGTCGTGGTAGCTGCGCCCCTTGTCGACGAGCGCGTCCACCTCCCCCGCGATGAAACGCGCCTCGTCGTGCTCGTTGTCGGCGACGTAGCCGACGATCTGCGGGCCCTCCCCGAGGGCGGTCCACAGCTTCTTCTCCCGGCGGCCGTCGTTCCGGGAGATCACCGCGTTGGCGGCGCTGAGGATCGTCTGCGTCGACCGGTAGTTCTGCTCCAGGAGGATGGTGCGGGCCTGCGGGTAGTCGCGCTCGAACTCCTCGATGTTGCGGATCGTCGCCCCACGGAAGGCGTAGATCGACTGGTCCGAGTCGCCCACCACGCACAGCTCCGGGGCGTCCGGCCCGGTGCCGACGAGCGTGGCCACCAGCATGTACTGCGCGTGGTTGGTGTCCTGGTACTCGTCGATGAGCACGTGGCGGAAGCGCCGGCGGTAGTGGTCCACCACCTGCGGGTGCTGCTGGAAGATGCGCACCACCTCACCGATGAGGTCGTCGAAGTCGACGGCGTTCGCCGCCCGCAGGCGACGCTGGTAGTCGGCGTAGACCTCCGCGACGGTGACGTCGAAGGGGTTGCGGATCACCTCCGCGTCGGCGGCCGCGGCCTCCGGGGAGACGAGCTCGTTCTTGAGGTTCGAGATCGCGTTCGCCAGCACCCGGGCCGTGAACTTCTTCAGGTCCAGGTTGTGGTCCTTCGCGATCATGCCCAGCAGCCGCCGCGAGTCATCGGCGTCGTAGATCGTGAAGTTCGTGTTCAGGCCCGGCACCAGCTGCGCCTGCTGGCGCAGGATGCGCACGCACACCGAGTGGAACGTGGCTACCCACATCCGCTCCGCCACCGGCCCCACCAGACCGGAGACACGCTCCCGCATCTCCGCGGCAGCCTTGTTGGTGAACGTGATCGCCAGGACCTCCCACGGCGCCACCCCACGGTCGCGCATGAGGTGCGCGATACGCCGCGTGAGCACGGCCGTCTTGCCGGACCCCGCACCCGCCACGATGAGCAGCGGCGAACCCGCGTGTTCGACCGCCGCCTTCTGCTGTTCATTGAGTCCGAGAGTGAGGTCAGTGGAGGTTGGCTGCATGAGTAACAACCTACTAGTCGCTGCCGACATGACCTCCCGTGGCACAATGTCACCCATGACTGATGCTGCCCGCGACTTTGAGATCCGCATGCCCACCGGCACCGATGACCCGCTGTCCGACGCGGAGATCCAGCAGTACCGCCGGGAGATCGACCGCCTCGACCGCATCATCCTCGACGCCGTCAAGCGCCGCACCGAGGTCTCCCGTGCCATCGGCAAGACCCGCATGGGTTCCGGCGGCACCCGCCTCGTGCACACCCGCGAGGTGGCGATCATCAACCAGTTCCGCGAGGAACTCGGCCCCGAGGGCCCCGTCATCGCCAACGCCCTGCTGCAGCTGGGCCGTGGCCGCCTTGGATAGCCTGCTGGTCACCACCTGGTTCGTCGCCGACCCTTCGCTTCTCGACGCCGCCTCCGACCTCTTCGCCGCCCGCGTCGCCGCCATCCCTCCCGGGCACGCCACCGTCCACTTCCTCTCCGCGTACCCGGAGTCGGCCGACGACCCCGAGCTGCTCGCCTCCCTGCGGGAGACCGCCGTCCACGAAGGCCTCGACCCGGACCCGCTCGAGCTGTTCACCGTGCAGTGCGTCCTCTCACTCGACCCGGAGCACGAGGAGACCGTGCGCCAGCAGCTGTTCTTCTGCGGCCCCACCGAACGCGACCCCTTCCCGGGCTTCCAGACCCACGTGAACCTCAGGCGCTGCTGAGCCGACGGGCGGGCCTGTCCAGCCCCCGAGAGGAGTTCCCCCGCCGTGCACACCTGCTGGAACCACAACTCCGCCTACCACCCGTGGCTGCTCGACATCGTCGCCGGGCGGCCACGTTCCCGCGTTCTCGACGTCGGGTGTGGTGATGGTCTGCTCCTGGAGAAGCTGGCTCCGCTTGCCGACGCCGTCGTCGGCCTCGAGCCCGACTCCGCGACCGCCCGCCGGGCCGCGGAACGCGTGGCGCACCTCCCCCACGCGCGCGTCGAGAAGGAGTCTTTCGCCGACCACTCCCCGGAACACCCCTACGACGTCATCATCTTCGTCGCCAGCCTCCACCACATGGATCTCAGCGCCGCGCTGACGAAGGCCCGGGAGCTGCTCGTCGTCGGGCTGGCCGCCAACCGGAGCCCCGGCGACTGGATCATCTCCGCGTTGCAGGTCCTTCCCGTCCGCCTCGGGTCGTGGCTCCACCGGGAGACACGCGACATCGGGGTGCCGGTCGCCGCACCCCGGGAGAGCCTCGCCGAGATCCGCTCCACTGAGCGGCAGCTCCTGCCCGGCGCGCGGATCCGCTGGGGCCTCTACTACCGCTATCTGCTGCGCTGGACGAAACCCTAGAGAGGCAGCGAGATGAACTTCGGCTCGAGGTACTCGTGGATGCCCTCGAAGCCGCCCTCCCGTCCCAGGCCGGACTCCTTGACTCCGCCGAAGGGGGCCGCCGGGTCGGACAGCGCGCCCTTGTTCACCGCGACCATGCCGGCCTCGATGCGTTCGGCCAGGGACAACGCGCGCTCCAGGTTCTCTGAGAACAGGTAGGCCGCCAGGCCGAAGGGGGTGTCGTTGGCCATCTCCACGGCCTCGTCGTCGGTGTCGAAGGTCGCCACTGCGAGGACGGGGCCGAAGATCTCCGTCGACAGGATCTCCGCGTCGGCGGGGATGTCGGTGAGGACGGTCGTCGGGAAGTAGAAGCCGCCCTCCGGCAGGTCCGCGGGCAGGGTGCCGCCGAGGGGGCGGGAGGCGCCGCGGGAGAGGGCGTCGTCGACGAGCGAGGACACGGTCTCCAGCTGATCCGCACCCGAGAGGGGGCCGTAGGTGACGCCCTCGTCGGTGCCGCGGCCGATGCGGAAGGAATCCATGACCTTGACCGCGCGCGCCACGAACTCCTCGCGCACGTCCGCGTGGACGAGGAAACGGTTGGCGGCGATGCACACTTGACCGGCGCCGCGCATCTTCGCCACGGCGACGGCCTCGGCGGCGAGGTCCAGGTCGGCGTCCTCGCACACGATGTAGGGGGCGTTGCCGCCGAGTTCGAGGGAGACGCGCAGGGAGTGCTGTGCGGCCTGCGCGGCGAGCATCTGGCCGACCTCGGTGGAACCGGTGAAGGTGAGTTTGCGGAGGCGGGGGTCGTCGAGAAGCGTGGACACCCGCGATGCGGAGGAGGTCGGCAGGACGGCCAGCACGCCGTCGGGCAGCCCGGCGCGCTGGAGCAGCTCCGCCAGGTACAGCATGGTCAGCGGCGTCTTCGAGGCGGGTTTGACGATCATCGTGCAGCCCGCGGCCAGCGCCGGGGCGATCTTGCGGGCGCCCATCGCGAGCGGGAAGTTCCACGGGGTGATCGCCAGGCAGGGGCCGACCGGCTGGTGGTGGACGATGATGCGGGCGTTGCCGGCGGGGCTGTGCCGGTAGTCGCCGCGCACCCGCACCGCCTCCTCGGCGAACCAGCGGAAGAACTCCGCCCCGTAGGCGACCTCGGCGCGGGAGTCCGGCAGCGCGCGCCCCAGCTCCGCGGACTGCAGCCAGGTCAGTTCCTCGGTGTGCGCGGTGATGAGCTCGAAGGCGCGGCGGAGGATCTCGGAACGCTCGCGCGCCGGGGTCGCCGCCCACTCCGCCTGGGCGGCGCAGGCCAGGTCGAGGGCGCGGCGGACGTCCTCCTCGGTGGCGGAGGCCACCTCCGTCAGCACGGTTCCGTCGGAGGGGTTGATCACCTCGAAGGTGCCGGAGTCGGAGGAATCGACGAAGGCCCCGTCGAGGAAGAGTCCCCTCGGGGCGGAGGCGAGAAGTGTGGTGGGGTTCATACCCCCACCATTACTCCTTAATCCCGGGTGGAGTCGAGGACGACCTCGAACTCGAGCAGTTCCGCGCCGGTGGCGACGGGCTGACGCTTCTCCCCGGCGTGGGCGTTGCGTGCGTCGCCGTCACGCCAGGCGGCGTAGGACTCCTCGTCTGCCCAGCGGGTGACCACGAAGTAGCGGTTCTCGCCGGCGACGGGGCGCAGCAGCTGGAATCCCTCGAAGCCCGGGGAGGAGTCGACGGCGTGCTTACGGGCGGCGAAGCGCTCCTCGAGCTGCGGGCCGGCGCCCTCGGGAACGGTGATGGCGTTGATTTTCACGATGCTCATGCCCCCCATTGTGCCCAACCCGCCGCTTCCCCGGCGGACACCCCGGAAAGTCACTAGATTCGTGGGTGTTGCCAGTTTCCCCGCGAAAAGGAGCCCGACCCATGGCCGACATCACCACCTCCGCTGAATGGAAGAACCTGGAGTCCGAGTTCGAGCGCACCCAGGGCCGGACCCTGCGGGAGCTGTTCGCCCAGGATCCGCAGCGTGCGGAGAAGCTGACCTTCGATGCGGCGGGTCTCCACGTCGACCTCTCCAAGAACCTGCTTGACGACGCCACCGTGGCCTCCCTCGTCGCCCTCGCCAAGGAGGCGCAGCTCACCGAGGCCATCGAGGCGATGTTCAGCGGCGTGCACATCAACAACACCGAGGACCGCGCGGTGCTGCACACCGCCCTGCGCCTGCCGGTCGAGGAGGACCTCGAGGTCGACGGCCAGGACGTCGCCGCCGACGTCCACGAGGTGCTCGGCCGCATGCGCGACTTCGCCTCCTCCCTGCGTGCGGGCACCTGGCTCGGCCACACCGGCCGCACCATCAAGAAGGTCGTCAACATCGGCATCGGCGGCTCCGACCTGGGCCCCGCCATGGCCGCCCGGGCGCTGCGCTCCTACGCCACCGCCGGCATCACCGCCGAGTTCGTCTCCAACGTCGACCCGGCCGACATGTCCGCCACCCTCGACGAGCTCGACCCCGAGTCGACCCTGTTCATCATCGCCTCCAAGACCTTCACCACCCAGGAGACCCTCGCCAACGCGCACGCCGCGAAGCGCTGGCTGCTGCAGGCCTTCGACGGGGACGAGTCGGCCGTCGCGAAGCACTTCGTGGCGGTGTCCACCAACGCCGAGAAGGTCGCCGAGTTCGGCATCGACACCGACAACATGTTCGGCTTCTGGGACTGGGTCGGCGGCCGCTACTCCGTCGACTCCGCCATCGGCCTGTCCCTCATGGCCGTCATCGGCCCGATGGACTTCATGCGTTTCCTCGAGGGCTTCCGCGCGATGGACGAGCACTTCCGCGCTACCCCCTTCGAGAAGAACGTGCCCGTCCTCATGGCGCTGCTGGGCATCTGGTACGTCAACTTCCACGGCTTCGAGACCCACGCGGTCCTCCCCTACTCTCAGGACCTCTCCCGTTTCGCCGCCTACCTGCAGCAGCTGACCATGGAGTCCAACGGCAAGTCCGTCCGACACGACGGCACCGCCGTCGGCTACGCCACCGGTGAGATCTACTGGGGCGAGCCGGGCACCAACGGCCAGCACGCCTTCTACCAGCTGATGCACCAGGGCACCCGCGTCGTGCCGGCCGACTTCATCGGCTTCGCCCGCCCGAAGAACGACCTGCCGACCGCCACCGGCGAGGGCTCCATGCACGACCTGCTCATGGGCAACCTCTTCGCGCAGACCAAGGTGCTCGCCTTCGGCAAGACCGCCGAGGAGATCGCCGCCGAGGGCGTGTCCGGGGATCTGGTCACCCACAAGGTCATGCCGGGCAACCGTCCGTCCACGACCATCCTCGCGGAGGAGCTCACCCCGGCGGTGCTCGGTGCGCTCATCGCGCTCTACGAGCACATCACCTTCGTCCAGGGCGTCATCTGGGACATCAACTCCTTCGACCAGTGGGGCGTCGAGCTGGGCAAGCAGCAGGCCAACCAGCTGGCCGCGGCCGTCTCCGGCGCCGAGGAGGTCGACTCCGGCGACTCCTCCACCGACGCGCTCGTGCGCTGGTACCGCGCGAACCGCTAGTTCGGCAGGGCCGGCATCCCGAGGGGGGTGCTGGCCCTCTGCTTCTCGACGTCGCCCCGTTCCCCGTAACTGAACCGGAACTCGTGGAACGGCAGGTTCACGGTCTCCAGGTGGTAGAAGGCGTTCCGGGCGTGCTTGGAGTAGTGGTACTCGCGGGCCCGGAGGGTGGTCACCGACAGCAGGTTGCCGTAGCCGGGCAGCAGCAGGTGCGCGTACTGCCGGAGGAAGGGCACCAGGTCGAGGCTCCAGCCCTCCCCCGTGCGGGTCAGTTCCGCCGGGTACAGGTCGACGGTGGCCACGTGCTCCATCTTCTCGCGCTGCTCATCGCCGTAGACGACGCGGGTGTCACGCAGCAGCTGCAGCTTGACCGCGTTGAGGGACCCCTCCCCCGCGTTGAGCTCCCACAGGTCGTCGGCGATGTGCAGGCGCACCTCGTCGTCCGGGGTCAGCGCCGCCTGGGTCATCCGGCCGTAGAGGTGGCTGCTGAACAGCTCCCGCTCGTGGCCGTTGACCGCCAGGGTGACGGCCCCGCGCCGGAAGAGGGTCTGCAGCTGGGGGTCGCGGGCGATGATCGCGGTGACCGCGTTGTCCTCGTCGAGGATCTCCGGGTTGAACCGGGCGACCCGGGGCACGCTGAGGTCGTCGTAGATGTGCGGCTGGTTCTGGCGGATGAAGGAGTCCACCAGGCGGCGGCTCGCCTCGGGTTTCGGCGGGAATCGCCGCGGCTGCGCCCGGTACAGCGCCTTCTGGATGCCGCAGGTGTAGGAACGGTTGCCGCGGTTGTTGTTGCGTTCGATCGGGCAGCCGGCGTAGCAGAGGTAGAAGTACTCGCAGTTGATGCAGTCCTGCGACAGTTCCTCGTTGGCGGCCTCGTAGGCGCGGATCGTCGCGGCCCCCTTCTCCGCGATCTCCGGGAGACCCAGGTGGTGGATGTTGCCGAACTTCAGCTCCGGCTCCGCCTGGGCGCGGTGGCACGGGTAGACGTCGCCGTTCTTCTGCACCAGGAAGTTGTTGGACCCGCAGTTGATCTGGTGGGTGCAGTAGCCGTGGGTGAACTCCTTGAACCACTCGTAGTAGACGGCGCGCTCGAACTTCGTGCCGCGGACGCGGTCGAGGACGCCCTCGAAGAACTCCACCATCTGCGCCTGGTCGAGCTGGCTGGAGTCACCGGAGTTCACCGAGTCGTAGGCGAACATGATGTAGAAGTCGGTGACCATGTCGAAGCCGTGCTCGTCGAGCCACATGAGGTCCGCGACGAACTCGTCGATCCGTTCCAGGTGTTCGCGCCCGACGACGCAGCTGATCTGCTTGCGGTGCGGGTACTCGCCGAGCAGCAGCACGTTGTCGATGGTGCGCTGGAGCGTCGACTTCCCGGCCTTGGTCACCCGGAACTTCTCGTGCAGGGAGAACGGCAGGTCGAAGCTGCCGGAGATGGAGACCTCGTACTCCTCGAAGAGGGGACGCAGCTGGTGGAAGTTGTACAGGTTCGTCTTGATGTGGATCGCCGCGCCGCCCCGGCCGAGGGCCTTGAGTTCGAGGCGGTGGGTGCGTCGGTAGGCGGTGTAGAACTCGAAGAGCTCCCGCAGCACCGGCTCCGGCAGGGTGGAGATCTCCGCGCCGTGGAGCAGCAGCTGGTCGACGAGGATGCCCTGGTGCCCGAGGTGGTCGCAGATGCGGGAGAACTCGGCGACGACGTCGTCCGGGTTGTCACGGTTGTTGGTCAGGTCGCCGAGGTAGCAGTACGTGCAGCCGAGGTTGCAGAACTGGTTCGGGACGAAGGTGAGCTTGATCGCCCGGTGAAACAGCAGGTCATCCATTGTTGTTGTTATTGTTGTTGTTATTGTTGTTGTTATTGTTGTTGTTGCTGGAGTCGCTGCCGGAGTCGCCGCCCTCGAAACCGAGGATGCCGGCCCAGCCGTTGCAGAAGCTGGCCGACTCACTGAACGGGTCCGCGCCCCCTGTCGACGCACCACCGGCCGCCTGACGGCCGAATCGCTCACTGAAACGTCGGATCATGTAAGTTCCTCCTGTCGATTCTCGATGGCCACCGCCACCGCCTGCGGGTTCTCCGGCAGGTACTTCACCCGGACACTCGGGGTCGCCGCCAGCAGACCGTGCTCGAAGCTGCTCAACGGCATGGACTTGCGGTGCTCGTAGGGGGTGGCCCCCACCCGGTGGATACGCAGGCCCACGTCATAGACCGGGAAACCGCCGAGCACCCGGTCGGTGCGGTCGATGCTGAGCACATCCGCGTCCGTGAGCACCCCCGCCTGCGCGGCCTGCAGCTCCAGGACCTGCACCATCCCGTCCCGCACGCGGACGTGGTCGAAGAAGCGCTGGGCCTTCTGCTGCTTGTCGCCGCGCGCGATCTTGATCTTCTCCCGACGGTCCGGCCGGTACATCGCCGGGAACTGCAGGCCCGGCTCAATGCCGGCGACCGAGGCCTGCGGCACCCGCCGGGTGAAGGTCGAGTCGAAGGACCCGCTCCCGTCGGCGGGCTCCACCCGGACGTTCACGTTGACCAGCCGACGGCCGTCCTTGAGTTCGGTTGTCGACAGGACCTTCTTCACCGTCGCCACCCCGACCTTCGCGTCCGGCCACTCGACCGGTGCCGGGCCGCTACGCAGGGTGCTGATCACGGCCAGGACCACCGCGGTGAGGAAGAGCCCGAAGGCGACCACCCCGGTGCCCCAGAGGAGAGTGAACACGCTCACGCCCGTGCTGGCGGCGACCACCAGGTACAGGAGCAGGATCGCCACCGGCCACGTCAAGGATCTGGACATACCGGGGATCCTAGGCCCTTGCGTCGGCAAGCGCAGGGCGAGCGGGTGACCCCACCAGGCATTTCCGCCCCGCGGGAAGGCCCCGGGCACTAGTGTCTTGTCTTATGGGCGACGCAGTTTCGACAGACACGTACACCCCGCAGCAGCGCACGCGCTACCGCCAGCA
>LSQX01397755.1_pt1 | contig 14233 bp, 11 predicted proteins | sample 654561 | NCBI WGS metagenome assembly LSQX01 (sample SAMN04489861, study PRJNA283612) | anaerobic digester metagenome | isolation source: 4 biogas reactors fed with cattle manure at either 37C or 55C with and... | place: Denmark: Kongens Lyngby | collected 2014
AGATGTGTATAAGAGACAGCCTATACACTACACTTTTTTTGACAATTATATGCCTTCAGCAAATGCTACATATGTGAAAGTATATTTATATGGTTTGAGTCAATGTTATAATAGTGCCTATAATCCTAGCCATAAGCAGACTGCTGAAGATCTTGGCATCCTTGAATCTGATGTGGTAAATGCCTGGTTGTATTGGGAAAAAACAGGTATTGTTAATCTGAAACATAAGGATGGCAATAAACCGGAGGATTTTGATATTGAGTTTTTAGATTTATCATCGGGAAATATTGAACAAAAACAAGTTCAATCTGAGCTTGCGCCTGTACTCCAAGTGAAGCCAACTTATACACCTGAAGAAATCTCAATATATATTGAAAGTGATGAAGGCATCAAATATATGTATACAACGGCACAAAAGAAATTAGGGAAGGTTCTAAGTTCATCGGATATAAATATTTTATATAGCTTTTATGATTGGTTAAGATTGCCGGTAGAGGTTATAATTATGCTTATTGAATACTGTGCTACCATGGGAAAAAAGAATATGAGGTATATTGAAAAGGTCGCTATAGAATGGGCTGATAAGGAAATAACTACGATGGAAAAAGTGGAAGAATATCTAAAGGAAAAGGAAGATAAACATTCCCTAGAGCAAAAGGTTAAGAAATCTTTAGGAATAAATGATCGTTCATTGAGCGAATCTGAAAAAAAATACATAAATAAATGGTTGTATGATATGAATATAGATATAGAATTAATTAAAAAGGCATACGACTTAACTGTAATAAATACTGGAAAGCTATCATTACCGTATATTAACACAATACTAAAAGATTGGAACAAACAAGGAATAAAAACTGTAGAAGAAACTGATAAAACACCTAAGAAAAGGGCGAGAAATGCTAAGCCAAACAAAAACAATAAATTTGTTAATTTTACTCAACGGAATTATGATTATGACGAATTAGAAGCAATAGTCAGAAAAAAGAACTTAAATAGTTTGAAAGAAAGAAGGACGGGTAATGACGTATCATAAACAATTGTATAAGCAAATAGCACTTGAGTATCAAAACCGAATTGATGCTAAAAAGACCGAGCTTGAAAACAGAAAACGTGAGGCATACAAGAAGATACCCAGAATACGGGAAATTGATGGTGAGCTATATCATACGGGTTTAAAGCTTACGAAAGAAGTTATAAAAAAATCCTCAAATATTGACAAAGTAATTAAAAACCTTAAATCACGTAATCTAGATTTAAATGCGGAGAAGGGCGAACTATTATCAGTAAATGGCTTTCCTGTCGATTATTTGACTATAAAATATGATTGTAAAGCCTGTAAAGATACGGGACATATTAATGCTACCATGTGTAAATGCTTTAAGCAAAGATTAATAAAAGCAGCTTATGCACAATCTAACCTATCTGTTCTTTTAGAAAAACAGAATTTTGACACTTTTGATTTTTCGTATTACTCCTCCGAAATTAATAAAAAAGAAGGAATGTCTCCAAAAGAGAATATTCAAAACATTTTAAATATTTGTTTAGACTTTGTAAATCATTTTGAAGAAGCCGGAGGTAATATGTTATTATACGGGGAAATTGGATTAGGAAAAACCTTTTTATCAAGCTGCATCGCCAAAGAACTTTTAGACCAAGGTAAAACGGTATTTTATCAAACAGCGTATAAGATACTGAATATTTTGGAAGACTATAAGTTCCACCGTTCAAGTGATCCTACCATTACTGAACAGGCGGACAAATTGTTTGAAGTAGACCTTTTAATTATAGATGACCTAGGAACAGAGTATATAAACACATATACCAGTTCAGCTTTTTTTGATATTTTAAATACCCGAATCCTTAACAATAAAAAGATTATTATAAATACTAATCTCAACATAAATGAAATTGCAGATTTATATACGGAAAGAGTTGTTTCAAGGTTATTTGGTCATTTCACACAACTAAAATTTTTTGGTGAAGATATACGAAAACAAAAAATGTTAAAGGAAGCATAATTATTATTCTGTAAAATTTTGGATAGGTTCAAGGAGAATAATATGAGGTTAACAGAAGACTTTTATAAAAAAACTGCAATAGAGCTTGCGCCGGAGCTGCTTGGTAGATTTCTCTGCCGTAAGCTTGAAGATAAAGTTGTTAAATACAGAATAACAGAAACAGAATGTTATTATACTGAATCCGATACTGCTTGCCATGCTAATAAAGGCAAAACAGAGCGCACAAAGGTTTTATACAAAACCGGAGGAAGAGCATATGTGTATCTTTGCTATGGGATTCATAACTTATTTAATATTGTAACGGGGGAAGAAGGTGTTCCTCAAGCAGTCTTGATACGTGGTATAGAAGGATATGATGGTCCGGGAAAACTTACAAAAGCACTTCAAATCGACCGAAGTTTAAATGATGAAGACCTTATAACTTCTGATAAAATTTGGCTTGAATCCAATGGCTATTTCCCAAAATATAAAACTACAAAACGGATAGGTATAGATTATGCTACAGAAGAATATAGGAATAAGCTTTGGAGATATATTGTAGAAAATGTAGAAAAAGATTAAGATGTACTTGCCATCAGCAATGTCATTCTGAGCGATAGCGAATAGCTATGGGAGCGCTTCCGTAGGGGCGATTCACGAATCGCCCCTACGTGTGAGCAAACGAACAACTAAAGGGAACAGAACTATCTCCTGTGACGTATTGACAGGGAAGAAAGTAAAGAGTATAATGTAACTAAGTAGTTACATTATACTCCTTATATTCTTTAGAAGGTTGGTGCAGATGAAAAAAATAAAAACGAGAGATTCTAAAAAGACAAAAGAAGCTATTTTAAAAGCTGCTGAATTAGAATTTGCTGAAAAAGGCATATACGGCGCAAGGGTAGATAAAATAGCATCAAAGGCGAATGTTAACAAAAGGATGCTTTATGAGTATTATGGCAATAAGGAAGAACTATATAAAACAGTGTTGGCTATAGTTTATAGTAGACTTGGGAAAAAAGAGATGTATCTTTTAGCTGAAGATGCTGATAGTGTTACGGCAATTAAAAAAATTATCAAATTGTACTTTGAGTTTTTACATGACAATCCCACATATGTAAATTTAATTCTTTGGGAAAACCTAAATAAAGGTGTGTACATAAAGGATATTGATTTTAGTGAAATCAAAAATCCAACATTCGACAAACTAAGAGAAATTATTAATCGTGGAAAGGAGGAAGGGGTATTTAAGAATGAAGTGGATGAGGACCAATTTATTTTGTCCTTATTGACATTTAGTTTTTCATATTTTTCAAATAGATACACATTGTCAAAATTACTACCAAAGGATTTAAGCGATGAGCAAAGTATTAAATCGAGAATTGGACATGTAACAGAAATATTTTTACTTTATTTGTGTAAATAAAGTAAAACAAGGTGGTGGTCGTTCGGTTTGCACTTAAATAAATATTTAAACAGATATTAATCCGGCAAACGAATGGGCTATTCCTTTATTAGCAATAAATATAACAAAATAACCGTTAATAAAATAGGAGTGATATTAATGAATATTCTTGTAACTGTACCGAATGGGGCGATTCGGGATACATTTATTCCTCATGAGGTAAAAGAAAAGATTGAAGAATTGGGAACTGTGGAGTGGAATACTTCACCGAAGCAATTTACTACTGAAGAGTTAAGTCAAAAAGTAAAAGGAAAAGATGTTTGTATAACCGGATGGGGAACAACTCGGTTTTCAAAGGAAGTATTGGAAAATGCAGATAACTTAAAACTGATTGCGCATACAGGTGGTTCTGTAGCACCTATCGTTAGCGAGGAGCTATATCAAAAAGGAATAAAAGTCATAAGTGGAAACAGGCTATATGCAGAATCCGTAGCGGAAGGAGTAATTGCATATATTTTAGCCTCATTAAGGGATATCCCATTTTACGACGGGAAGATGCATGAAGGTTGTTGGGAAAAATCTTACAACGAAGGCTTGCTCGACCAAACTGTTGGTCTCATAGGCTTTGGAATGATTTCAAAATACGTTATTGACATGTTAAAGGTATTTCGTTGTAAGATAAAAGTGTATTCAAGGTACATAACAGAGGAGGATATGAAAAAGTATGGGGTAGAAAAAGCAAGCGTGGAAGAAATTTTTTCTACATGCAAAATTATATCTATCCATTCCGGATTAACTGAAAAGACACGCCATATGATAAATAAGGAGCTATTAGAAATGATTCCTGACGGGACACTACTTGTAAATACAGCAAGAGGAGCCATTATTGATGAACAGGCACTTACCGAAGAACTTTCAAAAAAGAGATTCAAAGCAGCATTGGATGTGTATGAAGTAGAACCCCTATCTGCTGACAGTAAGTTAAGGCAACTGGATAATGTGTTATTAATGCCTCATATGGCGGGTCCGACCGTTGATAGGAGAAAGTTTGTGACTCTTAATTTAATAGACGACATTAAAAGTTTTGTTTCAGGCAAACCTTTAAATCATGAGATAGAAGAAAGTTATGCAAGAAATATGACACAATGACGTGACAAAAGCACACTAATTTATACAATTGAAACTGTCTTTGCGACACAGCATATAAGTGCCTTGTTCGCAAAGACATAATATTTAACTATAAGTAACTAAAACGTTAGTTACAAGTTAGGGGGATTTTTATGAGTAAAGTAAAAGTATTATTGGTGGGGGCGGCGTTTAGTGCGGATTTGCACATGGATGGTTATTCAAGGTGTACTGATATTGCTGAAATTGCAGCAGTGTGTGACAAAGATATAAACAAAGCAAAAGAACTAATCCAAAGATATAATCTTGGGGTTTGCAAAGTCTATGATGATTATAAAAGGGCTATTGCAGAGGCTGATTGTGATATTGTTGATATTTGTTTGCCTAATTTCCTGCATCATGATGTTGCGTTGGAAGCATTCGACAAAGGCAAGGATGTGATATCTGAAAAGCCGTTAGCTACAACAGTTGAGGATGCGATTGAAATGGTTGAGGCGGCCCGAAAAGCAGGAAAGAAATTATATTATGCCGAAGACTGGCTTTTTGCTCCTGCTCTTAATAAGGCACTAAGCTTAGTCAACGAAGGAGGAATTGGTAAACCGCTATATATAAGAGCAAGAGAATGCCATGGAGGATCACATTCACCGTTTGCTCAGACTATTAAATACTGTGGAGGAGGAGCAATGGTTCATCTTGGTATACATCCTGTAGCATTTTTGCTCGCACTAAAAGAAAACAAATGGACAGAGCTTGTTGCTATGGCTTCCGGCGGATTAGAGAATAATATGCTTCATAAAAAGATGGAGGGAGAAGATTGGTCTGCTTGTCTAATGAAGTTTGAGGATGGGACTTCAGCGTTATTAGAGGCGAATTATTTAACCATGGGCGGAATGGAAGATGTTATCGATATATATGGGACGGAAGGGCGCATGCATATAGACCTTACTTTTTCTTCGCCCATAAATGCATATTCCGTGCCGGGACTTAGTTACACTGTTGAAAAAGCAGAGATAACCACAGGATGGTCAAGACCGGCTGTGGATGAGAAGTTTAACTTAGGTTATGTAGATGAGATTAGGCATTTCATGGAATGCTGCATGAAAAAGGAAGATGCAAAGATTGGACTAAGAGGAATAGATGGGCTTGAAGCATTGAGGGTTGTTAACCTAATTTATAAGTCAGCACGAGAGGGAGTAAAGATTGTGAACGAAAAGGGGTGCTAGGATGAAGATTTTAATAACTCCGAGGTCATTTGTAAAAGCAAAGGATAAAGCCCTAGAGCTATTTAAAAATTATGATTTTGAGATTATCGAAAACACAACAGGCGAAACATTTAACGAAGAAGAGATGATAGATATTTGCTCAGATATAGACGGGATAATTGTGGGGGTAGACCCTATGACTGAAAAGGTTTTGAATAGTGCTAAAAAATTAAGGGCCATTTCAAAATACGGTGCGGGACTTGACAATATTGACTTAAATATAGCAAAAGAACGGGGTATTAAAGTTGAACGTGCTGTTGCAACTAATTCAACTTCCGTTGCGGAATTAGCTGTTGGGTTATTTTTTAGCATTGCAAGAAGTATCGAAAGCTCCGCGCGAAGTGTTCGTAACGGCGGTTGGGGGAGAACGGTAGGCTGTGAGCTTACCGCTAAAACAGTTGGTATTATCGGACTTGGAAGCATTGGACGTGAAGTGGCAAGAATGGCACATGGATTAGGAATGAAAATAATAGGATATGACCCATATTTTAATGATGAAATATATTTTAAAAAGATGGAAATTCAAAAAAAAGGACTGGATGAGTTATATGCAAACAGTGATTTCATATCTTTACATTTACCCCTTACAAATGAAACGAAACATATGATTAATTCTGAAACACTTAGTATGATGAAAAAAACAGCCTACATTATTAATACTTCAAGAGGGAGTCTGGTGGATGAAGATGCTCTGTATGAGGCATTGGTAAATGGTGTGATTGCAGGGGCTGCGCAAGATGTATTTTCAAAGGAACCACCGGGAAAGCATAAGTTACTTGAACTTGACAATTTCATACTAACTGCGCATATAGGGGCACAAACAAAAGAAGCTGTTGAAAGAATGGCTGTACAGTCTACTAAGAATTTAATAAAAATGCTTACGGAAGGTAGGGAATAAAGTGGTAAGACTTAACAAAAAGTTATTAAAATATAATTTGGAGTTGGCAGGAAAAACGGAGTACAATCCGGACTATGCACAGCTTCCTGAAAAGATAATACAATTTGGTGAAGGTAATTTCTTGCGTGCTTTTTCTGATTGGATGATAGACCGGATGAATAAAAAGAACTTATTCAATGGTAGGATTGTTGCAGTACAGCCTATAGAACACGGCTTAACTGATATAATCAATGAACAGGATGGTTTATATACCGTGTTGATAAGAGGGATACAAAAGGGTGAAAACATTAATAGAGCTGATTTGGTATCTTCTATCAGCAGATGTATAAATCCATATGTTCAGTGGGATGAGTATTTAAAATGTGCGGAGGATATTAATATAAAATACGCTTTTACGAACACAACGGAAGCAGGAATTGTCTATCGTGCAGATGATAAATTAGATGACAAACCGCCCGTTTCATTTCCCGGGAAATTCACCCTGTATCTTTATCATAGATATAAACATTTCAATGGTGCTCCTGAAAGTGGCATGGTAATATTTGCAGAGGAGCTGATTGAAAGAAATGGTGATAAATTAAAAGAGATTATATTAAGATTTTCTGATGACTGGAAGCTGCCGAAAGAGTTTATAAAATGGGTTAACAAGTATAATTATTTCCTTACAACGCTTGTTGACAGGATAGTGCCGGGGTATCCGGGAAATGAAGTTAATGAGTTAACTAAACGCCTAGGATATGAAGATAAGCTTTTATGTGCTACAGAACCATTTTACCTATGGGCTATAGAAGCACCCAAGGAAGTTCATGAATGTATTCCTTTTAGAGAAGCGGGATTAAATGTTTTATGGGTCGATGACATATACCCCTATAAAACACGTAAAGTGCGCATGTTAAACGGTACGCACATAGCAACCGCACCGGTAGGAATACTGTACGGAATTGAGACTGTAAGAGAATGTATTAACCATGAGGTGCTCGGTAAATATATGAATCAGGTCATTCATGATGAAATCTTACCTTCGATAGAAAAGATTGAGCATAAAATGTTAAAGGACTTTGCCGATTTAATTGAAGATAGATTTAAGAATCCTTATATCGAACACAAACTGATAACAATATCACTTAATTGCATTTCTAAGGTTAAAGAGCGTACAATACCTTCAATAAAAGGTTACATAAAAGCAAAGGGTAACTTACCGGAAAAACTGACATTTGCCATGGCATCTATTATTGCATTTTATAATGGAGCAGAAATAAGCAAGAATAAACTTCTTGTCAGAAGCAAAAATGTAAAATACCAAATAGATGATGAAAAGGACATACTTGAATTCTTCAGGGAAGAATGGACATTCTTTAACAAAGGGACAAATTCGGTTGATGAGTTAGTAAAAAATGTCCTTCAAAATACAAGACTTTGGGATGAGGATTTAACCAAAATAGAGGGGTTGTGTGAAGGAGTATCTGCACACCTTAAAAACATAATAGAGCTTGGCATAAAAGAAGCAATTATGAAATTGGAAGGGATGAAGTAATATGAGAAAGGATTTATACTTACCTGTCGATGTAGCAGGCATAACATTTAAAAACCCGTTTTATGTAGCATCAGGTCCTACAACGAAATCAGTAAAGCAACTACAAAGAATAGAAGAAACCGGATGGGCAGGCGCAAGCATAAAATTAACCATTGACCCGGCACCATATATTAACAGGGTACCTAGGTATGCAATATTTGAAGACAGAAATTCTTTGGCTTTCACTGCAGAAAAGCGTCTAAAATTTGAGGAAGGCTTAAAGCTTATGTATGATGCAAAAAAAGTCTTAAAGGAATTAATACTTATGGCTAATATTACTTATGCAGGTGATAAAGGTGCAGAAGGTTGGGTTAACATGGCTAAAAAGTTTGAAGAAGCCGGAGCGGATATAATCGAACTTAATATGTGCTGCCCTAATATGTCATATAATGTTGAATTGTCAAATTGCGATGATAAAGGCTGTGATGTAAAAACAGGTGCAAGTCTTGGTCAGCAGGGAGATGCTGTGTCAGAGATTGTAAGAGAGATAAAGAAGAATATTAAAATACCTTTGTTTGTAAAGCTCACACCTGAGGGCGGTAAAATTGCTCAAGTGGCAAAAAGTATTTATGAAGCAGGAGCAGATGCTGTGGGAGGAACATCAAATCGGTTAGGTATTCCGCCTATTGATCTTGATAATCCTAAAAAGGCCGTATATCATCTTCAAGATGAGATAAGCATGTCTTGTCATTCAGGGGCTTGGTTAAAGCCACTGGCACTCAGAGATACATATGAAATAAGAAAAGTAAACGGTCCTGAACCTCGTATTATGCAGGCAGGAGGTGTGCGTAATTATAGAGATGCTGCGGAGATGATTATGTCGGGTGCCGATTTGATTGGTATTTGTGCAGAAACTCTTATCAGCGGATATAATTTTATAGAGGATTTAATTTCCGATTTGAAAGATTACATGGATACTCATGGGTATGCATCAACTATGGACATGAGAGATATGATTGTAAATGAAGTAAAGAGTGCTGTTGACCTCACTTTATATGAGGGTCATGCAAAAATCACAGAGCCAAGACTTGCAGCACCTTGTAAGGATGCATGCCCACATCATGTACCTGCACAAGCATATATCCAAAAGGTTGCTAAGGGTCAATACAGAGAAGCTTATGATTCGATAATGGGTAAAAATCCTCTTCAATCAGTTTGTGGATGGGTATGTAATCATCCTTGTGAAGAAGCGTGTACAAGAGGAGAGACAGGGACACCGATACCAATTAAAGCAATCAAACGATTTGTTATTGAGTATGGCAAAAACAGAGGCTGGAAACCTAAGTTTGATATAAGGGCAAATAGAAGTGAGAAGGTAGCTGTTATAGGTTCGGGTCCTGCAGGACTTTCAGCCGCATATCATCTTAAACTGGCAGGCTATAATGTGAGTGTATTTGAAAAAGAAAAGTACTTTGGTGGGATGTTGAGATATGGACTTCCCAAATTTAGAATGAATCACAGTGTTTTAGATGAAGAAATTGACATGCTAAGGGAAATGGGTGTAGAATTTATATCAGATAAAGCATTAGGCAAAGATTTTACAATAGATGATTTGAAATCTCAGGGTTTTGCTTCAATATTTATTGGAATAGGGGCACAAAAAGGACGAAGCTTGAATGTGCCGGGTGAAGAACATGAGGATGTATTTTCTGCAATATCATTTTTAAAGGATGTATATGACAGTAAAGAAGTAAAGGTAGGGAAAAAGGTTGTAGTGGTCGGCGGTGGCTTTACTGCGGTAGATGCTGCACGTACCGCAAAAAGATTAGGAGCAGAAGATGTTTACATCGCATACAGAAGAACAAGAGATGAGATGCCTGCAACGCAAGAAGAGATTAGCGAAGCAGAGGCAGAAGGCATAAAGGTTATGTATTTGGTATCGCCAAAAGCTGTTATCCATGAAAACGGAAAAATCAAGGGAATACATATGGCTAATCAGGTATTGGGTGAAAAGGACGAGAAGAACAGAAGAAAACCTGAAGAAGTTGATACGGCAGATTTTGTACTTGAATGCAGCACAATTATTTCTGCTATCGGTCAAGAAGCAGCTAAGGAATGTGTATTTGGGTTAAAGACAGATAAATATGGGATGCTTGAATGTGACTCTGAAACCGGAAAAACATGTGTTGAGGGAGTATTTGCAGGTGGTGATGTATATAATGTAGCATCGGTAATTTCAGCTATTGCCGCAGGTAAACGCGGGGCATGTTCAATTGATAAGTATTTAGCAAAAGAAGATTCCGTACTGGAATATGAGCCCAAAGCACCGGTAGTATCAAAAGAAGCTGTACTTAAAAGAGTTGGATATTTTAAAGATGGGGCGCCAATTGATTTAACAACAATGGATGGCAGTAAAAGAGTTAATAATTCCTTGACATATATACGTACTCTTACCGAAGAAGAAGCAGTTGAGGAGGCAAAAAGATGCCTTAATTGTGGTTGTGGCGAAGGCTGTGGATTATGCGCAAGTATTTGTAGTGAGTTTGCTATACATGTAATAGAACCCGATGTATGGGAGATAAATAAGGATGAGTGTGTGGCATGCGGAATGTGCTATAATCGCTGCCCTAATGGAAATATAGAAATGATTAATACTAACGTGGTGGTGAAATAATGGATGAATTATTTATGGGTGTAGATATCGGTACATCCGGAGTAAGAGCCGCGCTTTTTAATAAAGAAGGGTATCAAGTTGCTTTATATCACAAAGAGTATCCGCTTATCTGCCATTTACAAGCAATGGGAGAGCTAAAGCCCGAAACGGTTTTTAGTGCTTTTATGGAAGTCATTAGGAAATGTATAGATAAAGTTAAAACCAAGACAGTTATAAAATCCATTGGGCTTAGCACTCAGCTTTTTAGTATTCTTGCAGTAGATAAAGAGGGAAACTGCCTTACTAATGCATTTACCTGGGTTGATGCCAGATGTATGGATTGTGCGAGTAATATTTTAAAAAACTTCGACATAAAAGATTTATATAGAAGAACAGGATGTAGGGTGGACCATCCAATGTATCCATTAAGTAAGATTATATGGATAAGAGAAACCCAACCAATATTATATGAAAAGGTTTACAAGTTCGTATCAATAAAAAGCTATATTCTCAATCGTCTTTTTGGAGGAGAATACATAATCGATATTACCGATGCATCCACAACGGCATATTTTAATATTCATACGTTTGACTGGGATGAGAAAATATTAAATGATGTTCTTGATATCAATAAAGAATATTTTCCTATTCCCAAGGATATCACATATACACTTACGGGTATAAAAGACGAATATGCAAAAGTTATGACAGTTGATAAAAATACTCCTGTGGTAATTGGCTCAGGAGATGGAATGCTTGCAAATCTTGGTTGTGGTGTTTTTGATGATACAAGTATGTCATGTACAATAGGAACAAGTGGTGCTATAAGAATAGCTATAGATAAACCGATTTTAGACGAGCAATGCAGAACGTGGTGTTATTGCTTTACAAGAGATACTTGGGTCGCCGGTGGTGCTGTTAATAACGGGGGGATAGTATTAAAATGGCTTCGTGATGAATACTCAAAGCAATTTGAAGCAGAGCTTAAGGAGACCGGAGATTCAAACACGTATAAGCTTTTTGACAGGTATGCAAAGGAAATAAAACCGGGAAGTGAGGGGCTTATTTTCCTTCCATATTTAACGGGTGAACGTTCTCCCGGTTGGCATGCAGATGCAAAAGCTTCAGTGCATGGTTTTCAATTGGTGCATGGGCGAAAGCACATTATCCGTGCCGCCATGGAAGGGGTAATTTATAATATGTATACCATTTATGAGGCGGTAACAAAAATGGGGGATAATGTTCAGGCCGTAATTGCAAACGGAGGTTATGTTAACTCAGACATATGGCTTCAAATCCAAGCAGATATATTTGGTAAGGAAATAACGGTAGCCGGTGCCGGTGAAGCGGCTGCATTCGGCGCAGCATATGCCGGGATGGTTGCCATAGGTGCGCTTAATGGATTTACTGATGTTCTTCCTTCGATGAAAACATCAAAAATAGTTAAGCCTAATGATAATAATATTGAAATTTACCGAGAAGCATATCGACAGTTTACAATGCTTTATGATAAGATTGTTGTGTAAGGAGGAAGGATGTAGATGTTTAATTATTATAATACCGCTGATGAAATAGCGGGAAGTGACATCGATACGGTTATTTTACCAATAGGCTCTACAGAGCAGCATGGTGCACATCTGCCTATAGGCACAGATGTAATAATTGCTGAAGCCGTTGCGCGAGGAATATGCAAGCAAATGGAGGCTCTCGTGTTGCCGACACTTCCTATAAGTACTTGCAGCGAACATAGGGGGAAAAAAGGCAGTGTATGGATGAAAGCAGATACTTTTTATTATGTTATTCGTGATATAGTGGAATGCTTAAGAGAGCAAGGATTTAAAAGAATAGTTATCCTGACAGCTCATGGAGGTATTTTTATAGCCGGACCGGTAATTCGAGATTTAAATGCAAAATATGATGATATAAAAGTAATCAGAGTTGCACTTGGAGAACTTCCAAGAAGTAAAGAGATGGAGGGCGTAATTGAGAGTTCAAATAATCTTCACGCATGTGAATCTGAAACCTCATTAATGCTGTTCCTTGAAGAAGAGTATGTGAAAATGGATAAGGCAATTGATTATATACCTGATGTTCCCAGACCTTTTTTAAACTATGAATCAATATTTAAATTCAGCTCAAACGGTGTGTGGGGAACACCAAGCCTTGGAACAAAAGAAAAGGGTAAGAAGCTATATGATTATAAAGTAAAAGAAGCTGTGAAATATATCAAAGAAACGTTTAAATATTTAGAAAAACTTAATTAAAAGGAAAAGCATACAAACCGATGAATAAGATTGTTCTATGTAATCTTCTTTAATGAGTAAAAGGATGGAGGTTTAATTATGTTAAAGGTTGGATTTGTAAGCATTGATACATCTCACACTAAATCTTTTGCTCAGTTTTTGATGAAAGATAAAAGGGTTAGTTTTTCAGGGGTATATAATGATGGTTTTCGTGGGGATGATGAAGTAGAAGCATTTATAAAAAACTTCAATGTGAAAAAACGTTTTAATACAATAGAAGAGTTGGCGGATTCTTCTCATATAGGGTTTATACTTGACTGTAATTGGGATAAGCATTTAGCTCATGCAAGAGTATTTCTTGAAAAGGGTAAGCCTGTATTTATTGACAAACCTATGGTTGGGAATTTAAAGGATTGTATGGAATTAGAAAGCTTAGCAGCTGAAGGGAAAGTAATAATTGGGAGTTCTTCTATTAGGTATGCTGAAGAAATATCAGAATTTTTATCTAAACCGCTAGAAGAAAGAGGGGAGATTATAAATATATTCGGTACTTCAGGAGTGGATGAATTTTATTACGGGATACATATAGTGGAAGCAATAGGTGGACTTGTGGGGGAAGGTGCCGTATCTGCAAAATTTACCGGGAGTGCCCGAGTTGAAGATAAGGTTTGTGATACATATATGATAAAGTATTGTAATGGTGTTACTGCTGTTTACAATACTTTTCAGGGTGGATATATGCCATTTATAATGGTAATAATGACTACAAAGGGAGCTTATCATTTTAAGATCACAAGTAAACCTTATCAAGAGATGTTAAATAAAGTATGCGACTATATGGAAACCGGTAAAAATAATCTTGCATCAATAGGAAAGTTGACAGAATCAATTAAGATAGTACTTGCTGCGCGAATTTCAAAAGAGAACAGCGGAAAAGAAATAAAAATAGCTGATATCCCAAATGATGACAAAGGTTATAATGGGTATAAATTCGAAAAGGAGTATGCAGCTGTAGCAAGGAAAATATATTTAGACTAAAAATATTATTTTATATTTTTCTATACATATACAAATTTCTACATCTATAAAAAGCTAATTTTAGAAGGTTTTGAGAGATTTAAGTTAATTTATATG
>LSQX01073652.1_pt1 | contig 14232 bp, 16 predicted proteins | sample 654561 | NCBI WGS metagenome assembly LSQX01 (sample SAMN04489861, study PRJNA283612) | anaerobic digester metagenome | isolation source: 4 biogas reactors fed with cattle manure at either 37C or 55C with and... | place: Denmark: Kongens Lyngby | collected 2014
TTGACAACTGCCCCATCCACCTCGGCTCTGAAGCTGAGATCACCGAAATACTGCGCGCCCTGATTAGTGATATTGACACGCAGGGACAAGATTTGTTTGTGTACCAAATGAAGCCGGGGCATGTCGCCCTCGAGGTCCGCGCCTGGGGCTTCAACGGTGAGGAGGAAGTCCGGTTTGGGACCCGTCTCAGTAGTGCCCCCGCCAGTGGCGCCGCTACCGGCGCCCGCGCCCGGCGAGTCGGGGTCGTCGGTGGAAGTGGGGCCGCCGGTAACGGTGGTATAGAACAGCCGCCGGGTATTGGCGGGGATTTCCCCCCGCTTGACGGCCTGGACCGTGATGTGTGCGGTGCCCTGGCGATCAATGGAGAGAGTAACGCTCTCGGAGGACATGCTACTAAACATGCTGGCTTCGGTCTGGGTACCGGGGCGAATGAGCTCCACCTGCGGCCCGAGGCCGGCACTGCTTAGCCAATGAAAGTACAGCGAGGGATCGCCGCCCTTCCTCCAACAAGCGTAGACCAGGCCCACGGCTCCGCAACCGTTGGAGACGACCTGGAGGCCGTCGCTGAACAGCTTCGTCTCAGGGGGCACCTCCAGACGCCGCGTCTGCCAAGGGGCGAGGCTGGTTGTGCCCACCGGCGCCCAGGCCACATTGATGGCCGTATCCTTCTCCCGCCACGCAACATAAACCAACTGGTGCGGCCAATCCAGCGCCCAACGGGCTCTCGACGTACTTCTCGGGACAACAGAGACCCAATCAGCGCGATCGCTAGTGGGAATCACCTGCCAGTCGCCGGGCTCGGCCAGGTTACCCTGGGGAACGAGGCTGGCCACCAGGGGCACCTGTCGGAAGGTGCCGAAGAGACGTGGAATTCCGCCGGGGCCCACGTAGACCGCAGCCAACGCCCAGGGGTGCGTCATCTGGGTGGTAACAGTGTCAAGCTGCGTCTTCTGCCACTCTTGACCCACCTGGCGATAGATCCGGAAGCGAGTCGAGCTGCGAGCGACGAGAGGCTGATTATTGGCGTCGAGCGCGAGGGTGGCGCTTTCTGACCCATCGTCAGTCACCAACTCCGGCTGCGCCCAGTGCCCCCCCTGCCACTTCCAGTAGTAGATTCTGCCGCCAGTGTAGGTGGCGAGCAGATGGAAACCTGCCTCGGGAGTACGGGTGGCGAGACTACGAAGAGTGAGGCCGGTCACACTGCCAGCAAGTGCTGGCAAGGGCACAGCAGTCTGTGACCAGGAACTCCCCGTCTTAAGCAGGGAATAGAGCCCCCATTGCCCCTCAGCATTCTTGGCGATGTACACGATCATCACCCGTCCGCTGGTATCCACACCAATGGCTGAGCGTTCGCTCAGGGGCTGGTAGTCAATCGCGCTGAGGGGAGTGAGTAAGGAGGCGGCATGAACCACACATACAGATACCAGCAGAGGAGAGAAGACGGTCAACAGCCGCAGGGACCGGAAGCGCACGGGTACCACCCTCTCGCATTTGGCGTTATGGACCAGGCGCAGGCAAGCGATTCATGCAACCTGTTGGGCAAACGAGTCCCCGATGGAAGTTCGCCCGTGGCGGCCTAGACAGGTTTTCCACACTCCGCGCAGAACTTGGCCCCCGCCGGAAGCGTGGCTCCACAGTTGCCGCACTGGGCCGCCCCCAGGCTCGCCCCGCAGTTGGGGCAGAACTTGGCTGTCGCCGGAGCTGGCTGCTGACACTGGGGACAGGAAACCTGCCCCGCGTCAGCCGGACCCGGTGAAGAGGGTGCAGCGGGCTGAGCGGGTTGCTGCCCGGCGGCGGGAGGCTGTTGGTCACCACGAAAAGCGTCGCGCATAGCTTCCATCATGGCGCCGCCCATAGCTACGCCAGCGCCCAAACCGGCGCCCATGCCGGCCATGGAGCCCGCGCCACTCGCATCTCCCCCGGCCTGAGGCATGTTGCCGATCGCCTGCGCGGTGCGGAACTGCAGAAAGCTGCGCATGTCGCCTACCCCCCGCATGGCGGCGCGCTGGTCAATCATCTGCGCGACCTCCTCCGGCGGACTGATAGCCTGAATCAGGAAGTCTATCAGCTCCAAACCGTAGCGGGTAAAGTCCTCGCCGACGCGGGCTTTGATGGCCGCTCCCAGGTCGTTGTAATACTGCGGGAGGTCGAGGATCGTCTCCATGGTCTGCCCCAGGACGGAGGTGAGCCGGGTGACGATGAAGTCGCGGAGCCACTCCTGAACCTGCGTTTGAGTGTAGACGTGCTCCGTGCCGACGACCATGTTCACGAACATCTGGGGGTCGCGCACCCGCATGGTGTACTCGCCGAAGGAGCGCAGGCGGACCATGTCCAACTCTTTGTCGCGAAAGAGAACTGGCTCAGGCGTACCCCACTTGAGGTCGGTAAAGACCCGCATGTTGACGAAATAGACCTCGGCCTGGAAGGGCGTGGTCCCGCCAAAAGGCGCGGCGATGGCAGTGCCCAGGAGGGGCAGGTTGAGCGTGGTGAGGGTATGGCGGCCGGGGCCAAAAACGTCGAGGGCCTGGCCATCGCGGAAGAAGACGGCATTCTGGCTTTCGCGCACGACCAATTGGGAGCCGAGGATGATGTTGCCAGAACCCTCGGCAGGCCAGCGGTGGACGATTTCCTCGCCGGTTACATCTCTCCACTCGATGGTTTGTAGCAGGGCCATGATGAGACCTCCTGTATGGTGCGGAGCTGTCAATAGAAGAGCGGATAAGCCGCGTCTCTAGGATGGAGGCGAGGGGGGTTCCTGGTCGCTGGGGACCAGGCCGGCGGTGATCTCCTCGCGGTGCGTAATCGCATCCTGGAGACGCGCAACCTGTTCGTCCATGGCCGCCATCTTCGCCGCCAAGTCTTCCTCAGTGGCGGTCGCCAAGTCCTGCACGGCTCCGTCAATGGCCACGATCTGCTCGCGCATCTTCAGATCGTAGGCGTACATGTTGTTGAGCTCGTCCTCCTTGATCTTGGCCGCGTCCCACCAGCCCGTGTAGCCATAGTCGGCGTAGCGCAGATCGTCGCGAGCCCGGCGTAGGCGCGCGCCCACCCGATCCAGCTTGTCCAGGCCCGCTACTTTCCCCGCGTCGGCCCACTGGCCCACAATCTGTTGGGCACGGGCGATCAGGTCGTCCAACAGCCCCACCAGGTGTTGGCGGACCAGCTCGTCGGCCTTGCGTCGTATACCGCGCTCGCGGTAACCCGCGAAACCCGGAATATAACTGGCCAGCCGCTGAAAGGACCCCTCGTCGCCAATGATGCGAGAGCGCAGATCGGTCATGATACCTCCAGAAGTCGCGAATTGCAGGACCCGAGACGCGAGTAGAAAATGCAGCTCCACCAGTCGCTAGCGCTCGAGACTTACGTCCTTCATGTTCGTTGCACAGGGGCGATTTCCTGCCCACCAGGAGAGCGAGTAAAAGGCATTTTTGACGGGCGGCGATTTCTTGACACCCCCTCTTGCGTCTGCTATAGTCGAAACAGGGTACCGGAAGCCCAAGCAGCGAGAGGTGTAAACATGCCTGGCGGAAAGTTCTGCCCCAAGTGCGGTTACAGCAATCCCGCGGAACGCGGGGCCTGTCTGATGTGCTACGCCCGGCTGGACCAGACTGGCGGTGGGCGCCAGTGCCCCCAGTGCAGTGCCGAGGTCAGCGAGAAGTCGCGATACTGCTCAAATTGCGGCACGTCCCTGGAGGAGGGCCAGGAGGCGGTGCCCGGCCCAGTAGCACTGGCTAACCTCCTTCTGGAGGCAGCCGGAGCCAGTGTTGGCGCCGGAGCCTTTGCCTCGGAACCCGCCGTGGAATCAGGTTTTGCAGAGCCTTCGGTGTTGAGCGAATCGGCCTTCGTCGGGCCCGAATACGCCGCACCAGCGATCTCGGATGCAGCAACAGTGGCGGACTCCGATATGCCGATTACCGGTTCAGGAACCATTCCAGGTTCCGCGCCAGTACCCGATTCAGCCATCGTCTCCGACTATGAGGATTCTCACTTCGAGGTGGCGGAGGAGGCCTTCGGAACGTCCCCGGGCGAGCCGGGGTACGACATGGCAGCCGCCGGACCAACAGTGTATGACAGCACCGGGCCCGCGACCGACAGCGGCGGTCTGCCGGAGGTGGCCCAGACTCAGTACGACTCTGCACTGCCCGCTGACAGCAGCTTTGAGCCGGAGGTAGTCGAGGAGGAAATGTTCGTTCCGCCCCCTCCAGGCGTGGTGACTCCGGAGGAAGCCAGCACCGAGATCGCGCCGCCTCCACCTCCGCCCATGGAGGAGGAACTGCCACCCCCTCCCCCGCCTCCGGTGGACGAAGAGCTAGCGCCACCACCGCCACCCCCCGCCGAGGCAGAGGCTCCGGAAGACCTGGCCTCAGCAGACTTTGGCTGGGAGTTGGACCTGCCCGAGGACAAAGAGAAGCCCGGGTAGAACAGACCCCAACACGCCACTACGGATGCATAACGCAACCCGAGGTCGGGCTCAGGCACAGCAGCAGATTATCTTCCACACGTTTGCACGATGTTCGCCCTTTCTGCCCAACAGCGCACGAAGGGCGGGACAAGGCCCTGACAGATGGCTGGTATCGCCGAGCGAACATCTGAGGTCCGGGAGCGACTGGCGGCCGCTGCCGTCAGAGCTGGACGCTTGCCCTCCGAGATTACCCTGATCGCCGCCAGCAAGACTCGCAGCGTGGAGGAGATCGAGGAGGCCATACGCTGCGGGGTCACGGACGTGGGGGAGAACTACGTCCAAGAACTGCTGACCAAGCGGGAAGCTATTGACAAATATGGTCTTTCGCAGGTATCATGGCACTTGATTGGCCACCTGCAGCGGAACAAGGTCAGGTACCTGCGACCTGCGCTCAGGCTGATTCACTCGCTGGACAGCACACGTCTGGCAGAGGAGATCAACCGTAGAGTCGGGGAGGCGGGGTTTCGGCAGCCGGTGTTGATCGAGGTCAACCTGGTGGGCGAAGAGACCAAGTCGGGCGTTAGTCCGGCGGAGGTGCGGTCGCTGGCGGAGCATGTGCTGGAGTTGCCCCACCTGGAGCTGCAGGGGCTGATGGCCATGCCGCCTTATAGCGAAGACCCGCAGGCCAGTCGGCCACATTTTCGGCAGTTGGCCGGGTTGGCTGAGGAGTTGCGGGCGTCAGGTTTTCCGGCGCAGAGCATGCAGCACCTATCCATGGGGATGAGCGGGGATTTTGAGGTAGCGGTGGAGGAGGGCGCAACTTTCGTGCGCCTGGGGACCGTGCTCTTCGGGCCACGCGTGCCCCGAGAGTGAACAGATTCCGGCGGTAATCCGGAGCCGCTGTCATTGGCCAGAGGGCCGGCAGCCCGTGCTACTTACAACACATACGACGTATTCACACAAGCATTCGCAGCCTTACACTACACAACTGGGAGGGAACACCACATGCCGAAAGACTGGTTCAGCACGGCGGTAGAGCTGTTTAGTCGACATGCAGGCGACGAAGAGGGCCGGCCTCCCCGCTCGCAGCCTGAGTACCCCGATCACGACCTATCCCCTGCCTCCCACGCCCCGGACAATATGAGTTGCCCGATCGTGCGTGCCGAGCCCAAGAGCCTGGATGAGGCCGCGGCGGTGGCCGAGGAGATCAAGCGGCAGAATCCAGTGGTCCTCAATTTGGAGGGCGTGGACAAGATGGAGGCGCGCCGTATCCGCGACTTTCTCAGCGGGGTCATATATGGTCTCAACGGGTACATCTCCAAGGTGAGCACCTGGGTGTTCATTTGCGCGCCGTTCGACATGCCCGTGGAGAAGCTGGCCCTGGACCCCTCGCGTAGCGGCTGGGACCGGTTTGAGACCGAGGCCGACATGCATTTTGCGGACTATTGAGCCCGCAGGCGAGGAGAACGTTGATGGCGACCGCGACGACCTGCCGCCTGGGGCTTATCGGGGCGGGGAACATGGGGGCCGCCCTGCTGCGAGGTTTTCTTCAGCATGGACTGCTGAGGCCCCAGGAGGTCCTGATTTGTGACGTTGAACCACAGCGGCAACAGGCCCTAGCAGAAGAACTGGACGTAAAGACCGCGACGGCCCGAAGCCTGGTGCAGCGCTGCGAGACTGTTCTCTTGGCCGTGAAGCCACAGTCACTTCCGACGCTTCTCGAAGACCTCAGAGACGTTCTTCGCCCGGAACAACTGGTGATTTCCATCGCCGCCGGCGTCAGCCTGACGTGGTTGCGCAAGTTGATTGGCCCCAACACCCCCTTGGTGCGCGTGATGCCCAACCTGCTGTGCACGGTGGGCGAAAGCGCTTCGGCATTCGTTGCCACGCCTGAAACCACGAGGGAGCAGCTGCAGTGGGTGGAGGCCTTGCTGGGGGCAGTGGGGCTGGCGCTGCCGGTGGAAGAAAAGCTCTTAGATGCGGTAACGGGACTGTCTGGCAGCGGACCGGCGTTTGCAGCGCTGTTCTGTGAGGCGCTCGCAGACGGAGGTGTGGCGGCGGGCCTGCCTCGAGAGATGGCCGTCAGGCTGGCGGCGCAAACCCTGGTCGGAACGGGGCAGTGGATTCTTTCGCAGGGAGCTCCGGCGCAACTAAAGGATGCCGTGACCTCCCCTCAGGGCACCACGATCGCGGGCCTGGAGGTCCTGGAGCGGGAGGGAGTGCGCGGGGCCGTGCTGCAAGCAGTGTTGGCCGCCGCCCGCCGCTCCGCGGAACTGGCCCGAGACAGTGACCAGAGCTGATGACTATCTTGTGGGCGCTCTGGGTACATCGCATTTTTCAGATCTACTATGCCATCCTGATCCTCCACGTGGTTGGATCATGGTTTCCTCCCTCCACACCGTACACCCCCTGGGCCAAGATACTTGGCCTGGCTCACGCGCTGACTGAGCCCCTGCTGGGGCCAATCCGTCGGGCATTACATCCCTACCAACGACAGATTCCAGTCGACTTCTCTCCCCTCATTCTGATCGTCCTGCTCTCCGTTGTGGAGCGGGTGCTGGTTGGCCTGGTGATGGGGCGGTGAGTACGGCAGGGAGCGGCGAGAGGGACACGTCTCGCCAGGGACTGCCTTGGTTGCTCCTCCTGCTCGCACTCACCCTGGCCGCTACCGCCATGCTGCGTCTGTCCTCGCTGCGGAATGAACAGTTCCGTCCCGGACGCGACCCCGCCGCAGTGGAGGCCGTTTTCCTGGGAGATGCCCTGTATCGCCTGGGGCAGTTCGTGCAGGCCCAATCCCTGGAGCGTCCTGACGTGGCATGGTACCCCGGATATGTGCTGGAGCAAATGGGGCTCGCCCGCTATGAGCGCCATGCCCGGGGGCCCCAGCCCGATGTCGGCGCACTCCTACGGCTGGGGATGATCTATTCGCGGTCCGGATACCAGGACCAGGGGAAAGCCGCATTCGAGCACGCAGCGCAACGAGACTCCGCCCGATATCCGCTATACCAGCATATGGCGGATCTATACGGCCCCCGTCGCTCCGTGGCTGAGGATCTCGACGCTGCACGAATGCTCCTGGCGGGGCAGCCGCGTTGGCTATGGCTGATGGTCAACCTGGATCTGGCCCAGGCCCAGGGGGAGGAGACCGGCGAAGCGCAGGAGGTCTGGGATACCAGCCTGAGGCATTTTGGGCTGGCGGCGGTCGCGGCGGGGGTGGTGTTGACGGGGCTGATCGCGGCTGGGGTGATTGTTGCTCTCTTATGGCTGCTGCGCTGGCTTGTGACGCTACCGCCACTCCGTTACCGGGCGCCCCTGCGGGTGCCCTGGAACCTGGGAGAGGCGCTCGAGGCCTTTGTCATTCTGTTCTTCCTCGTCTCCCTGATAAACGTACTGCTGCCACGGCTGCTGCCCCGGCTCGAGGGGCAATCAGCAGGAGGGGTGTGGCCGGCGGCAGTGGTGGGGATGGGATACTTGGTGTACCTCGTGCTGGCCCTGGCCTTCCCCTATGGCCGGGCCAGGCAAGCGGGCGGCGAGACCTGGAGACTCCTGGGATTCCGCACCATGGCCCCCGGGCGTGCGCTGGGCCACGGGCTACGGGCCTATGCCTTGTTCTGGGCGTTGATGGCCCTGCCCTTGAAAGTGTATTTCGACACCTTCCTGACCGCAGCCAACCCACTCCTGAGCGCGGGAGACAATCCCTGGGTATACCTGGTGTACTTCGTGCTCATGTGTTTGGCAGCGCCGATAGCCGAGGAGGTTGTGTTCCGAGGCTTCATTTACGCGGGGATACGACGGTCCCTGGGGACCGGCTCGGCAGCACTGCTGAGCGGGATGGCCTTCGCGACAGTGCATTTCCCCGCAGGCGCAACCCAGTTCGTCTTCCTGGCCGCACTGGGATTGACCTTGGCGGTGCTGTATGAGCGGACGCGCTCACTGTGGCCGGGGATAGTGCTGCACGTTGCTCACAACGTCCTGGTCTTCGGCGTGGTGCTGGCAGTGCTGGCTCTGTAGTCGAGAGGCCCGCGGCACAAACCTCAGGATGCAGCAGCCCAGCCGAGGTTCATCTTCTTCAGGGCTGCCGTCGGTCTAGTGCGGAAGTCTCTGCTCCAGTTCCTTCTGCGACAGTCCCTGGACGCGAAGGAGCTTGTCGCGCCCCCGCTCCCCGTGGGCAATCTCCAACGCCGAAGCCGGCAGATCCAACTCCCGCCGGAGAAAATCAAGCAGCGCCTGGTTGGCCGAACCCTTCACCGGCGCGGCCTGCAGACGAACTACCAGCGCGTCACCACGCCTCCCACCCCAGCCGGTGCGCTGGGCGCGGGGAATGACGCGAATCTTGAGTTGGGCGCAAGGCATGTACGCACTCTCCTGCAGGCCAGGCAGCCGGTTCAGCCATGCTCTATCCGCTGTTCGCCAGGGGGCACGGCTCCAGACGGACCATCTCGCGCAGCTCCTCGTAGCGGGAGTACAGGTCCTGGTCGGTTAGCTGCAGGAGCGCGTCCCAGGAGAAAGCCTCCACACAGGCGGAAGCAGTCACAGTGCCGATGGCCAGTGCCTGACGCAAGGTGGCTTCTTCGGTCGAGCCCACCCAGGCCAGGAAACCGATGAATCCACCGGCAAAACTGTCTCCTGCTCCCGTAGGATCGAGGACGTTGGGCAACGGGTAAGACGGCAGGGCGAAATGGCCTTGGCGCGTAATCAAGGAGGCGCCGTACTCGCCCTTCTTCAGGAGCAGGAAGCGAGGGCCCAGCGACAATATCTCGGCGGCGGCCCGGCAGAGATTCGGCGTACCTGTAAGCTGGCGGACCTCGGCGTCGTTCATCGCCGCGCCGTCTACGCGCGCCAACACCCGCAGCAGGTCCTCACGAGCATTCTCAATCCAGTAGTTCATGGTGTCGCAGAGCACCAGGCGCGGAGAGGTCATCTGATCCAGGACCTGGAGTTGGAGGACGGGTGTGATGTTCGCCAGAAAGACGAACTCGGCTCCCCTCGCGGAAGTGGGGACATGAGGGTTGAAATCGGCGAAGACGTTGAGCTGCGTGTCGAGCGTGGTCGCGGCGTCCATGGCGTAGGTGTACTCACCGGCCCACCGAAAGGACTTGCCGCCCGGCACACTCTGGACACCGTCCAGACTAACGCCACGGGCGGCGAGGACCTCCAGGGCCGCGGCAGGGAAGTCTTCACCAATCACCCCGACGAGATGCACCGGCGAGAGAAGGCTGGCGGCAGCTGCGGAGTACAGCGCAGCGCCACCCCATGACTCCTCCCGATCACCGAAGGGCGTAGTCACAGAGTCGAGTGCCAGAGAGCCAACAATCAGGACATCAGACACACAGACTTTCCTTTCTTGTCTGGAGAGGGGGCGCCCACCGCCCGAGCCGGTTTTCTACTCGGACCGACCCTCCGGTGGGAGTATCTCTCTCAGTGATCCGGTAAGTTTGCTGCGGGGAATGACGACCAGGTGACCGCAGCCAACACACTTGAGCTTCACGTCCGTACCCAGACGCACCACCTCCCACTCCTGGGCACCACAAGGGTGAGGCTTCCTGAGGCGCACCCGGTCTCCCAGCTTCAGCGTGGTATGCAGCAGGCGGTGCATCGCAGAGAGATTCGATGCGTAAGCCATGAGGTCCTTCCGACCAGGGAGGCCGACACCTTGAGAACTACAGGCAGGACACTTACGCTGTCCGGAAGGCCAGTTGACGGTGGGCTGGGAAACACGTATGCTAACGTTGCGCAGAAGTGTGAGCCAAGCGAGTCTTGAGCGTCGGAGGATGATCATGACCAAACGTGGTGTGCGGACATGGCACCTGCTAGTCACGGCGCTTCTCCTAATACTCATGGGAGCAGTGCCGACCTGGGCCCAGCAGGACCTGAGCAGTGCGGTGGAGCGCGTGAGCGACTCAATCTTCACCCTCAAGGTCGAGGGCTCCAATGCCGGGCAGACCGGCGTGGGGGCCGGTTTCGTCGTCGCCTTCGAGGGCCACGCGCTCACCTGTCACCATGTGGTCGAGGGCGCGACCAAGCTCACCGCCGCCCTGGCCAACGGGGACGAGGTGAGCGCGGAGGTGGTAGCTAGCGACCAGGGCCTGGATCTCGCGTTACTCAAGCTCGCTCGCAAGAATCTTCCGGCGGTGACCTTCGGCTCCTCGAAGGACCTCAAGTCTGGTGCGGACGTGGCCGCCATCGGCGCTCCCCTGGGCCTGGAGAACTCAGTCACCAAGGGCGCCGTGAGTAACCCGAGTCGAGAGATTGAGGGCAGTCAGTACATCCAGATCAGCGCGACGCTCAACCCGGGCAACAGCGGGGGGCCGATGGTCAACAGCCAGGGCGAGGTGGTGGGGGTTGCCAACGCCATCCTGAAGGACCCCGAGGGCGAACCCACAGGCGTGAGTTTCGCCATTCCCTCCGCCGTGGCGCTCGAGTTCCTGGTCAGGCAACAGGTAGAGCCGGCGGTCTCGCTGGGAGTCGAACTACCCCAGTCGACCACGCCGTCGGAGGGCGCCCCGGCCATGCGGATGCCAACACCGGAGCCGACCCCGGAGGTCAGCCCGCGAGCGCTGGCGGTGCGCCTCTGGCCACTGCTGGTGGGCATGCTCATCGTCTCGATCTTGGCTGCGGCGCTGGTGGCCTCAATCGTCGCGCGCAAGGCCCTGAGCAGGCTGCCCGCCGCGCCGAGCTGGCCAGGAGCCACGGGGCCGCCACCACCACCCGGCACGCCCCCTGCGCCGGTGGATGATCTGAGCGACATAGACATCACCCTGCAATGATCGTCAGACAATCCGCGGTCCACACGGAAGCGGCGTCAAACGGGTGGCGATTCACGCGCTGAGGCGGGAGACGCCGTCCTACAGGGAGAGTGAGACGCATGTGCCGGCCATGGTTCTGGGCAATCATTCCGGGCATCCTGGCGGTCGTGGCTGTCGTCCTGATCTTGACCCTGCTGGTGATCAAGCTCCTGTGGGCCTGGACTATTCCCGACCTGTTCCCCGGCGCGGTGGCCTCCGGCCAGGTTGCCGGGACGATCTCGTGGTATACCGCGATGAAGCTGGCCATCTTCATCGCGGTCATGGCCGGGATCGCCAGGGGGGCGGGCGAACATAGAGTCAGGCACAAGGAATAGAGGGTCGGAAGGCTAGAAGCTCGGAACTGTAGTACACGAAGAGAGAGTACCCGAATTAGGATTTCTGGATTCTGTATTCACGACGCTACTCCGAGGAGGTGCCCCAGTTGGGCAAAGTAACCGTAACCGTGATGGATACTACCGGCAACAAGGAACAGAAAGCCAGCCTGCCGGACGATGCGCCGGTGGGGCGGATCCTGGCCAAACTGGTGCAGATGATGCAACTCCCGGTCACCGGGCCGGATGGGCAGCCGATGAGCTACAAGTTCCACCATAAGGCTTCGGGCAAGCAGCTCACCGACGAGCAAACCCTGGCCGAGGCCGGTGTCAAGGACGGGGACGTGCTGCGCCTGCAGCCGGAGATCACCGCCGGGTAGCACAGGCCTGCAAGCCGGTGCGCCAGGATGACAGGCGAGACGCCTGTCCTATTGGTTATGAGTGCTGACCAGGAAGTAACCCCTGATTTGCTCCAGGTCTCCCTGGAGGAAGAGGACCGTTATAACCGGCTGCGCCTGATCCACTGGTGGGATCAGGAACGCTTGGCGCAGGCGCGTGTGCTGGTGGTAGGCGCTGGCGCGCTGGGCAACGAGATCCTCAAGCAACTGGCTCTGCTGGGCGTGGGTAAGATCCTGGTTGCCGACCTGGATACCATTGAGCTCTCTAACCTCACCCGAGCCGTGCTCTTCCGGGACCGGGACGTGGGCCGCGCCAAGACGGAGGTCGCCGCAGAGCGCGTGGAGGAACTCAACCCCGAGGTCAGAGTGCAACCCTTCACCGGCAACATCGTCTATGACCTGGGGGCCGGCGTCTACGGCGAGATGGATATCGTCTTTGGCGCGCTGGATAACCGCGAGGCGCGGCTGGCGATCAACGGGCACTGCTGGAACCTGGGCAAGCCCTGGGTGGACGGGGCCATCGAGGTGATCAGCGGCGTGGCGAGGATGTTCGTGCCCGGCGAGGAGGCGCCCTGCTACGAGTGCACGATGTCCGAGATGGACTACCAGCTCCTGGAGCAGCGACGCTCCTGCGCGCTCCTGACCCGCGAGGAACGGCTCGAGGGGAAGGTGCCCACCACACCGACCACCGCCTCGGTCATCGCCGGCATCCAGGTCCAGGAGGCGATCAAGTGGCTGCACCGGGACCGAGACCTGCCAACCCTCGCCGGCAAGGGCTTCGTCTTCAACGGCCTGACGCATGACTCGTACGTGGTGGAGTACCAGCGGCGGGCGGACTGCCCGGCGCATGACACCTTCCCGGAAGTGATTCCGACCGACTTGTCCGTGGACACCCCGGTGCGGGAGGTGCTGGAGTTCGTGCGCCGGGAGGTCTCGCCGCAGGCCGTGGTGGATCTGTCGCGCGAAGTGTGCGTCGGGGTGGTGTGCCGCAAGTGCGAATGGCGGATTGAGCTCTTTCGGTCGCTGGGGAAGGTGACGGAGGAGGAGGCGCGCTGCGAGCGCTGTGGAGAGGTCGGCGAGCCCCAGTTGATGCACAGCCTGTATGGGGATGAGCCTTTCCTGGACAAGACGCTGGCGGAGCTGGGCCTGCCGCCGTATGACATCTTCGCGGGGCGCGAGGGGCTGGAGATGAAGCATTACCTCCTCGCCGCGGATAGAGGGAGGGCGTTGGGGAAGATAGGGTGAGAGTCCGGACGGAGGGGCCGTCCGAACGGCGTCTGCGCCGTGAGGCCGGCCCAGGCTGAATCGAGCAGGCGGCGGGCCGGCCTCCTGCCGTGCTGCCGCACGTCACTCGGACGGCCCCTCCGTTCCCGAGGGCGCTCCAAACGGACAGTGGAGAAGAACTACAGAACAGGACGCATCCTTTTCGTCTGGACTCCGAGGTCTACGCTACCTGGGGCACGCCAATCTTCCTGAGCATGTGCTTCGTGATGCGCGAGGAACTGAATGGCGAACTGAACGATGTCTTCCGGGGCACGCTGGAAGAATGCGCGGCGCGCTGGGGCCTCGCCCTGCACGCATACTGCCTGATGCCCGATCACGTGCATGTAGTGGTGTCGGTTCAGCCCCGAACCGGGGACTTCGAGCGGTTCACGCGTCGTCTGAAGTGTGAGACCAGCCGTAGAATACATCTGAGAGGATTTCCCACCTTCGGCTGGCAACGCAGCTTCTGGGACCGCAATGCCCGCAAAGAGGATGACGTGCGCGCTCGCATCGAGTATACCTTAGGCAATCCGGTCCGGAAGGGACTGTGTCGCTTCCCGAATGACTGGCTATGGTCGAAGTACTATGGCTGGCCGCGGACCCCGACGGAGGGGCCGTCCGAACGGCGTCTGCGCCGTGAGGCCGGCCCAGGCTGAATCGAGCAGGCGGCGGGCCGGCCTCCTGCCGTGCTGCCGCACGTCACTCGGACGGCCCCTCCACGGATGGACGAATATGCCAGACGAAGAACACTCAGCCGAGGAGTTGCCAATCGGGTTGGAGGCGGAGGAAACCGCCGAAGCCTTCGGCGTGCCCAGGCTCTTCCTGAGCGAGGCCGCCATCGAGGCCATGCGTGAGCACGGCTACACCGACACCTCCCGAGAGTGCGGGGGCGTCATGGTCGGGCAGAAGCTCGAAGGCGACCGAGGGCCGGTCGTGCTGGTGGAGGCGGTCATCCCCGGCGCGCATACGGACCAGCACCGCGGCAGTGTTACCTTTACCCACGATACCTGGGAACAGATCAACCGGCAGAAGGATCAGAAGTACCAGGACCT
>LSQX01107690.1_pt2 | contig 14232 bp, 19 predicted proteins | sample 654561 | NCBI WGS metagenome assembly LSQX01 (sample SAMN04489861, study PRJNA283612) | anaerobic digester metagenome | isolation source: 4 biogas reactors fed with cattle manure at either 37C or 55C with and... | place: Denmark: Kongens Lyngby | collected 2014
TGGAGATCAAAAACGACAACAACGGTGTGCCACACCGCGTGCTACGCACCAAAGCGAATTATGCGTGCGAAGCCAAAGATCGCAGTGACGCGCTCAACGAACTCGAACCCGCCCACCTGGGCAAAATTTTCAACAAAATACTGGTGGCGCCGCCGGTCAAAACCAAGGAGAAAAAGTAAATGGTACAAATGAATTTTGATGCGTCCAAGCACCAACCACGCAGCTTCGAACCCATGAAGCCGGGCACGTACATTGCCCAGATCACGCAAAGCGAAATGCGCGAAAGCAAGGCCGGTAACAAGTATTTGGCTTTTCGTTTTGACGTGCTTGACGGCGAATACAAAGGCCGCGTGCTGTTCGAGAACCTGCACCTGTGGCACACCAACACCGTCGCTGTGGAGGTTGCGAACAGCCTGCTTGCGGGCATGTGCCGCGCTTGCGGCGTGGTCAAGCTGCAAAACACGCAACAACTGCACGGCAAGCCGATGAAAATCAAGGTCAAAATCCAAGAGGCCAAAGGCGACTATGAGGCCTCGAATTCAATCACTGCGTTTGAGGCGGCGGACAGCTACACACCGCCTGCACAAGAGCCTTTCGCGCCTGAGACAGCGCCGCAGGCAACGCAGACAGACGCCCCCGCGTGGGCTGTCGGTGGTGCAGACGACGAAGATGACATGCCGTTTTAGAGCATGACACGGCACGCCGTGTTGACGCGCGCTGTTCCCTCTCCTCGCAGCGTGCGGGCAACTGCGCTCGAAGCGGCGGCGTGTCTTTTGGAGATATTTTGAACCGCACAGAGGCCTGTTACAGGCGCTGGGGCGCGTGGAAAGGTTTTGATTGAAATGCAAACCCCCTTCGGAACACTAGGCAACAAAATGATCGACCTCGAAAACATCGATGCGCAAACGATCATCGGCTGCCAAGAAGAGATCGCGAATGCGCTAGAGCACACTTGCCGCTATGCGGGCCATGTGTACGAACACTACTCTGTGGCCGCACACAGCGTGCTTGTGGCCGCGCTGATACCCGAGCTTGCCGACCCTATGATCACAAGCGAGGCGAGGTTGTGGGCACTGCTACACGATGTTGGCGAGGCGTTCATTGGCGATATTCCGGCACCTGTTCGCAAGGTGCCGAGGTGGGAGCTTCGCTACCTGCAAGAGGTTGAAGATCGCATTGCACAGGCAGCACTCAAGGCCTTCTTTCCTGAAGGCACGTGGCCGGGCGAAGTGGCAATCGCTGCAGGTAAACAGGCAGACGCAGACGTGGTGTTTCTTGAGCGCGCCATCTATCAGATGGAGGCGTTTTCGAGTCACGGAAAGCCACCGCGCATTGACTACGAAAAAGGCGACTGGCTGAGAGCGGTGCAAGGCGAGGCACAGGAGCTGGCGATGTTGGTGGCAGGTGTGCAATGAAAAAATATATAGCCTCTGTTTCATTCGGCAAAGATAGTGTCGCAATGCTGCTCTTGATGCTGGAGCGCGAACCCGAAATGTTGCAGCGCGTGGTTTTCTTTGACACGGGATGGGAGTTTGATGCTGTGTACAGCGTGCGCGATCAACTAATGCCGCTGCTGGTAAAACATGGCGTGCAACTTGATGTCGTTAAGCCACAACGCTCTTTTGATTTTTTAGCTACTGAGGTTGTGCGTCGCGACGGACGGCGGGGCTGGGGCTGGTGCGGACAACGCAGGCGTTGGGGCACCGCTGAAAAAAGAGCGCTAAATAACACCTATTTAAAAAAACACCCCCACCACACCGTGTGTATAAGGTTGGCAGCAGATGAGGTGCGACGCCCTAAAGACGCGACTAAGCGCTACCCCCTGGTTGAGTGGGGCATCACCGAAAAAAGAGCCCTTGAAATTTGTCGCGAGCGCGGTGTGACTTGGGTGCAAGAAAGTGTGGACCTGTACGATATTTTTGATCGGCTTAGTTGTTATTGTTGTCAAAACAAAAACCTAAAAGAGCTGCGCAACATGCGCAAACATCTGCCTTCCACGTGGGAGCGTTTGCGCGCGCTTCAGAAAAAAATACCTTTCAAATACAAGAGCGAACACGTGGGTGTCGAAGAGCTAGACGCGCGCTTTGAAGCAGAAGAAAAACAACAAACGCTTAAAATCATTAACCCATGAGGTGCATAAAATGAACGCTGTTTTTTCAAGCGAACGTCATGATTGGGAAACACCTCTTGACCTGTTCTTGAGGCTCGAAAAATGCATCCTAGCGCCCAGTGGATACGCGAGCACCGGGTTCCACCTTGACGCTGCGGCATCGAAACATAACGCGCTTTGCGACAAATTTTACACTGCAAAAGACAACGGGCTTCGCAAACCCTGGGCATCGTGGACCTGGTGCAATCCTCCCTACGGCGCGCAGACAGATCACTGGGTGCGCAAAGCAATTGAAGAGAGCAAGCGTGGCGTCTGCAGCGCGCTTTTGATCGCGTCACGCACCGAAACGAAGCGTTTCCACTGGGCTGTGGAAGCGGGCGCGCACGTGCTGTTTTTGAAAGGTCGCGTGCAGTTTTGCCTAGACGGAAAACAGATCAAGACGGGCGCGCCGTTCCCTTCGTGCGTGCTATTTTTCGGGCCTGTTTTGCGCTCACGGTGCGCCAAACTTGGCGCATTCATGGAGGGACACAATGACTGCTGAACACGCAATTTATTTAGCCGACGTGGTGACCGACGCGATTGATCGCGCGATTGCCGAAGGCGCAAACAGGAAGCCTCGAAAGCACCTGGGGTGCTCACAGATCGGTGGGGAGTGCACGCGCAAATTGTGGTATCAATTCCGCTGGGCAAAATATCCAGATTTTCCGCCGCGTGTGCTGCGCCTGTTCAACCGTGGCCACCTCGAAGAGAAACGATTCATCCAGTGGTTGCGAGATGCAAACATCAAAGTGCGCTCCACCGATCCTGGCTCGTTCGGGCAGTTTTTTTACACCGGGTTGTGCGGGCATTTGGCGGGCTCAATTGATGGTGTGGCCTGGGACGTACCGAGTGCACCAGGTGTCCATTTCCTGCTCGAATTTAAAACGCACGGCGCGAAAAGCTTTGCACAGTTGACGAAACACGGCGTGCAAAAAAGCAATCCGGAACACTTCGCGCAGATGCAGATGTACATGGCGTTCACCGAGCTGAACCACGCGCTGTATTTGGCGATCAATAAAAACGACGATGCGATTCACGCGGAGTTTATCGCCTACGAAAAAAAGCTTACGGACTATTATTTTCAGCGTGCCGAGCTGGTGATTTTTGGCGAAGAGCCCCCGGCCAAAATCAGTGAAAAAGCGACGTGGTATCAATGCCAGTATTGCGATTATCGCGGGCTGTGCCACGGGCGAGAAATGCCCGAGGTGAATTGCAGGACATGCGCGCATTCAGCGCCGTTGCGAGACGAAAACAAACGTGCGCAATGGTCTTGTCAGATCGGCGGGAACCGGCGTGTGAACGATCTAAAACCAGCGATTGCAGGCTGTAAAAAGCACGTCTACAAGCCCGGGTTGATCAACGGTGCCGAGGTTGTGGGCAGTGAGATTGAAGGGCTAAACGCGGTGATCGTGTACCGCACGTTGGATGGTGAAGAGGTGCGCAACGGGCCGCTGGAAGTAGCCTCGAAAGAGTGGAAAAAACGAGAAGAAAAGGAGAGTGGGAAATGAAAAATCAAAACGAAAACGAAACCATTGCGGAGGCGTGGAGGCAGTTGCAAATCGCCGTTCGCGCGCTTTCAGAAGCAGCAGTAGGGGCGACCGATTTTGAACTGCAATGCAACATTGCAACAGCCTTGCGGGCCGCAATAAAAGCCAGCCGCAGGGCTGGCCACTTGATCGCTGAAGCGACACTAAAGGAAGGCGCAAAATGAAACCCAGAACCCAAACGCAAACCCTAGAGCTGGTGCGCCTGCACGTGAACTGTGCACGCGCGGAACTGCTTCGCGCAAAACTTTACACAGACATTGATTTTCGCATTGCCGTGGCTCTGGACGTAGCTTTGAACGCTGTGCGCAAAACCGAGGCGGAAATCATTGACGCGATAAAGGAGGTTTCGTGATGACAGTCCGTGAAACAGTGACGTTGAACCGTGCAAAAATGTGCACGACAACTGCAATATCGGCAACCACGCGGGCACGCGAAGTGGCGGCGGAGCTGGAATGTACGCAATACAGCACCGACATTGACACAGCGTGTCAATTGTTGCTCAAAGCAGCGCGTGCGATGCAGGGCAGGCTCGATGAGCTTGTGGAAATGGAAACAAAAATGCAATCCAAAAAAAGTGAGTGACCAGAAGAAAATTTTGGCGCAATTGAACGAGGTGCAAAAATGACCCAAAAACAACCTTCATTTTTCGAACTCGTCAACCCGCTACAACCTTCGAGCGGCACGTTCCAAGAGATGTTTCTTTTGGCGCTCGAAGTGTTCCACAGCGAGGATTTATTTGACGCGAAAAATTACATCAAAGGCCAAGAGTTGGTGCTCAACTGGCAGCGACAATACAAGGAGACACTCGATGCAAAACACAAAAGTGAATGACATGTATATGGAGGGCTACCACGCCGGCAAAGCCGCCGGCAAAGCCGATGCGCTGCGCGCCACCGTACTCGCGTGCTTCGACGTCCAAACCCTTGTGGACGCAGCGTTTGACGCCACAGAACACAACGCGGTGCTGCGCAAAAAGATGATCGCCGAATTCAAAAAGCGGGTGTCAAAATGAACGTGTTCATCACCTACTACCCCCACAACCGACCCGGAAAAAAAGACGGCGACTACTTCAAAACTCACGCTGAAAAAGCCGCCAAATTTTACACCACACTTGGCTACGCTGTGACCATGTTTGCGCTGCCCAAAGCAAACGACGCGACCAAACGCGCAGCGTTTTTAAATGAGCTGGCGAAGTACCCTGCGAACCATTTTGGACGGCTGCTGCTGTTCTGTCATGGCACTGAGAAGTGGTGTGACGCAGGGCTCACAGTGGACACCGTAACGAGCTGGGCACAGCCTTTGCGCAACGCACTTGCACCACGCGCTTGCTTGCCACGCGTTGCACTGTACTGTTGCCTCACGGCCAAGACACAAAGCACAGGGCTCGCAGCGATGATCTCTCAAACCACGCAAGCGCACGTGGTGCTGGGCCACACCACAAGCGGCGACGCTGTTTTCAATCCTTACAAGGCGGCCTACTTCATGGGCGGCGCAAACCACGCAAAGCTACACCCGGCCAAAGGCATTGCGAAATTCCGCGCGTGGCTTACCGAGGACAGCAACGCGATGGTACTTTTCGAGACAGCGCAAGACCCTGTGACCATGCTTTTCAATACCACAGGGCAAGCGCGCGCCGAGCGTGCAGCGGCCTACGGCGCAGCGATCACACCGGCTATCGCTGAAACCGTTCTGGTGCGCGCAGTGTCCGGTGACTGCCTCGACCTGGCGCGTTTTATGTTGAACACATATGTGTTCAGCGCCAACCTGTTGCAGCGCATGTATGACCATGCGCGCACGCTGGGTAACCGTGAGATGCAAAATTTATTCTGAAGGAGGTGGTGCTATGTGACACAGCGCGGGCATTGGTGCACGGGCAGCACAAACATTTAAAATTTTTTATGTCATTGTTTTTGTTTTGACACTGCTGTCCGTCCGGCCTTCGACGGCCGGCCGCGCATCGTGAAAGGAGAGATCATGCTGCGACCCTACCAACAATTTGCACTAGATTCAGTGCTTCATTTTTTACAAACCAAACCCGGTAACCCAGTGATTGCCATGCCCACAGGCACGGGCAAATCATTCATTGTGGCGGCGCTAATCCGCGAAGTGTTGCGGTGGCCTGGGCAGCGATGTTTGGTGCTCACACACGTGAAAGAACTCATTGTGCAGAACATGGAAAAAGCCCGTGCGCTGTGTCCGGGCGCGGACATCGGCGTGTTATCGAGCGGTTTAAACGCTTTCGATTTTGACCATGCGATCCTGTTCGGCGGCATCGGCACGGTGGCGCGCAGGCTCGACAAAATAGGTGCGTTCGACCTTGTGATCATTGATGAGTGTCACCTGGTGAACGACTCCGGAGAGACCATGTATGCGCAGACGTTGCGCACGCTCAAAGAGCGCAACAAGCGCGTCCGCGTGATCGGACTGTCTGCGACGCCCTACCGTATGCGCGGCGGTATGTTGACCAACGGTAAAATCTTCACAGATATTGCTGTGGATATGGCCTCTTCGCAGGCTTTTTTGGATTTGATGACGGCTGGGTACCTGGCGCCGCTGGTGCCCTGCAGGACACAGAAGCAGTTCGATGTGGCGCAAATGCGCGTACAGGCCGGCGACTATGTGCAAAAAGAATTGCAAGAAATGCTCGACACGCTAGACGTAAACAGCGCGGTGGTGACCGAGATTTTGAAGCACTCCGAAAGCCGAAAATCATGGCTGATTTTTTGCACTGGCATCAATCACGCAAAACACGTTGCCGAGCTTTTACGCGATCGAGGTGTGACGGCGCACGCCATTCACTCGCTGCTTTCGAGCGAAGAGCGCGAACAGCTTTTGACGGATTTTAAAGCCGGCAAAATAACGGCCTTGACAAACAACAACGTGCTGACCACAGGGTTTGACGCACCACAGGTGGATTTGATCGCCATGCTGCGACCGACGCGATCCCCTGGGCTGTGGGTGCAGATGCTGGGGCGCGGCACCCGGCCGGCGGAGGGCAAAAAAAATTGCTTGGTGCTCGACTTTGCAGGGAACACCGAGCGCTTGGGCCCAATCAACGATGTGGCGATACCACGCAGGCGCAGCGAGGCAAAAATAGGTGAGCGTACAGAGGCTCCCCGTGCGCGGCTATGCGAAGCGTGTGGAATATATTCGCCGCTATCCGCGCAGTGGTGCGAACATTGCGGCGCTGATTTTCCGGTGACACAGAACCTCGAACGCAAGGCCTCGACACGGGAATTGATCTCCACGGGTGAGCTGACACCCGAGATCAAAGATGTGTTGTCCGTGGCCTACGCGCTGCACTCGAAAGAGGGCAAGCCGGACTCCGTTCGCGTGGACTACCACGTGGAGTTTGAAACCATCAGCGAGTATATTTGCCTGTTCCACGGAGGCTATGCGACGCAGCGCGCTCTAAGATGGTGGTACGATCACAGCCCTTTAAAATTCGTGCCCGGAACGGCGCGAGAGTTTATGGCAGCTACGGATATTTTGCGCAAGCCGACGCAAATCAAGGTGGTGAAAAACGGCAAGTGGTGGGAGATTGTCGGGAGGGTATTTGCATGAATCTGTTCGACTACGCCGGCATACCCGAGGCTTTTGAAAAGCGCTACACGCTGGCGCCGATCCCAAAAACCGATTGGTGCAAACCCGCTGAGCTGCCCAATCTGCGGCACGAAAAAATCATTGCGTTGGACGTGGAGACTTACGATCCCGACCTCAAAACACGCGGGCCTGGGTGGGCACGTGGCACAGGCCACATCGTGGGCATAGCGGTTGGTACGCTGGACGGCGGGCGCTGGTACCTACCCATTCGACACGAAGTGCAGCCCGAAGACAACCTCGACCCAAGCCACGTGCTGACCTGGGCAAAAGACCATTTGACACAGCCTGCGAAGCGCATTGTGGGCGCAAATCTGCAGTACGATATTGGATGGCTGGCGCAAGAGGGCGTCCACGTGCGCGGCATGTTGTTTGACGTCTTAGCAGCCGAGGCACTGCTGATCGAGTATGGGCACGCGTCGCTCGAAACCGTGGGGCAAAAATATCTTGCCGAAGGCAAGGAAACCAACCAGCTCTACCAGTGGATTCGTGACACGTACAAAGGCGATGCAGACAAACGCGCGGACATTTACCGCGCACCGCCGCGCCTTGTGGGCCACTACGCGCAAAGCGATGTGGACTTGCCGCTTCGGCTCATGCCGATACTTTTTGAAAAATTGCAAGAGCAGAATTTATGGAAGCTGTTCCGTGTGGAATGCGATCTAATCCCGCTGCTCATTGCGATGCGTTTCCAAGGCGTGCGCATCGATTTAGATCGCGCAACAGCGCTGCATACCGAGTTTCAAAACGAACTGCAGATGCTGCAGGCGAGCCTCGCAAAACAGAACGGCGGTATCCCGCTTGACATCAATTCTGCGGCCTCGATCGCACCCGCCCTCGATGCGCTGGGTATACCCTACGGGCGCACGCCGACAGGCAAGCCAGCGATAAATGCAGAATTTTTCAAAGGCGTGCAACACCCGTTCACAGACGCAATATGCAACGCACGAGAGCTCGAAAAATTGTGTGGCACGTTCATTGAGGGCTACATGTTTAATTCTCACGTGGAAGGCAGACTCTACACGCAGTTTCACCCGCTCAAAAGCGACGCAGGCGGCACCAAGAGCGGGCGGTTTTCGAGCTCCACACCGAACCTACAAAACATCCCGTCCCGCTCGAAAATCGGCAAGCAACTGCGAGAGTGCTTCTTACCCGAGCCTGGCCACACATGGCGATCTTTCGACTACTCGCAGATTGAATACCGTATGCTGGCCCACTTCGCAGTGGGGGACAAAGCAGATGAGTTGCGAGCGCAGTACAACGCCGATCCGTGGACGGATTATCACGATTGGACAGGCGAATTGATCAAAGCGCAGACCGGACAAAAGCTCGCTAGAGCCTACGTCAAAGCGATCAACTTTGGGCTGCTCTACGGCATGGGGAAAACCACGCTGGCCAAAACGCTCGGAGTGTCCCGTGCTAAAGGCAACGAGATATTTGACACCTACCACGCAAGCGCGCCGTTCGCGCAGGCCACCGCTGAGCATTACACCGACATGGCGCAAAGCACAGGGCTCGTGAGAACCATCCTGGGCAGGCGCGCAAGATATGAGCACTTCACGCTAGGCAACCAGACATACACCGCTGAAGAGGCCGTGCGAGTAGGCGCCACACGGCGTGTAGGGACGCACACTGCGCTGAACCGTGTGCTGCAAGGCAGCGCTGCAGACCTGCTTAAAATCGCGATGCTGAAAGCCTGGCAGGCGGGTGTGTTTGATGACACCGGCGTGCCGCTGCTCACGGTGCATGACGAACTGGATTTTAGCGATCCCGGCAACGCAGAACCCGCTTTTGCCGAGCTCAAAAACATCATGGAGAACGCCATTGATCTAAACGTACCTGTTCGCGTTTCGGACGAACAAGGCCCAACCTGGGGAGAGTGCGAATGAAACAGAAATTGATCCGGCCGACACCGCAACAACGTATTGAGATAGCCGACGTAATGTTAGAGATGCTGCAGCGCGGACACACGCTACAGGCCGCTGCAAAAGCGCTACCGCAGTGGTCCTATGGCACGTGTGTGTTGTGGTTGCGGCGCATCCACGGACATGGCGCCGGCCGCAGGACGCCGCGCGGTAATGTGTGCACACGGTGTGGCGGACCGCCCACTGAGCGCGATGCTGAGGATGGGTTGACACGCATTCGCGATCCGAAAACAAAAAAATTCGTGTGGCTGTGCAGCAACTGCCTGGTGCCAAACGAAGATGACGATTTAGCGGAATTGCGCCAGCGCTGGTTGTCACAAAACCCATACGGCACCAGGCACGTTAAATTTCAGGCTGAAAGTGCGATGCCGCACAGCGCGGTGCTTCCCGCACGGTGGTCACCACGATGACCACCGACCGACTCGCAGAACTCAAAAGATTACCGCAATGGGTGGTGTCGAAATTGGTGCCCACCGACAAACCAGGACAGTTCACCAAACCGCCTTTTCAGTTGAACGGCAAGCGCGCCAGCGTCAACGATCCAACCACGTGGACCACGTACGAAAAAGCTGTGGCTGCAGGCTGGCCAATGATTGGATTCGTACTGACCGCGCACGATCCGTTCGCTGTGATCGATCTGGATAATCCCGCCAACGCAACGCAACGACAGAGACACGCAGCGCTTTTGCAGTCTGCGCAAACGTATGCTGAAATCAGCCACAGCGGGAAAGGAGTGCACATCATTTTGAAAGGTGGCGTACCCAAAGGACTGCACCGCGAAAACGTGGAAATCTACTCCGACAAACGCTTCATTGTGATGACCGAAAAACCGATCAACGATTTTGCGATTGAAGAGCGACAATCTTGGTTGACGTCCGTTTACGATTCGCTGTGTCCACAAGTGAGCCTACCGAACGCCGGCGCCGATCCGCAGGCCGACACTGAGACACTGTCCGACGCTTCGCTCATAGAGACGGCTGTGGGCGCCGCGAACGCCGCGAAATTCAACAGACTGTGCCACGGCGAATGGCGGGGCGAATACCCATCACAATCGGAAGCGGACTATGCGCTGTTGGCGATGCTGTGTTTTTACACGCGCTCGAACACGCAGGTCAAACGCCTGTTCCGAATGAGCGCACTGGGCAAACGCGACAAAGCGCAGCGTGACAATTACCTCGACAACGCCATTGCGAAAATTCGCGCAAACGAGCCACCGCCAATCGACATCTCGGCGCTTGAGGCGCTGGAGACTTTCGAGACACAAGGCCCGGCGCCTGTGAGCGAGCTGCTCAAAGATGACATTGAATTTCCGCCCGGGGTGCTGGGCCAGCTCGCACAGCATATGTTCGACAACGCCATACGGCCTGTGCGTGAAATCTCACTTGTGGCAGCGCTGGGGCTGGCCGCAGGCCTGGCCGGGAGAGGTTTCAATATCTCGCAGACAGGGCTCAATCTGTACCTCATTCTACTGGCTGGCACAGGCACTGGGAAAGACGGCCTAGGCGCCGGCATGGAGCACGTGCTGTCACAGCTTGCACCCACTATCCCGGCAATTGTGGACACTATTGGTCCGGCTGGGTTTGCGAGCGGGCAAGCGCTTGTGCGTACGCTCGACAACAGGCCGTGTTTCGTGAGTGTGCTAGGGGAGTTTGGGTTGACGCTGGCACAGTTGTGTTCGCCGCGCGCGAACGCCGCACAAGTCATGTTGCGGCGCGTGATGTTGGACGTGTTTTCAAAGAGCGGCGCTGGAAAGGTGCTGCGTTCAAGCGTCTACGCAGACAGCAACAAAAACACCAAGATCATAGAAGGCCCTTGCGTGTCGCTGGTGGGCGAGAGCACGCCGGAAACGTTTTTTGAAAACATCACTGCTGACCATATTGCCGAAGGGTTGATCCCACGGTTTTCAATCGTGGAGTATAGGGGCCCGCGTCCACCGCGCAACACAACGCAAACAGCGCTGCGTCCCGATGTCCTGCAGGCCATCGAAAACGCCACAGTGCAGGCGCTCAAAAACGAACAGTTGAACGCACCGCAAGAAGTGCAAATAGATGTCGAAGCCTCAAAAACATTGGACGCTTTTGACCGTGAGGCAGACGCCGAAATCAATTCTGCCTCTCACGATGTCACCGCGCAGCTTTGGAACAGAGCGCATTTAAAAGTGCTAAAATTGGCAGCGCTTGTGGCGGTATTTAACAACCCGGAACAGCCCATAATCAGCGCCCTAGAAGCTGAGTGGGCGATACGTTTTGTTAGGCGCGAATTGGCAGGGATTATGGAGAGATTTGATAGTGGATTATTCGCCGGCGGAGACGCCAGACAAGAGGCGGATTTGATGGGCATAATCCACACCTATTTGGGATTATCTCTAAAGAAAAGATTAGCTGCGCGCGTGCCCAAAGACCTAGCCAAAATCAAAAATCTGGTGCCGTATTCGTTCCTGCGCATCCGCGCTTTGCGCTTGAAATCTTTCCGTGAAGACCGCGCTGGCGCCACAAATGCACTGCAAAAAGTGCTCCGCGAATTGGTGGCCACGGATATTTTGCAAGACGCTGTGCCGCCTGTCACAGGTATCACGCAGCGTGTTTTTTTGCTCACCGACGAGGGACGGCGCAAATATGCGTTTTGAAAATGTACCCCAGTGTACCCCTGAATGTACCCCTAAATGTACCCCAAAATACACCCCCAAAAAAAACGCTGCGGCCCTTATACCATCGGACCCGGAGCGTTTTTGACATTTCAAAAAAACATGCAAAAATTCGACCCCCCTAGTAACAGACACACACAAACACGCGGAAAAAACATTTGGACACACCCCCTGTAAAATGGTACTTTTTAAAAACGAGGCTATCCTGTAAACCATTATTATTATTATTATTTTTGTTATTTTGTTGGGGTACATTTAGGGGTACATTTAAGGGTACATTTAGGGGTACATTTGCAAAAAAACAAAAAAATGCGAAACGCTGCGGAGCCCACAGCAACTGGGCTAGCGCGAGAAAATGAGGGGTACATTTGAGGAAACAACAACAAAACGCGATAAAAAAAGGCAAGCGCGGCGAACAGGAATTCGCGGCGATCCTGCAAGCCGCTGTGGACACCGTAAACCCAGCAATTCGCATCACGCGAAACCTCGACCAGGCGCGAGAAGGAGGGTGCGACCTCAAAGGGATTTCCTGGCTCGCAATCGAAGTGAAAAATCAGAAAATCCAAAATCCAAACGCATGGTGGATTCAGGCGCTAAAATCCGCAAAAAGATTAGGTCCAAAAACAATCCCGGTACTGGCGTACAAAATCCCCCGGCGCGGGTGGAAAATCCGCACCGTCGGGCAGCTCTACAACCAGCCCGATCCGCCGATAACAATCGACATCAATTTAGAGGATTTTTTACGCTGTGTTATAATGCGGTTGGAGGCGGAAAAAAATGCTATCGAAAAAAGCAATCAAAAAAATTGAGCAACAGGGGCACGTGGATTTGCGACGCATTCAACCAGAACGTTATGGCGAACAGAACGCGATCTTTCACGCGACACACAGTTACGGCCTACCGCCAAAAAAAATGCTCACGCTGTTTGGTGATCCATCCGAACTCAAACTACTGCTCACGCCGCTCACAATCACGATCACTTTCGCGGACACATCCTGGGTGCAGTACATGTTTAAGCCCGGGTTTCTTTTTGATGAAGGCAGCGTGCCCCCGGCACTGCGCTCCATCGTGGACAATGACGAACTGGCCATGACCATGGCGGCATTCCCGCATGACGCGAACTTCGCGTGCCACTTCTTTTCATTCAGCGAGACGAACAGCCTGTTTTACCGCATGCTGCGCTATTATGGCATGGGGGCTCTAAAAGCCCGCCTGGCGCGCTTGGCGGTCTCTTCGATCGCGGGTAAGGCCCGGTGGAACAAAGGCCGTGAGCGTGCAGCGTGGACAGCCAGGCATTGCACCGTAGTAATATCAGACAGGGGCAGGGTATTATGAGCGGCGAAGTCAAATTGAAAATCAAAACGGAATTCGAAAACTACACGCGCGACCTCGAACAGAAGCTTGGTGGCGATAAATTCCGCAACGCGGTAGCACAGGCGCTGTCCGATACCGTGACCAGCGCACAAGAGGCCGCACGCGTGCTCACCCGGCGGACATTCGACCTGCACACCGAGTGGGTGCCACGTGGCATCATGGCGATACCCTCCACCGTGCAGCACCGCAATGCGACCATGCGCAGCATGGAGCGGCACAACGATTTCATAGCGGCTGTGTATTTTCGAAACGCGCAAGACCCCCGGCGCTCTTACAGCTTTATCGATGATCACGCCGTAGGACGCACCAGGCGCCCGCACAAAGGCCGCGTGGCCATTCCCTCACGCCAACTGCAAGGGTACCGTTACAAAACCAGCAGGGGCGCCGTGGCGAAGCGTTGGAAGCCATCCACACTGCTCGAAGGCATGGACGCATCCGGTGCGACCTATGACGGCACCACCACGCGACAGGCAAGAGGTGCGCGTGGACAGAGGCGCGGGAAGCCGCAGCCTTTCAAAGTCTATTCGCGAAAGCTCGGAGCAACAGTCATTGCCAGGCGCAAAGACCACAGGGCCTACCCGCTCGAAGTACTGTACATATTCAGAGACGAAGCGCGGATACCGCAGATTTATGATTTTGAACGCGAAGTGCTGGGCACCGTGGAAGCCGAACTTGTCCCAGCGTTGCGCAAACGCGTTAATTCTATAGGATAGTTTATGATGAGACTGTATTACACGCATGACAGACAAATACAGGAAATTACAGCGACGCTGTACGTGGGTCCTTCTAAGCGGTTGATATTATTGGGTTATGGCCACGCGATCAGCAAGAAAATTTCCGGATTTTTCGGAATATGGTATGCTTTTTTACACGTCAGGCGGAAAAATAAAAGGTTAAATTTCTTGCAATTTCTGAGAAAGTGTGATCCGCGTGGCCACTAAACCGCAGCTCAAATTCCCGTCCATCCCACCTGGGTGGCTGACCATACAGGAA
>LSQX01027857.1_pt1 | contig 14231 bp, 13 predicted proteins | sample 654561 | NCBI WGS metagenome assembly LSQX01 (sample SAMN04489861, study PRJNA283612) | anaerobic digester metagenome | isolation source: 4 biogas reactors fed with cattle manure at either 37C or 55C with and... | place: Denmark: Kongens Lyngby | collected 2014
AGATGTGTATAAGAGACAGCCGTAAGAAAGAGATGGGGCTTGCGGCTCGCTACCGGATTCTTGAGAAAAAGGAAGCAGAATACTCCACAAGAGTAGGAAAGGTACGCGAAAGTTATCGTGCTCGGCTTGAGGCTCTTGAGAATGAATTTAACGGTGAAAGAGAAAAATTTCAGGATGAGATTACCAAGCTTCGTGCGGACCATTCTCAGACAGTATCTGCCCAGAGAGGGAAGATACTTTCGCTTGGATTAGCTGTTGATGAGCTTAAAGAACGTCTGGCTGGAAAAGATAAGGATGATCATCTTCTTACCAAGCAGCTTAAGGAATATCAATTAAGATACAAGGAAATTCAGCACTTAGTAAGGGAACGAGACCAGGCTTACAAAGAGCAAATCAGAGATCTTGTCGCCGCTCAGCAAAGAGAGGAGAAAGCCTACAAGTTAAACATTGCGCGTCTCCAGGAAAGCTTCAGTCAGATTGAGTCTGCTCTCAGAGAAGAAATAGAAAACAAAAAAGGCCTACTCAAAGTCCGGGAGAAGGAACTTAGGTTGCTTTCGGAGGAGGTCGCCTCTGCAAAGAATCAGGCAGAATCTCTATCGGGAAGCATGGAGGAAAAATTTCACCGTTGGAAAGAAAAGGAAGTTGCTCTTAATGGCAAGGTAAGTGAACTCAGCCTGAAATTAAATGAAACTCTTGGATTACTATCGGTACGGGGTAATGAAATTGCTTTTATCCGTGAGGAGGTAGCTTCTTCAAGAGAGAAACTCAGGGAGTATAGTCGTAGAGAAGATGAACTTATTACTCAGATAAGAAATCTTGCTCTTGAGAAAGGAACTTCCGGCATGGAGCTCACAGCGAGAGTTAGTGAGTCCGAGAACCTCCGTAAGGAGCTATCTAATCTTCGGGCGGATAAGCTCCGCGTAGAAGAAGAAAACTCTGCGCTGATTCAAAAAATCACAGAAGAGAAGAGCCGATTTCTAGAGGAAACCGGGGCCCTGAAGAACCAGCTTGAGAGAGAAAGTCTCCGAGCATCTGAGGCGGAAATGCGGGCGAAATTTCAGGAGAGCCGGAGAGAGTCTGAAATTCAGATTTGGAAGACAGAGGCCGAACGACTGAGAGATAGTCAGTCCTACGAGAAAGAAGTAGTACTTGCAGAGAGCCAGTTTCTTAAGGAAGAAATTGAAAAACTCCGGGCCTTCTCTGCCGAGGCTCAGCAAGCCGCTGCAGGGCGTGAAGAGCAGGTGGCGGTGCTTCAGGCTAAGCTTGAAGATGAGCGGAAAAAAATGCAGGGAAAAATTGATGAGGCGCAGAGTGAAATTAGCGAACTCAAGGAGAGAATGCGTCTAGATTATATTTCCTATGATGAAGCAATCAATAAGAAAGAAAAGCAGCTCAGTCTTGATTATCAGCGGCGTTCTGATGAGAGAGAGGCCCACTGGCAGAGTCTTTATACCGAGAGAGAAAAAGAGCATCTGGGTGAGAGAGATGAGCTTAGGAGAGAATTAGATAATTTAAGAAAAGAGAAAATCTCGGTTGAGCGCCAATGGAATGTGCGACTTAAAGATAAGGAGGATGACCTCCGCGATCTACAGCTTGCTAAGGCTCAGAATGAGTCCAGAATTATGTCTAGCTTGAGAAGGTATCAGAAAGAGTACCAGCAGCTACGGGCAAAATCCATGTCTCTTAATTCTGCCCTAAGAGATCGTGAAGAGGAAGTTCGCGAACTCCGTCTGCGTTTCTCAAGGCGTGAGATAAAATGGAAGAGGGCTTATTCAATTAAGCAGAAAGAGGTCAGGCATTTGACATACGAACTGCAGAAAAGTAACCGTGGGACATTGAGAAAGATACTGGATGCCCTAACTGGCCATGATAGGAAGCCAGAGCCCGTTTCGGATAGTAAAAAGCCAGTAGCAGACCGTAGAAGCGTACTAAAGCAATAAAATCGATGGAAAAAATATCCTTATGAAAACCATATTCAAACTGTTTTTAAAACCTACATCAACTATAAAAAAAGTTGCAGCAGATGAGCCCCTTTTTCAAAGTGTGGCCATATTTATTGTATCGGTATTGGTGGGAAATTTTGGCTTAGTATCCAACTTTTTTATAAGTCCGCGCGCTGCGATATTTAATTCGTTTGCTCTTGTAGCAATCTGGTTTGCAGCCTTGATTCTTGCTGATTTGATGACCCTATGCGTAATAAGGTTCCTTCATCCGGCTCCATCTAAAAACCTCTATGCTGAGCGCTTTAGAAAATTTCTTATTGTCCAGATGTATGTTAGTGCTATTCTTATATTTAGGCCCATTATATCTTTATTCGCTCCAGTCAGTCTTGCTTGGGTTTTAATGTTTATATGGGGTGAAACCCTCTTGCTGATTGCCCTAGTAAATATCTGGGAAACTGAGGAAATTAAGGCTGCGATTGCTATAGGTGCTGGAGCAGTATTGGTTTTTCTTGGCGGTCACCTACTTAAGCCCCGGGAGCCTGCGGTGTGCACTGAAGAATTTAAAGAATTTTCCACTGCCATAGAAAGTGTGTCGGCCCCAGCCTTTATTAATATTTTTGAGCCAGTCCCAGAACCAGGTTCTTATAATAAAAATGATATTTTTGAATTACTCAAATGGTTTTCTTTGGAAAAACATCCACCTCTTTCCTTATATGCCCGTGCCGCCCAGGCTAGGCTTTGCGTGATTAGTGGTGAAGAAGAAGAAGGAGCAAAAATTTATTCTGATTTTCTCAAGAAGAAAGAAATTTCTCCCCTACTTTATAGAACAATAAAATTTTCCCTCAAGGGTCTCCTTGGCGATGAGGATTACGCGCTTCTTCCAGGTATTTGCGATGCCGCAGATTGGCATCCGATTCTCTCCTTTTGGAATATCCCGCAGACTTTTTCTGATTCAGGAAGTGAGGCCGGATGGATGAGTGTTCTTTATGATATTATTCAAAAGGGGGATATGGACGAATTTCGCCCCAGAGTGGATAAATTCATACAAAATTACAGTACTCAGGATTATGCTGACGATGTAAACTACTGGATGGGCCTTCGGATGTCAAAAGAAAAAAATTTAGAGGCCGCCCTTGACTACTTCGGAGCCGCTTTAGAAGCTTCTTACCCAGTTACCAAAGAAAGATGGGAGAAGGAGGGTCTTTTAAAATATTCGGACATGCTCTTGGGGGGGATTAATATTCTTCAGGAAGAATATAGGGTTCCTTCATCCTTGTTAGCCATGGGGGGGATTATGCTTTCTTCTGGGGATATAAGCGGAGCGGAAAAAAAGTTTCTTAGATTAAATTTTAAATTTCCAGGACACTGGTCTGCCGGTGCTGGGCTTTCATACGCGGCCACCTGCGCCGAAATATCTGGTGAGTTTAGGAGGGCTAAAAGAATATATCGGAAAATTATATCTGGGTATTCAGGAACTTTATTTGAGCGCCGTGCCTCTCTTATGTTGGAAATACTTCAGGATAGTAGTCTTGAAGAGCTTGAGCACTATTGCCTTATTCTTAAGGAATATCATACTGGAGACAGAGAATCTCTTTTTGTGAAAATCCAGGAGTTCACTAATCTTTATCCAGATTCTCCTCTTGCCTATGAGTTAGCTATTGCGCTTTCAGGAATAGATACGGTAGATAAGGATAATCTGATTCTATCTTTAAAAGCAGCTGCCCTTCATCATCCTTATGGATATCGGAGAGTTTCAGCCGGACTAAGAGCCAGTGATTTAATTTCTTCTATGGAAGGCGCCAGAGCTGGAGCTGACTACCTTTTCAATCTGGCAAAAACACTTTCTGAAACTGATGGGGTTTCTAAGGAGAATTTTCCAGATGCCTATAGTCTGGCGGAAGTAGCTGCAATCAGGTACCTTGAGTCTGAAAATTATTCTTTACTTTTTGATGTAAACTCTTTCATTATTGATGAATCACCTTCAAAATATACCCAAGAGCGAGCAGGATTTCTGTCAGCCTATGTTCAAGAGCTTGCAAATAGAAACTATGACCGAGCACTTGAGAGTTATTCAGCTCTCACATCTGAGGCCTCCGGAAAATTTTGGGGCTGGCGGGCCGCAGAGCGGATAAAGTCTCTTTCGAAGGACTGATTCTCCTGTGATTTGGCGTGCTTCATAATATAAGCTTAGAAAACGTATTTTACAGAAAGTCTGGGGATTCTGGTGCGGAAATTCTTAAAAATATAAATCTTTCTATAGATAGGGAAACTATCAATCTTGTGTCCGGCCCTCCAGGAAGCGGCAAAAGTACTCTGTTGGAACTTCTGGCTTTAAAAATTAAACCCTCCTCTGGAATAATTACAATTAACGGAGTTGAGGCTACAGAGCTTTCTTCAAGGAATTTAAGGCATATTAGAAGACAAATCAGCTTTATTCCTCCTACTCCCTGTTTTTTAGAGGAGAAAAGTCTTTATGAAAATCTTTAATATGTTCTTAGACTTGAGGGAATACCTCGGGGCATGGTCTTTGACAGGGTTATGGATATTCTCTCGCCCGCCGGTCTTATTTTAAAGAGAGAGCTTCTGCCATCAGAGCTTTCTTCGGCAGAAAAATCACTTCTTGCATTCTCAATGGCACTTATCAGTGAACCGCAATTTGTACTTTGCGATTTAAACATTACTTCTAGCGTAGATGACTCCCGCCTGCGGGAGTTTATCAAGGAGGCTCCTGGTCGTTCTACGGGAGTTGTGGTTACTTGCCGTTCTGATGCCGCGGAGAGTTTTTCCGATATAGATTTTAAGCTAATAACCTTAAACAAAAATGTATAGAAAAGTACGCCTGATGCTACTTTTGGCTGGCTCCTTCTTTTTAAGCTCATCTATTTTCTTTATCCCTTTACGTTCATTTATAAGTTCTTATTTGATTGGGGGAATGAGTGTAACTGTGTTTACTTATGAAGAAGATTTTTTTAAAGCGACTGTAAATACTGAACCGGGCCTAATAATAAGAAAGCATATAACATCTGAGGAAGGTATAGAGGATTTTTGTTTAGATACGGGTGTTTCCTCCGATTTGGAAATAAGTTTACCCTCCGCCTTTAATTTAGGTTTTGATCCCTATTATAAATCTGAAATAGAGGACTTGATAGGGGCTCTGGAAAATATGAATTCTGTAGGCGAACTAGTCTATTCTGATGAAATGATTGATAATACCCTCAGTCTGGTTAGTCGTCTTGGCAGTCTCTTTCTTGTTTTGGCTAGCCTATTTGCCGTTAGTGGTCTACTTTTTATATATGCCGGAATTCATATCTATATTGGGAGTCGCAGGAATGAGTTTATTCTTTCGGAACATTTAGGGTATGGGAGATATATACCAGCTCTTTCTGCCTTTAGGAAGTCTTTTCTTTATTGTTTTTTAGGGTCGGCTTTCTTTTCTGGAATAATTTCTATTGCTATCTACTATATTAGTCCAGGTTCAGAAATATTTTATATGATGCTTGTTTCACCTTTGGTCGCTGGATTTACTGCCGGCTTATTTTCTCTTTTTCATATCTACAAAGAGACTAAATGATATGTTGGGGATAATTGGCCGGGCCTTACTTATCTTTTTTGTCCTCACCCATCCGGGTGCCACATCCGAAACCGAGCTAAAAGAAATTCAGACTCGGATATCTAATCAGACTTCTGAACTTAAAAACCTTGAAACTGAGCTTGATTTCTACCGTAAAACCTTAAAAAATCTTTCAGATAAAGAGTCTGCTATTCTTAAAACCAGCAAGGTTCTTGAGGCTGACCTTCTTCGCCAGGAGTCGCAAGTGGAGGCTCTTACCTTAGAGCGCTACCAGATAGAGAGGGAAGTTAGGAGTCTTGAGGAAAAACTTATTGAAGAAAAAAGTGCCGAAACAGAGGCTGGATGCCTCTTAAATCAGGTGGCCATGATTTACCTGAGAAGAAAAATTCTTGCGGAAACTCTTCCCTGGTATTCCTATCATATTATTTCAGAACCTTCTCCACCGGCGCCGGGAGATCTTGTCCGTTTTACTGCGGAGGAATATGAAATTATTTCCAAAAAAGCAAAGAAGACCGCCCGCCTGAAAGGCGAAAAGGAAGCCAAAATGAAGAGGCTTATTAGTCTTGAAAGGGAGCTTGTAAGCTTGCAGAATACTCTGATAAGAAAAAAACAGGAGCAGATAACACTTTTAGCTGGGATTAGAAAAGAGCGTGACTCTAGGGAAGGAGACTTGAGGAAACTTGAGGAAGAGAAGGCCCGTCTATCGGAGCTTCTGGCGAATTTAAGAATGCAAGCAGTAGATATTGAGAGACTCAATCTTATGGCTAAGGGTTTTCTTGCAGCCAAGGGGAAGCTCCCCTATCCTGTAGAGGGGAAAATAATATCTTTTTTTGGGAAACAGAGGCATCCAAAACTTGATGCGGATATTTACAACAGGGGGCTGGTAATAAAGGCTTCATCCGGCTCTTTGGTTAGGACCGTCGGAAAAGGGGTGGTGGTATTTACTGGCTCCGTCAGCAGTATGAAGCAAGTAGTTGTAATTGACCACGGAAAAAATTATTATACTTTATACGGCCGGCTTGAAACTACAAAGGTCCAGCCGGGTGACGAGGTTGAACCTGCCGGGATCATTGGGGTAGTGGCTTCTGAGAACCTGTACTTTGAACTGGGACTCGATTCTTCCCCACTTGACCCGTCTGATTGGCTCACCGATAATTCTGGAGATTAAAATGAAAAAACTATTAAAAGCATCGCTTATTATCTTATTTATTTCGACTGTATCTTCTTTTGTGCTTTCTCCTATACACAGCAAGGAAAATATAGCTGATGTTGAGTCTAAGATGCGGCTTTTTTCTGATATATTTGTTCTTGTTACAGAGAATTATGTTGAAGAAGTGGATTTAGATGCTCTGATGAAGGGAGCCTACCATGGGATGTTAGCCGAGCTTGATGCCTATTCTACATTTCTTGAGCCAGAGGCTTCCGAGCTTTTAAAGTCCGATGCCGAAGGTGAGTTCGGTGGACTTGGAATCCGTATTACTTCGGAGGATAAGTTAATTACAGTAGTTACACCCCTTCCTGATACTCCTGCTTTTAGGATGGGGATTCTTCCGGGTGATAAAATTGTCAAAATAGAGGATGAGTCGGCTGTTGGACTCTCACTCAACGAACCTGTTCAAAAACTCACGGGTCCTAAAGGGACCGATGTTACCATAGGTATCTCCCGGGAAGGGGAGGATGACCTAATTGAGTTTACGATTACAAGGGATATAATCGTTCCTCAAAAAGTTTTCAGTGATATGCTTGAGGGAAAAATTGGCTATCTTCGTATGGTTGAATTCTCAGATGATGCCCCATCTGCCCTTGAAAAGGAACTTACTAACTTGAAAGAAGAAGGTGCGGAAGGGATTATATTAGATTTAAGAAATAATCCTGGTGGTCTACTAAACTCGGCTGTATCTACCGCTAATTTTTTTCTTCCTAAAGGTTCTCTTATAGTATATACAGAGGGAAGAAGGTTAGACCAGAACAGAAAATATTATGGCAGAAAGGAAACTTGGGACCCTGAGATACCACTTGTGATCCTTGTAAATCGTGGTTCTGCCTCTGCTTCGGAAATTGTTGCAGGAGCGGTAAAGGATCATAAAAGAGGGATAATACTTGGCGAGACCACATTTGGTAAAGCTTCTGTTCAGAGTGTTATTGATTTAGAAGGTGGTAATTCTCTCCGGCTAACAACTGCCAAATATTATACTCCTGAAGGCGTATCAATTCACGATAAGGGGATTGAACCGGATATCAAGGTCACTCTTACTCCGGAAGTTCAGCTCCAGATAATCAAACAGCAGGAAGATGTTCATAATCTTCCAGAAGAAGAAGTTCAGAAACGCGAGCAGGAAAAAATATTAGATCCCCAGCTTAGCCGAGCTCATGATCTTCTGAGAGCCAGAAGACTCTTTATGAGAAATGTGGAGATTTCTGATGAATAAGAGTGGAGGTGGTGTTTATAGGTTCTTAACTTTCTTCTTTGCTGCTGCATTTTTAGTCACCCTTACTTTTTTTATAGTATTTTTTATTAAACCTGTAGCCAAGAAATCGCCAAAGGATCTTACCGCAGAATCCCTCAAGTTTGAAACTGTTTTAGGGCGAGTCTTTTCATCTGTCGGCATTGGCCTTGAATCAGTAATAGAGGATGTAAAAGAAGAATTTTCTGTGGATGGAAGAGAATGGATAAAGTTTCATAAATCACTCAGTCTACCAGAAAATTTGGCTGAAGAATTTTTCGACTGTTATCGTGATGAGGCTATAAAAAGAGGTTTGGAAATCTATACAACCAGGTATTCATCCGGTATGGAGTTTTCAGCTTCTCTTAGTGGCGCTCTTATTTCAGGGGTAGTAATAAACTTTAAACCCTTATATCGTGCAGCAATAATAATTGATGATGTGGGTTATCGTACAGACCTTGAAGAGTTTGTTGAGTCTGGCGGAGTTTTTACATATGCTATTCTTCCAAACATTTCTCATTCTCTTGTCCGCGCAGAAGAACTTCGCCAAGCAAGTATTCCCTATATTCTTCACATGCCTATGGAGCCTATTGGTTATCCTAAGATAAATCCTGGTTCTCCTGCACTTTTATCTGGCATGAGCCGAAAAGATATATCCGATAAGCTAGATGAAGCTTTAAAGAGCGTACCTGATGCACCTGGACTGAACAATCATATGGGATCGGCCTTTACTGCAGATGAAGCCTCTGTTGAAAATTTAATGAGCGTGCTCAAAGAAAAAGGCCTATTTTTTGTTGACTCCAGAACGATTGGTAAATCTCTAGCCTATGATTCAGCACTAGATGCCAAAGTTCCAGCAGCTGAAAACCGTGTTTTTCTTGATAATGAAGATGACCCAGAATATATCAAAGAACGTCTTGAAGTATTTATAAAGAGAGTCCTCGATAAGGGGGAGGCTGTAGCAATCGGGCATGCCACCAAAAAACACACTGCTTCTGTCATAAAAAATTTTCTACCAAGGTTTGAAGAAGAGGGAATAGAACTCCTACCAGTGGAAGAACTCCTTCATTGAAAATACTTGGAATAGAAACCTCTTGCGATGAGACTGCTGTATCGCTTGTAGAAAATAAAGAAATTTTAGCGGAAAAAATCGCTTCACAGATTGAAATTCATGCGGCCTATGGCGGTGTTGTGCCAGAAATCGCTTCCAGAGAACACTTAAAGAAATTAAATATTTTGATAGAAGAGGCTCTTTCAGAAGCAAATCTAACTTTTCAAGATATAGATGCTGTTGCCGTGACCGCCCGTCCCGGATTGGAAGGATCTCTTCTTGTAGGGCTCACTGCCGCTCGGGCAATCGCTTCACTTATGAATATTCCTCTTATTGAAGTTGACCATGTAGAGGCTCATCTCTTTGCTCGCGAATTTAATGACCCCGGACCCACGCCCGGGATAGGTCTAGTCATCTCTGGAGGTCATACCCGGCTCTTTTACATTAAGGAGTGGGGAGACTATAGGATCTTAGGCGATACCCGTGATGATGCTGTGGGGGAGGCATTTGATAAGGTTGCATCCCTTCTGTCTTTACCTTATCCTGGAGGACCTTCTATTGAGAAAGCCGCTTTAGATGGGGACTCTTCCAAATTCAAATTTCCCATTTCCAAAATGAAAAATCCTTATGATTTCTCATACAGTGGATTGAAAACTGCGGTTCTTTACGAGCTGAAATACCGACTCGGTAGGGAGCCGACAGAGAAAGATGTTAGTGATATAGCCGCTTCATTTCAGGAGGCTGCCTTTGAACCTTTGATAAAAAATGCTCTTATGGCCGCCAGAGAACATTCTGCTGATTGGATATTTGTTTCTGGTGGAGTAGCAGCAAATGAGAGACTTAGAGATAAATTTGCTGATGCTTTAAAAGGCGATAGAATTAGGGCCGTATTTCCGCCCAAGCGTCTCTGCACAGATAATGCTTCAATGGTAGCAGCCTGTGGAGCCTACCATCTTAAAAAAACTTAGGGCAAAATAGTTTTCTAATTAAATCTTTTTATAGATTGCTAGGATTTCCCTTTTTTTAAGGGAGTGCTATCCTTGCTCCCAGACTGGTATCCCATCCCAAATTTTCTCCTGTGAGAGAAACTCCTCCGCTGAGGAAAATGAAGGGAAAGGGGCTTACTTCTAGGCCCGCAGAAAGTCTGAAGGCGTTAGCGTCAGGTTTTAAGGTAACTCCACCTGCCTTTATTTCGGATCTGGTCATATCGTAGAATATTCCCGCTCTAGGCCTAAGTATCAAAATCTTTTTTGAGGCGACTAGTCCCAGTGAGGTAGTATTTATTTTGAATCCGCTTGCTGTCAGAGAATTATATGCTGCAATTAATGACAGGGCTGGAAGGGGGTTAATTAATCTATCCTTGATTAAATTGTAAGTGGCTCCGCCTCCCAGAAGGGTTAGGCTTTCACCAGCCCCTTTTATTTCTAAATTCATTCCTCTTACAAAGAGGTTAATTCCTTTCGGTAGACCCACAGCTCCGGAAATCCAGGGAACGGGTAAATAATCCAGGTTAATAACTTCATTGTCATTTGAAATTCCGCTCGCAGTTAGCCTGAAAGATATTTCTCCGCCGGGAAAGCCCATCGAGACACCTCTTTCGTCAAGTCCTCCGGCCAGGGCCGCTCCGATATCAGCTACTACTGGTGAGAGTTCATCCTTTGTTTTATCTTTAGCCTTATCCACCCAGCCGGCCTGGGAGAGGCCAGAAGATAAAACAAAAAATGCGATTGCAAGATAAATTTTCTTTGACATAATGGTTTTCCTTTTAAATTAATTTTTTCCTAACTAAATGATTTTAAGAAAAACAAGAAAAAATTACAAGATGCTCGCTAAAAAAGATTGAAATACTTGAGTCAAGTATTATAATATAACTCTGGTTGACAAAAATCACCCTATTATGTTAAATTTTTAAAGTAATAAAAGGAAAAATATGCCCTTAAATATCCTTCCAGGAAGAAAAAATGTCATAGGAGTTGATATAGGTTCAAGCTCGGTTAAACTTCTGGAGTTAAAAGCTACTGGAGCCCGCATAAATCCGGTTTCCTATGCAGAAGAAAAAATAAGCCTTGATATTGAACTTAAATCTCCTGATGAGAGAAGACAGCATTATGTATCAGCCCTAAAAAAAGCTCTTGCTCGCGGCAAATTTAAAACCAAGAATGCCGCAGTATCCCTATCTGGAAATTCTGTTATAGTTCGGTTTGTCCAATTTCCGAAGATGAGTCAGGAGGAACTTAAAAAGACTCTTCAGTTTGAGGCAGAGCCTCATATACCCTTTGATATTGCAGATGTTTACTTGGATGCCCAGATTATAGGCGATATTGAAGAAGATGGCCAAATCCAGATGGAAACCATACTTGTTGCAGCAAAGAAGGAACTTGTCGAGTACAAACTGGATCTTCTTGAGGCGGCTGGCCTTAGGCCTTCGGTGGTTGATGTGGATGCTTTTGCTGTTGAGAATGCCTATGAGGCTCTTCATAAAGACGAGGCCAACCAGACTATAATGATTCTAAATATAGGGGCATCGGTTACTAATATTAATATTATTGATCAAGGGGTTTCCAAAGTAGTCAGAGATATAAACATTGCTGGAAATTCATTCACCAAGGCGATAAATACTGCACTTCAGATTGATCTTAATAAAGCCGAGGCACTTAAAAAGAAGTATGGTCTTACTGGTAAGGGAGAATCAGACATACCCAAGAGAATTCAGCAAGCTCTTTTATCGTCCGTGGGGGGATTAATCTCAGAAGTAGATAGATCACTTGATTTTTTTGCGGGCCAAAGTGCTGGCCGTGGTAGCTCTGTCGATTATATTCTTCTTAGCGGAGGTAGCTCTGCCCTGAAAGGTCTTGCAAGTCTTATTAAGAAAGAGATTAATCTTCCAGTTAAGGTATTCAATCCTTTTATCGGCACGGAGTTTGCATCTTCTGACGGAGTTCTCCTACCATCGCTTGCGGTTGTAACCGGGCTTGCTTTAAGAAAGATTGGGGATAATGCTTAGATGATTAAAGTAAATCTTCTCCCAGAAATTTATTTTAAAAAAGCTGCTGCTCGGAAGAGAAATATCTTAATAGGCTTTGCATTGGGGATAATCCTGCTTGCTTTCGTGGGTGTCTATTTTATGCGTGCTTCCCGCCTTGCGGAAATTGAGAGACAGGTAGCCGTGATTGAGAAAGAACTAAGAGGTCTACAACCTGTAGTGGACCAAGTGAATGCCCTGAAAAAAACTATGGCTGAACTGGACAGAAAACTAGGAGTCATAAGCGACCTTATGCAGACTAGGCTTTATTATCCAGTATTTATGGCTAATCTTTCAGAGATCTTATCTCCAGGGGTTTGGTTGACCTTATTTTCAAGCACTGGTGGCTCTGGAGGTGAAATGAAACTAAGTATGCGGCTCCAGGCTCAGGATAATTTTGCTGTGGCTGATCTTCTGAACACTTTGGAGTTATCAGAGAACTACAAGGATGTATCCTTTAGCGGAATATCAACAACAGTAGGCGAGGAAGCGGAAGGCTTGAGAGTTTTTAGCTTAGATTGTGTTTACCTGCCGTCAGAGGAAAAAAAGGGAGAAGAATAATGGCTGAAAAGCAGCCTGTACCAAGAGAACAAAAAATTGCGCTTGCCATTTTGGGCTTGATTGGGCTTTATATGCTTTACTCTAATTTTTTTGCTCCCATGGGGGGCAAAATTACTGCCGCAGAGAAGAAACTTTCAGATAAAGAATCCGAACTGCTTGAGATGAGGCCCCGTGCTGCTGAGATTAATGTTTTACAGGAGGAATTAAAACTCTATGAGGAGCTTCTTGCTGAGACAGAGGATAAATTGCCCGTAAGTGAAGAGCTACCTCAGTTTATCAGGAGTATTACCGCTCTTGCAGCAAGGTATGATATGGATCTCCGTGTTTTAAATATGCTCGGCGTTGAACAGGGGGAATACTATAATTCACATGTATATGGGATGAGGCTGGTATCTGACTACCATAATCTTGCCAGGTTTTTTGCCGAACTAGGCCAGATGGAAAGAATCATGAATGTGAAAAATCTTTCCATGGAGCCATTTGTAGATGGTGAAAATGAGTATGATAACCTTCTTGAAGCAAATTTTCAGTTGGTAGCCTTTACATTTAAAANNGAGTTATTTTAGCCGGTTGCGGTGGGCAAGAATATGTTCCGCCTCTAAGGCGACCCAAAAAGAGAGAGGTCTCTCAACCGCCTGAAATACCAGAAATGCAGACTTACATTTATCCAGGTAGTTCTGGGCGGGATCCTTTCCGTAGAAGTACGGCTCGACGGGCTCGTTCAGAAGACTCTAAGGCTCTACCTATAGCAGATTTTTCAAGTTTAAAGATTACAGGGATCATTTCGGGTTCGCTGGGAAATTTCGCCCTTATATCCGGACCGTCCGAGGGCTACATTGCCCGCTCAGGAAGACTCTTTAATGAGAGTGACCAGGAAGTGCCTGGCGTCTCAGTAGTTTTCCGCGATGAATTGATTATACTTATTAGCGAGGATAATGAAATTTACGAGCTTAATCTACCTTAAATGTTGGAGACAAGTTTAAAATTAAGAGGTTATAATATGAGTTTAATAAAAATATTAGCAGTGTTGATGCTATCTGTGACATCGCTATTTGCACAAAATAGGGTAGAAGAATTTGATGGAGTTTCTGTGGAGTTTACCGAAGATTCAGCAGAAATTCTCCTTTCGCTTAGTGGGAGTGTTAAATATCATAATTTCCGAGTGTCCGACCCACCCCGGCTTGTGGTGGAAATGATAAATGCTCTTAACAAGTGGGAAGGGACCGACTCAGACTACAGTCATTTTCTCGTAAAAACCATCCGGTCAGGTCAGTATAAATCAGATCCGGTTAAAATTACTCGGCTGGTTATAGATTTGAATACTGAGGATTATAAGTTTGAAGATGTTTTTGAGGAAAACACTATTAAAATCAATCTCTCCCTGACTGAAGAAGCAGCTGCCCTTCGGTTGGAAAGAATTGCGGAGCTTGAGAAAGAAAAGTTAGCTCTAGAGAAAAAGAAAGAAGCAAAGAAACCTTCTCTTCCGCCAATTAAACCTAACATTCCTTCAGAAGAGCATCTCAAAACAGTTGAGGCAATAAAATCCCAAGTGGCCGAAAGAGAAGATAAGCTAAGCAGACTGAGCCCTGAAGATAAAAAAGCTGAATCTGGTCAAGCGGTCATTGGATCACTTGTGGGG
>LSQX01185858.1_pt3 | contig 14231 bp, 10 predicted proteins | sample 654561 | NCBI WGS metagenome assembly LSQX01 (sample SAMN04489861, study PRJNA283612) | anaerobic digester metagenome | isolation source: 4 biogas reactors fed with cattle manure at either 37C or 55C with and... | place: Denmark: Kongens Lyngby | collected 2014
GACGGCAAGCCGCCCAGCACGCTTCCTATCGTCGACTTGCGGGAAGCCGCCAGCAAAACGGGGTAACCGTTTCCGGCCAATTGGCTCAAGCCCTGCATGAGCTTCAGATTATGTCCGACGTTCTTGGCAAAGCCGATTCCGGGGTCTATTATCACCTTTTCCCTGCCAATACCCATAGACTCGAGCTTAGCTGCACGGTCAAACAAATACTCGGCAACTTCTTCCACAACATTGTTATAGTTTGCAACTGTATGCATGTTGCTAATCTCTGCTCCGATGTGCATTATTATTATAGGCACGCGGTTTCTTAAAACAACCTCCTCCATCGTGGGGTCGGCCGTGGCAGCGCTGATGTCGTTGATGATGTCGGCGCCGCAGAAGATAGCCTCCTCTGCGGTTGACGCGTTATACGTATCTACGGACAAGATTGCCTGAGGGTATTGTTTTCGCAACTCACGAACAACCGGAACTATCCTTGCTTTCTCTTCGTCCTCAGTCACGTCAGCGGCTCCCGGACGCGTTGATTCGCCGCCGATATCGAGTATCTGTGCTCCGTCTTCCAGCATTTTGCCTGCCTGAGACAAAACAGCCGATATTTGCGTTGCTCTTGAGCCGGCATAAAAGGAATCGGGCGTCACGTTGATTATACCCATAACGGCAACCCGGTCATAAACAAGCTTTCTGCCGTCGGCAAGCTGCGTCGCGATCTCCTGCCTGCTCAAAAATTGGCTAAGCCGCATGGAAATTTGAGCGATTCCAAAATAATTCATTTGCCCAAGCTTCCCCAAAATATGCCTGTAATGCTTCAAAGTGCCTAAAAGCAGTATGTCACTGTGCTCGCGCGAACAAGTTATGCAACAGGCATGGACGGCACAGTCTCCCCCGCAGGCCAACATTTCCTGTTTGATGATATTGGCGGCAGGTGTACGCACTTTTAATATTTTGAGCGGCAAGATTGCGGCCTTGTTCATGAAAATCTCGATACTGGCAGGATTGACGCCGATATTCTTCAATTCTTGGACAAGGTTGCATTCCGGTATTCTATAGATCATTATCTCCTACACCTTCCAGCCTTTTTCCACGCAGGCGAAAGCATTGTGGTTGTGGATGCTTTCAATGCTGTCAACGGTTGCCCTATACCACTTGATTCTTGCGTCAGACTCCAGTTTTAAGGCGATTTCCCTGACCGCATCTTCCACAAATCGCGGATTTTCATAGGCTCTTTCCGTAACATATTTTTCATCCGGACGTTTCAACAAAGAATAGATTGGCGAGCTTGCTCCCGCTTCTGCCATTGCAACCATTTCCTCAATCCAAACCATTTCCGCGGACCTGATTTCTATCCTGGCCACGGCACGCTGATTGTGTGCGCCATAGTTGCTGATTTCTCTTGAGCAGGGGCACAATGTGTGAATAGGAACTTCCGCACAGATATATAACTCAAATAAATTGCCTTTTTCTGCACGAAAGCGGCAGTTAATGTCAAGCGGTGCGCTTTGACCGGATATCGGCGCTTTTTTATAGACAAAGTAGGGAAATTCCAATTCCAACGCTGCACGTTCCGCCTGAAGCTTTTCTTTCAACTCATCCAGAATATGCTCAAGCGCGTAAGGGGTTATGGGTCCTAGAGCGCTCAGGCATTCTACGAAGCGGCTCATGTGAGTGCCACGCATATCATGAGGAAGATCCACCGCCATGCTGACCACGGCAACTGTATTTTGCGCACCCTTTTCTCTATCCTTCATTGTTAAAGGCCAGCGCAGATTCCTGATACCGACATTTTTTAAAGGTACTTGACGGAAATCGCCCTCGCCCTGGACATCCTTCAGCATTTATTTACCTCCGTATATTACTCCGCTTGTTTTTGTTTCCCAGACTTCTACCTCATGCAAATGATGATTTTCTGCCTTCAGAATTCCGACTAACTGATTCCATACCCATATTGCAATATTTTCCGCAGAAGGCTGCGGCAGAACATCATTGAGGCACGCGTGGTCAAGCCTGTTTAGTATAGTCGACGTGACGATGTCCTTAAGCTTGATGAAATCAATAATCATCCCCTCTTTGTCAGGGATGCCTTCCACTTTTATAACCAGTTTGTAAGTGTGTCCATGCAATTTTTCACATTTCCCGTAATATTCCGGCAGATAGTGCGCGGCATCAAATTCAAACTCTTTAACAAGTATCATAATAATCCTCCTTTGCTAAACATCAAGGCCTCCAAAATTATTCTGCTGCCGCAAGGCTTCATAGGCGACAATGGCGACAGCATTTGAAAGGTTAAGAGAGCGGGCTCCGTCAATCATGGGAATCCTGATACAGCCATCTTCATACCTAAGCCTCAGTTCTTGCGGAAGCCCCGCCGTTTCCTTCCCGAAGATAAGAAGCGCGTCAGGCTCGTATAAAACATCGGCGTAACTTTTTCTTGCTTTTGTTGTCAGCAGATACTTGGCATTATTTTTAAATTTTTTAAAAACGTCCTCAACAGAGTCATAGTAACAGATGTTTACGAGGTGCCAATAATCGAGTCCTGCTCTTTTTAAATATTTATCGTCAACGGAAAATCCCAGCGGCCTGACTAAGTGCAGGTTGCAGCCGGTTGCCGCGCAGAGGCGGGCAATATTGCCCGTATTGCCGGGTATCTCGGGCTCGACCAGAACTATATGCATACTTACTCACCTCTTAAGTCATTTTAGCACAAATAGATTAAGTGCATAGCCATATTTTGAACCGTGCATCTTTTATTTCCGCATATTTGGAAAAGTCCGACAAACTTAAAATCATTCGTTAGGCATTTCCAGCATTTTGCTTCTGATATCAAAGATTTTTTCACTATAGTCCTTACCCATTGCCCATTTACCGTTAAGTGCATGCCAAGTAATTACGTAGCCTTGATTCTTTCTGATTTTGGCTGCAAGCTCGTAGCGTGGATCAATGATTTTAGTCTTTGGCTTTCTTGGCGTTGCATAGGCCAGAAGGTGCTGAATGTGGGCACGGACTCCAAAGATTGGTTTTTTAAAACTGGCTCCTGATACTTTTTTATTCACTGTTCCCAGTCCGCAAAAATTGTTCTGTTTTGCCTTGACCGTACCGTTAAATTTGAAAAAACCGGTTTCCAGCAAGGCCTGACTAAGCGCCAGGTCTGCTCGGATCCCCTCTTTGGCACTTTCTTCATAATAATATCTTACAATCTCTTCGGCGGAAAATTTCATGTCCGTTCCTTGCGTATTTTTTTTAACAAAGGCTACTGCCTGTTTTTCAGTCGCCTTAGCCTCTCCTTCGATCGTAACCGTCTTGTAATTGGCCGGCAATTTTCGCACCGGTTCGGCTGTCTCTTTTTTTAGCAAAGCATCCTGCTGCTTCTCAGGCTGTGCTGATATTTTTGTAGCCGGCAACAATTCCTGTATTGCGGTTGATTGGGTATTTACCTCTTTTACGCCCGTTGCCGCCTCAGCCGTAATTTTTAAGTTTAATCCCAGCAGCAAGCTTAGTATCAGCAAGCCTGCGTAAAAAGTTCTCACGATTAAGAACCTCCTTTTGCAATTTTCTTGTTCGGGGAAACGTACAAGCCGGCAAGCATCACCGCCGCAGCTACCAATGTTCCCGTAGAAGCTGCGTTCAGAATCCAGAATCCTTTACCGTCGTTTAAAAAGGTCAGTCCTACTGTAGTCAGAACTCCGAACATTGCCGAAATCGATGCGCCTTGCACAGAGGCACATTCGGAGAATAAGCCGAAAAGAAAAGGCGCACCCATGGAAACGGTCATCAGCGAGTAAAAAATTGTGAGCGCCGTAATTATGTTAGGCATCATCAACGCCAGTAAAATTCCCGCAAAACCGCAACAGAGCGTTACAACGCGAGTGAACTTGAGCAATTCTTCATCAGTTGCTTCCGGGCGCACGAAAGTTTTGTACAGGTCTTTGGAAATCGACGTGGCAAGCATAAACAGAACCGAATCTGCGGTGCTTACCTCCGCGGCAAAAATCGCTGCCAGCGCCAAAGCAGAAACACCAAAAGGCATCAGTTCCTTCATTGCCATCGGCAGCGCGAGTTCTGCATTGCCAAGATTCGGAAAGGCTGCGAACGCACATATTCCCAAAATCATTGGCAGAAAGGCAAAAGCAAATTGCACCAAGGCATTTAGCATCGTACCGATTTTGACAGCGCGGACGTTTTCAGCACTGTAAATTTTTCCGATTAGTCCGGGGGAAATACAAAAAGCGGGAACAAGCATCAGAAAATAACCTACAATCGTAGTGGAACCAATTCCATCCCAGGCAAAATACGCCTCAGTCTTGGCGGGGTCGGCTAAATTCAATGCAACTGCATTCTCAAGTGCCGGCCAGCCTCCTATCGAATTTAAGGCGAAAGGTGCAGCGAGGCAAAATCCGGCAAAAATTACTGCCACTTCGACGATATTCACAATAGTGGCCGAAAGAATACCGCCGGCCATAAAGTACAAGGTAACAACCAATGCTCCGATGATAATCCCCGTGGTCTTGTCAATGGCGGCAACAACGTTAAGTATCCAGGAAATACCAATAAGTTGCCCGGAAAAGAGAGCAAGCGTCCCTATGACCATCATCGACGAGGTGATGCCGCGAAAAATCCTTGCGTAACGCAAATCGAGATAATCACCCATTGTATACAGGTTGTATTTTTTCCCTATAGCCCATATCTTAGGGCCAACGATGTAGGCCAATAGAACTGAGCCCATTGCCGAGCACCCTATCCACCACCAGCTGGAGACGCCATGCTTAAAGGCAAGCCCCGTTACTCCAACGGTCGAACCCGCTCCTATGTTTGCGGCAATTAAAGTCGTGAAGAGAAGCTTCCAACTGAATTGCCTGTTGCCCACAAAGAAATCAGAAGCGTTTTTTACATGCTTACCAATAAACCAACCTATCCCAATCAAAAGCACGGCATAGCCAATAATGCTGACAAGATATAGATTCATTCCTTCACCCCTGTTTCCCGGTCTTTGAAAAGTAAAACTAAGGCAATTTTACTGTATTTGGGTGAGCGTGTAAAGTTTAGAATGCTGCTGGTCTTGAGATAAGATTTCGTTTATAATTATCTGTAACAAATACATCTTAAGGAGCTGAGCGACATTGATCAAGTTCGACTACATCCATCACGCCTGCTTTACTATCGGAAATAAAGACACAAAAATAATTTTCGATCCTTTTCTTGACGGCAATCCCGGCGGCATAACGCCTGCCGATGTAAAGGTTTCCTACATCCTTGTTTCACATGCGCATGCCGACCATCTTGGAAGCGCGGTAGAAATCGCCCTGCAAAACAATGCGACCATAATTTCAACGGCGGAAGTAGCCGGTCTTGTCGCTGAAAAAGGAGCGCAAGCGCACGCGATGCACATTGGAGGAACATATGATTTTCCTTTCGGCAAAGTTCGTGTAACTCCTGCCTTCCATGGTTCCGGCGTGCCCGGTGGACATGCCTGCGGCTTTATTGTACACTTTTTCGGCAAAACAATTTATTTTGCCGGAGACACCAGCCTTTTTAGCGACATGAAGCTGCTTGGTGAAATTGAAAACATTGATTACGCAATTCTGCCTATCGGCGACAACTACACGATGGGACCGGATGATGCCAAAAGGGCCGCGGCGATGTTAAAGGCAAAAACCGTAATACCCATTCATTACAATACCTGGCCGGTAATTGCGCAAGACCCGGAAAAATTCAAACAGGCGGTTGAAGCAGAAAAAATTGCGAGTGTCATTGTTGTGAAACCGGGAAAATCTATTGAACTCTGATTAATGTTTCGGGCACATATAGGCATAATCGCAAAATTCACAGGAAGCGGGCAGGACGTCAAAGTCCTGCTCTTCTTTTTTTTGACTGATGGCTGAACAGGCTTTGCATATTTCATTAATTTCCTTTGCAATGTCAGCGGAAAGCTCCCATTTTGTCCTGTTTTGCAAAAAATGCAGACAGGCCGTCTTTACTTTCTTCTTATATATTTGTTGCGCCGCCAAGACATACAGCGACAGCTGATTGGCATAAGCCCGCATCTCCTGCCCCTGAGAAGGAGGCCTGCCCGTTTTATAATCGATAATCCCCAGTTCGCCGTCAGGATAAAACAGCAAGCAATCGATGCTGCCGGCGAACCAAAAACTTTCTCCGTCCAACGTCAGAAGTGGCAGACAAAAATTTTCCTCGGTATGTTTTTCTAACGCCTGCACCTCTGCAAAAATAGGGCTAGTCATATACGCCGAAAGTATTCCCTCCGCAGCTCCGGATGCCTGCGTGCGCAGGTGCTTAGGCAATTTTTTGAGGGCAAGCGAAAGAGCTTTGCCAAGTCCTTTCTCACCGGTTTTTTCCAAGGTGCTGTGAATCAGCAGACCAAAAACATTTGCCGGTAAGCCCCCCGTGATACTATCTTTACCCGAGAGCAGCGTTGTTTCTTCAAAAACCGGCAACCCCGAGCGATACCGATAAAAATATCTGCGTGGACAGATAAAATATTCCTGAATTGATGTTGCCGAAAAAATCTGTCTTTCCGGCTCACAAAAAGCTTTAAGAGGCCTTATTTGCAGAAAGGTCTTTTCATCGAAACAGCTTTGGGGCAGTATTTTCGGCAACGTGTTCAAACAGCACACCCACTCGTCAGCCTTGATTGATTCAGCTTCAACCAAATTATTGATTTTTCCTTGCTCAAATAAAATCCGTTGCAATGAATCGAGCCATTCTTCCTTTGCTTTTTTCCCTCTTTTACTGCCTATGACACAAACCCCGGAAAGTATCAGTCTTTGTTCGGCCCTCGTCATGCCAACGTAAAGCTGCCTCTTTTTTTCTTCATTGTCTAACTCATCATCCAACTGCCGAATTGCTTTAAGGACAGAACTCTCTGTCAGCTCGCCTTCCTCGTTGCGGGCCTTGATGCCAAGGCCGACCCGGGAAAGATATTTAATGCTGTTGCTATCCCTTCTGCCCTTAGTATGCAGAGCAGGCAGAAAGACCACAGGAAACTCTAGTCCTTTGGCTTTATGGATAGTCATGATAGTTACGGCTTCGGATTTTTGGAGACCTTCAAACTCCAGCCGGGTCTCAGCACTGCGCATTTTCTGCGTTCTTATTAAAAATTCCTTTAAGGAACCGCCTCTTCCCATTGAAAAATCGGCTGCAATGGCTTTTAATTTTTTAACCGCTGCAAGTTTTTCAAGCCCATATTCCTGACAGGTCAACAATGCCCCCAGCTGCAGCTCCTGCAGCGCAGCATTGATTAATTCCGGCAATGCAAATGCTTTGGCCGTTTTTTGCAGCCGCTGCAGTTTAGCAACCGCAAGCTTCAGGCGCTCGATCTGTTTCTGAGGAAAAGACCCGCAATCGCAGAAAGCAGAACAGGCCTCCCACAATGAAGCTTCCTTTTTATTCAGGAAAAGCAACGTCAGGACTTCGTCGCTGATGCCGAAATAAGGTGAGCGCAGTATTCCCGAAAGGCTGACGTCATTTCTGCTGTTTTCTAAAAATGTCAAAAGATTTATGAAATCCTTTATTTCCTGCCTGTCAAAAAAACCTTTCCCGTCGATGACCGTGTGAGGAATTCCCGCTTCGGCCAAGGCAGCCGCGAAGACCGGAGCACGGTTAATGCTTGGCAGCAAAATGACAATGTCGGAGAAACGTGTATTGTTTGAAGCATTAAGCGACTTTATCTTTTCTGCTAAGGCCAGAGCTTCTATTTTATTGGCTTCTTTCAGGCTGCCCCTTTCAGTTTCGATAATGCGCAGCTCCGGTTTAAAAAAACGACCCTTATTGGCGGTAAGCTCTTGAAAAGAAACATCGCTTTCTGCATTCGTACCGAGCATATCGCGAAAAACCTCGTTGCAAAGCTCGAGAATATCGGCGGATGACCTGAAGTTATCATTTAAAATGACATTGACGCCCCCACTTTCCTCAATATCCCTACTCACTTCCGCAAAAACCGAAACATCGGCACCACGAAATCTGTAGATTGACTGTTTGGGGTCACCAACCACGAAAAGTCGTTTGTCTCTCAGTATTTCACCATTACCGCCTGCCAGCAGGTAAATCAGCTTTTTTTGTCTGGAGTTGGTATCCTGGAACTCGTCGACCATCAGATACTTGTAACGATTTCTGTATTTATCCCTGATTTCCTTGTTGTTCTGCAAAATGCGCAGAGCCATGCCTTCCACTTCCGCAAAACCAAATATCCCGGCCTCTGACCTGCGTTCCGTATAATATTCATGCCAAGACCTTAGCAAACCTGACCAGTCCCCTATTAACGCCGCTGCCTTTCTGTCAGTCGGTAAAGCTGAAAGTTTATCCACAAGCTCCCGCGTGGTCTTGACCAGACCTGCCGTAGCCTTGCTGCGTGCGCTCAAAGTCAGCAGATACTTTTTAAGCGGTAGCGTATCACATTTTCTTATCGCCTCCCTTACTTCAGCTTCCGCTGCCTGCAGAGTCACCAGTTCCTTGCGATGCTCACCGGAGACGCTTTCGCGCTTGGCAAGCAACAAACTCACAATATCAGAAAGCTGCACTTGAACCTTTTCCAGCTCAATACTCAAGACATTTTGATATGGTACAGAAAGATCGGTCCTGCAAGCAATATCCTCAAGCTGGTTCTTCAGACAAAATATCTGCTCCTGCAATGCCTGCCTGCCATATTCGCCAAGCAGACGACCAAGTGACGGATTTTCATGCTGCAGCTGATTTGCGATGTAACGTTTTGTTTCATTGCGGTAGAACTCGTCAACGTCGAACTCCTCGGAAGCTACAAAAGACGGATCAACTCCAGCCTCAACCGGATTTTCCCTTATTATTTTGCTGCAGAGACTGTCGATTGTTGAGATTTGAGTTCTGTCGAGCGCCCTTAACTGCTCCTGCCAAAAGCTGCCGCCATTTGACTCGAGCATCTCCCTGAGCCTGATTCTGACTCTCTGGCGCATTTCTTTGGCCGCCTTGCGCGTAAACGTAATCGCCAGGATGTTTTCCGAGCTGATGCCCTTCTGCATCAATATATTTGTGAAGCGTTCGGTCAGAACGCGCGTTTTTCCCGAACCTGCTCCGGCGGAGACTGAAATGTTGTTGTCAATTGTTTCAATGGCACGCCTTTGTGCCTTTGTGAGCTCAAGCATCATCTTCACCGCTTTCTTCTGACGCTTCCCTGTCGCTTGAATAGCGGCATATATCCCTGCCGGGACAAAATTGCGGGCAGTTTTTTCGAGGGTCCGTAAAATAATTGCCTTCATTGACGCCCCTTACGCATGCCGCAATGTTTTTTTCTGCAGTTGCAAGAACTTGTTCCCAGTCCTTTTCTCCTCGTTTTACCCAAGGCAAAAAGCAGGCATCTTCCGACCAGAAACCATTTTTTCTGCAAGCTGACCGGATCGAAAAATATCCCCCTCCCAGATTTTTCAGACCTTGTTTCCCCAGCATCTCCTGGGCTGCCAAAAGATATACGGGAAGCTGCATGTCAAGACCATTCATAAAATCCTGTTTCGAAGGCAGAAAAGACTTTTTATAGTCTGTAATGAAGAAGCCGTCTTCATCCGCGTCAATCCTGTCAATACGTCCGTCAAAGAATGTTTGCTGTCCATCTATTTCCATCATTAGCAAGCGATCTTCATTCCTGCCCCCAAAGCTCCATTCCGTATGACTTGGCAGCAGCCTCGGCCGGATCTTGATAATTTCTTCCTGATACTGCCTTTCACGGCTGACAAGCCTTAAAACCTTCGTCCATAGTTCATCCTTGTCACACTTGGCGAAGGCAGATTGCCTGATTTTTCCTGCAGCGGCGAAATCCGCAAACACCTTTTCGAAAACACCGTAAAGTTCTTGCTCAAGTACTGCACGATTTTCTTCGGCGATATTCAAGCCGATTCGTCCGCCAAGAAATCTCGCCAAAACGGTATGATAAAAATCCCCCTCTTCAGAGGCGGTTGTGTCTTCAGAAATCTCCTGCCACAAGCCAAGCCGCCAAACCTTCTCGACTAGAAACCTGAATGGACAAAATGCGTAACTTTCCAACATAGAGGCATTATATTTATTATTAAATATCTGCTTCAGCAATGGTGCAATTCTGATCAAGCATCCTTGAAATTCCGACCCGCTGTTAAAGCGTTCTTTGTCCAGTGTCCTACGGGAAAGAAAGTCTGTTCCGACTAACTGTTCGGCCCATATTCTTGCTTCAACGGGCCAGTCTTTGCAGGTGCTGAGTTTCTGCAGAAGCTGACTATCCGACCACGCTTCATAAAAAGCTAACTTGTCTGCTGCAGCCTCGGCTCGCAGCCCGGGATAGTACTGCTTCAGTTCCTCAATATATCCTGAAACCCCGGCTCCTTCGTCAGCATAACTGCTCAGCGTGACACACTCGGCAGCAGCCGCAATAGTCGAGGCGAAAAAATACTGGTCTGAATTTAAGGAACTGACGCTATTTTGCAGCTCCACGCCCAATTCCGACAAAAGGGTCCTCTCTTTGTCATTATATAGCCAGTTCTCCTGTTTTATTGACGGAAATTCTCCTTCCCGCAGTCCCATCAGATAAACATGACGGCAAAAAAGACCCTGCACCTTCGAAGCCTCCAGCACCCGAAGTCCCTGCTTACGACCCTTTTCGAGAACCACTCTTTTTTCCATGCCGGTTTCTTTGAAAATATTTATAAAATCCTGCAGTTTTATTTTTCTGTTTTCTTCCAGACTGTCGTCATAAGCCTTTTCGATTTCGTCAAAAACTTCCAGGCACATATTTTCTGTCAACAACACGTTTTTCAGTAAATCCATGCCTATTTCTCTATTGCGATAAAGTTTTCCAAATTTTTCTTTAAGCGAAAAACCTTTGACAAGCGAGCGTGCACAGGAACAAAATTCGGCAACGGCAGCCTCTTTCGGTATGGCCTCTGCTGTTTTTATGAACATTTGCAATGCGAGGAAACTTTCTTCCGATAAGTTTTGCCGAGCGTATTCCTTGAACTTCAAGGGCGTGGCGAAGAACGTCCTCGTTCTTGCCTCCAATAGTTTCTCGCTCTCCAGGTTAAACAGCAGCTTGGCAAAACCAGAGCCAACAAGATCGCAAAGGGCTCCCATATCAAAGCTATTTATAGCCAAGGCAAAAAAGGCTTTTAACATTTCCACCAGAGGCTGTGAGAAAAACCCCGTAACCTTCGGCAAGGTCGTTGGAATGCCGTATTCATCCAGTAGGTTTCTGAGCCCGCTGTAGGAATCAAGACTGCGTACAACCAGTAATATATCGTCGTAACTTGTTCCTGCCAACAACTCCTGCTTTATTGCTTCCAACACCATACGCATTTCATCTTCTGCCGAAACCGCGGATATGAGCTTGATGCCGTCTGCCTTGTCAGCAAATGCAGCCGGACTTTGCAGCCAATTATCGCAAAAATGTTGAAGCTCAGGCTTTCTTGCCCGTACAGGATTTTCCCGACATAGTGCAAAACCAAAACCGGAAAGGTCCCCTATAGTTCCCAGCGTTGCAGCATAAAGCTTCTCCTTCTTCGGTTCCCCGACAATGCCTACTGTAACACGGCAGCGTTTGGCCAAGACTTTTAACAGTTCCAGCTGCACGCGATCGAATCTGTAAAAATCACTGAAAAACAATTCCTCCCAGGGAATCGAGCTTTGTGCGCGGCTTGCCTCTTTTGTTGCCAAACGGTATAACCCTACCATGTCGTACAGGTTGTTTAATGCGAGCAGTTCCTCATATTCCTTGCAGACATCTAGAATTTCTTTATCCTTGCAGCCTTCGCGCCCTTCCCGTGACCATGCGTTCAAGGCTTCCTCAAGGTCTGTTGCGGAAACGTCGGCACGAGCAAGTTCGCCGATAAGGTTAGTCATTGTTTTTACAAATGCCCGCGCATCCGAGATGTTTGCAAAGTAGCGCAAAGCTCCTGCAGAACGTTTCTTTTCGAGAAGGCGCCCCACTATAACTTCCTGTGCTTGTCGCGACAAAAGTCTCAGTTCGTCAAGGCCGTTGCTCCGTAAAATTTCATTCGGCAAATAATCAATATTAACAGCCTGCAGCATATTCTTTTGCCGAACCTCATCAACAAGCAGGGTATTGGGCAAAACAAGCAGCGCTTTTCCTTCTTCTGCACTTCGCGCACGCTCGGCGAATTCGTTTCGCATGCTTTCACCTAGTCTCAAACAATACAAATCGGCCATTTGCTTAACCTCCGAAAGTCAGCCTTAATCCTCTTAATTCTATCATAATCCGGCGTAATATCGGTAATCTCACAAAAAAAGCATATACCGCTCCGTCTGTATAACGGTTGCCTGTATATGCAATGATGTAAATTCCGCTTCAGACCGGATAAAGCCTTTCATAAATTGCCGTTCCGGTTTTTGTTTTAAAATATTTGTCCTTAACTTCTAAAATAGCCTCTTTTTGCATTTCACGCTCAAAAACGTTAACAAGGAAGTCGGCCTCAACAAGAATTTGATAGTCAAGTCCGTCAATTTCGTTATAGGTGTGATGGTGTCCGATCAAATATTTGACTCGTTCCACTATGCTTTGCTCCATAGGAAATTCTGCAAGTATTGCTTCCGCAACTGCGGGTCCTTCTTCTTCCTGCAATCTGCCGTTGTAATAGCCGTATTTTTTTATACTTGCCAAAATGCCGCAGTCATGCATTGCGGCCGCAAGTTCCAGCACGTATCGGTCTTTTGCGCTCAGGCCTTCTGCTTCGGCAATGATCCTTGCAAAAGTGTAAACCTTTAGAAAGTGGTTGACCCTGCCAGGCCGCCCGGACTCATAAGCAATCATTCTTTGCAGTACATGAGTGATGACGTCCATTCTTTCCCTCCTTTAAAAACAAAATGCAGCTGTAATTAAACAACTGCATTTCTTGGATTTAAGCTTCTTTTTCCGCAGCAGCTTCAGTCTTAATAAGCTTTTCAACAATTACGTCGATTTTGTCAACCTGGAAGCCGGTAATTTTCTCTACCTCTTCCACCAGGACGCTGCGAAGTTTAGCCGTAGTCTCAGGTATGTTGGCACCATATAGCACAGTAACCTTTATTTCGAAGGAAACATGGCCTACTGTTGACTGGTGAGCTTCATCCTCGGCAGCCACGGCATCGGTTTTCTTAACAACCACTTGCGGGATCACCCGGTCCGCGACCTTTTTTACTACTGCTGCCAGAGAACCGCCTTCCTCTGTTGCTGCTGCAACATTCTCCACCTTGCTCATCGCTGTTTTTGCGAGGTCGGCAAACACTTCCTCGCTGATTATTGTTTTACCGCCAATCATGGTTTCATCCCTCCTGTAAGAAAATCACAAATTTTTCAGACCATACCTGCCATAATCGTTATATTCTCTATTGCTTTAAGAATTACCTGCAAACAATCGGATAAATTTTTATAAAGCTAATCTAAGCTTGTTTCTGCTCTTTTTTAAAGATAAGAACTCCGGGTATGAGAAAAAGCAAATTGAATGCAAGGCTTGGCAAAAGACTGTCTTTGGCCTCAGGCACAAAAAACTTCCAGAAAAGCGCAACGATGATACCTGCCAGCATAGAAGCAAGGCCTGCCTCCTTATTAATCCTGCCCTTGAAAATTATCGCAAAGCTCAGCGGCAGAAAAATCCCTGCTCCGCGAAGGGCCATCGAAAGATATGTCCAATCGAGGACAAAGGAATCGAGGTTTTGAAAAACAACGAACAAAGCACTTATCGTAATCAGCAGAACCGCTGCCCGATTAATCCAAAGAAGCGCCTTGCAGCTGCTTATGCCTAATACTGCCTTGAAAATATCCCGTGAAATCATCGTCCCACAGCCCAAAACAAGTCCCGAAATCGACCAAAGCGCCGATAAAAGCAATGCAGCCATTGCAGCACCACCGAGCCATTCAGGGGTAAAGTTTAAAAGGTAGAATGGCAGGGCATCAATACTGTTAAGTTCGGGGTTGGTTGTCTTGACCGCCATCCCTATTACTGCCGACGGCAGTCCAATCGGTATCACGATTGCGGCTGCTGTAATACAGCCGGTCATAGCCGTTCTGCTGTTGGCTGCCGAAAACAAAGCCTGGACATAGCTCTGTGTTGATATAACGCCAATCGTCAGGGAAGCAACGTTATAAAACACTTTATGCGGTCCGCCGCTGAACATGTCGAGCCAGGGCGTAGCGGGAAAGACCGCCATAACACCCTTAACGCCTCCCAGATCTTTTAAAGCCAGCATGCCGGCAATAAAAATTGTTCCAAAAATCAATCCTACCTTGACATGTCCCGACA
>LSQX01061539.1_pt1 | contig 14230 bp, 10 predicted proteins | sample 654561 | NCBI WGS metagenome assembly LSQX01 (sample SAMN04489861, study PRJNA283612) | anaerobic digester metagenome | isolation source: 4 biogas reactors fed with cattle manure at either 37C or 55C with and... | place: Denmark: Kongens Lyngby | collected 2014
CCGGTGTATAGACAGCTCCCGTGGTTGCTTCGGCCCAGCTTGCCGGGTAGTTGATTTCTTCCAGGGCTTCAACTGCTTTCGAGATGGCGGCGACATTCATTTTGACAATGTTCTCGCCCTTTTTCCCGTAAGTTTTTTGGATCATCTCTTCCATTTTCTCAAAAGCGAGCTTGCTATCGATCACTTTTGAAACCTGGAAAAACGCTGTTTGCATGATGATGTTGATGCGCGAACCCAGGCCCAACTCCCTGGCAATCTTGAAAGCATCGATGTTATAGAACTTCAGCTTTTTAGTGGCAATGGTTCGCTTCATCGCTGCCGGCAGGCGCTCTTCCATCTCGCTGACAGACCAGTGCGAGTTCAGCAAGAAGACGCCGCCTTCCTTAATCCCCTCCAGAAGATCGTAGCGGGTCACATAAGAGGGATTGTGGCAGGCGATAAAATCGGCCTTGGTGATCAGGTAAGGCGCCTGGATCGGTTCCGGTCCAAAGCGCAGGTGCGAAACCGTAATGCCGCCTGATTTTTTTGAATCATAGGAAAAATATCCCTGGGCGTAGAGATCGGTATTATCACCGATAATCTTGATACTGTTTTTATTTGCTCCCACAGTCCCGTCCGAACCGAGCCCGTAGAACTTGGCGCTATAAGTGCCGGGCGGAGAGGTGTCGATCATTTCTTTAACTTCCAGCGATGTGCCGGAAACATCGTCAATAATCCCCACTGTAAAGTAATTTTTCGGCTGCTCGGCTTTGAGATTGTCAAATACTGCTTTAACCATGGAGGGGTTAAACTCTTTCGAACCGAGGCCGTAGCGCCCGCCGATCACCATCAGATCGCGCTGTGCTTCTTTCAGAGCGGTGCAAACATCCTCGTAGAGCGGCTCTCCAAGAGAACCGGGTTCCTTGGTCCGGTCAAGGACGGCGATTCGCTTGCACGACTGCGGCAGCGCTGCCAGGAAATGTTCGCGAGAGAAAGGACGGTAGAGGCGGACCTTGATCAGGCCAACCTTTTCTCCTTGGGCAACCAGGTATTTAACCGTCTCTTCAATCACATCGCAGGACGAACCCATGCTGACAATAATGTTTTCCGCATCCGGAGCTCCGGCATAATCAAACAAATGATAGCGCCGCCCCGTAATCTGGTAAAGCTGCTCCATGACTTCCAGGACAATCCCGGGCACCGCCTGATAAAACGGATTCACCGCTTCCCGCCCCTGGAAGTAGATGTCCGGGTTCTGGGCAGTACCGCGCTGGTGGGGGCGCATCGGATTCAGGGCGCGCTTTTTAAAGGCCTTGATCGCTTCCCAGTCGACTATTTTCTTCATGTCCTCATAGTCGATCAATTCAATTTTCTGTACTTCGTGGGAAGTGCGGAAGCCGTCAAAGAAATGCACGAACGGAACCCGGGACTTTAAAGTGCTCAGGTGCGAAACCAGTCCCAAATCCATTACTTCCTGGACCGAGGCCGAGGCCAGCATGGCAAAACCGGTTTGCCGCACCGCCATGACATCGGAATGATCACCGAAAATGGAAAGGGCGTGCGTAGAAAGAGCCCTGGCCGTAACATGAAACACTGCCGGCAGCAGCTCTGCCGCAATTTTGTACATATTGGGGATCATCAGCAGCAGCCCCTGGGAAGCGGTGAAGGTGGTGGTCAGCGCACCGGTAACCAGGGAGCCGTGTACCGCTCCTGCCGCTCCGGCTTCAGATTGCATCGGTGAAATCCGCATCACCTGTCCGAAAATGTTCTTTCTCCCGTAGGCGGCCCAGTCATCGCAGGTTTCCGCCATCGGTGAAGACGGCGTGATCGGGTATATCGCCGCAACTTCACTCATTGCGTAGGCAACATATGCCGCGGCTGTGTTGCCGTCAAGGGTTTCTCTCTTTGGAGTCATATCTATCCTCTCCCATTTCTTGAAGTTTGGTTTTTGTGATTAACAATATTCACAATTCACATGGCCCCCGTCTATTTGCCCTCACCTATATTAACACTTTAGCCGTAAAATCTCAACTTGGATGTTGGGTGAGTGGATTAAAATGGGACAGCTTTACTCTTTTTTTAAGATCGTCGCCGAGACATTTTCTACCGGTATTTAATTTCGCGCAAACTGACTGCGGTTGGTGAGATGCCCTGTGTTACCTTGCGCAGCTCCAACAAATCCTCCAGCCCCAGGTTTGTTTTTAAATTTTTATAGCCAGTCCAGAGCAAGGCCAGGCCAAGACTGGTATTGTCCACTTCTCTGGCTGTAAGCAGCATATCGATGATCAGTGCTTCTTTTTTGCGGGTGTTGATCTGCGGATCCCTTAATATTTTTAAGATTTCCGGCCCGGTGAAACGATTTAACTCGGCAGTTGTGACTGCGGCCGCACCCCCTTCATGCTCGATCCCACCCAGCAGCGCGATCATCTCGGAAAAACCCTCCAGTTTTAAGTCGATATAGAACTGGGGGGTCAACCCGGAAGCCAGGGCAGCTGCTTGACAGACAAGCCCGTAATCATTGCTTTCCTTTAACAGCATGCCCAGCGCTATCGGTTTGCCTTCGAACAGGACCGGGGTGGCCGGGTCAATTGCCGTCAAGCGGGCCTCTTTTCCGGTGACGAGGGTATTGACGATTAAAAGTTTAACCTCCCCTGTGCTGCCCTCACTGCCGAGCAGCAAAAAATGAATGTAATCCGGTTTAGAGGCCGTATTTTTGTCCTTTTCCTCCGGACCGCCAGGCCGGGCTGAGCCCGCAGCATTATTTGTTTCTAGCTTTAGATCTATTCCCTTTAAATTATCTTGACCTTTTTCCCGATAGTGATCCCATGACAGTATTTCCGGTGTTTCCCCCTCCAGAGGCTCGGCGCCGTTAAGGCCGGAACTAGCTCCCAGTTCAGGCGGCGCTTGCAGTTCCGGCAAAGAGAGCCGATTAATGAGAGAGTTGGAGCTTTCATGCAGGCGCGGCTGCTCAAGCTCCTGCTGCATGCTGGCGGCAGCCCAACTTAAAATAATCATAAATACAAATAATGTGGCCAGGGTAGAAAAGCGCTGCACGGGGAGCACCTCTTTTTGTCATGGAGTGTTTATAGTTTGCCTCCAGTGGCACCGGTCAATGCACTGTAAAAAATAATTAGTTATCTTGCCAGTATGATCGCGCGCGGGTTATGGCAGCAGGACCAGCTATTCGCCCTGTGATACTTTTAGCTTGCGCTGCAGCCTGGAGAGACGGTGCTGGAGGGCGGGGAGGCTGAGCTCGCCCGCGGCGGGGGCAAAATTGCGGCGGCGGGTGCGCTGGAGGGCCTGGCTGGTCAGGGCGAAGGCCTTTTCATATTCACCGGTCTTGTGCTCGTAATACTTGGCCAGTTCAATATAGGCAGTGAGGTCGTGCGGCTGCCGCTCTAGCAGCTTCCGCCACAGCGCCGCCGCTTCGGTCCAGCGCTGCAGCCTCTTGTAGATAAGCGATAGCTGCAACAGGGCAGTATGCTCCAGTTTCCTGTCTCCGCAAGAGATGATCCGGCCCAGGCAGCGGATTGCGCTCTCCGTTTCCCCTGCTTCACTGTAAAGTTTACCTAGGGAGTAATAATCGGCGGGGTATTCCAGTTCCTTTTCAGCGGCTGTTTCTGCCACCCGCGTAAGTAGCGCCGCCATGGAGAGAATGTCGAGAACATTGTGGTGGAAGACGCTCCGCAGGCGTGCCGTTTCTCCCCGCCGCAGGTAGTTGAAGTATACGGACGGTATTTCCCATCCGGGGATGTCATCGTGGCGCTGGAAACCCAGCAGGTTTTCTTCGAGAAAGCGAAGGCTGCAGGAACCAAGCCTCTCCTTCCAGAGGCGGCGCGAACAGGGCAGCAGATCAAGGTGGCGCTCAGGTTTGGTGGGGATTAGCCCCGTGAGGATCTGGCGGGTTGCGATCAGCGGCAGATCGAAAACGCGCCCGTTGAAGGTTACCACGTCAGTATATTTTTCCATCAACCCGGTAAAATGGGCGAGCATGGCCTTTTCCTCTCTGGGGTGACGGAGGAAATATTGGCGCAGGATAAATTCGTCCTGCGCCACCCAGCCGAGCCCGATGAGAAATATCCAGGTCCCGGTTCCTCCCGATAAACCGGTTGTTTCAATATCCAGGAAGAGGGAGCGGCTCGGGTTGAGAGCGGTGAGGCTTTGATCCTTTGCCGGCAGCGCCAGAGCGCTGCCGCGGCAGTCGAGAAGTTTCCCTAGCGGCGTGTTGCCGTGGTATTTGTGCAAAGGAAAGCGCAGCTCGCGCAGGTAGCAGCTTCCGGCGGCGGTTTCCTCGATCCGTTCTTCCCCGGGAAAGAGAAATGCACGGCGTAAAACGGGCTGTGGCGGCTTTGCGCTACTACTGCCATGCAATTCACCTGTTGAGCGCAGCCTTTGCAGCCGGGAACGAATTTCTCCGCTCAACTTAAAATAACCTCCAGCAACTGCAAGGCATGAGTCTTGCCATGTGCTCCGACCTGGTGGGAGGGCCCCACGCACGAGGGACAGCCATCGCTGCAGCGGCAGTTCAACGCCACCTGCCGGGCGGCCTGGAAAATATCCCGGTAGATGCCATAGATTTCGCTGCTGTAACCCACCCCGCCGGGAAAGTTGTCGTATAAGAACAGCGTCGGCAGCCCTGTAAATGGGGCCTTGACCTGGCAGACCGCCCGCAGATCGCGCGGGTCTCCCATGAGGAAGAGGGAAGCCACCTGGGGAACCAGGTTTGCCAGGCCAGCCAGCCCTTCTTCAACTGCCGCCGGGGTCATGCCGCCCAGGGAGGCGGCAGGGAATGAGATCCAGAAAGCGGTCGTATGCATCTCCGATTCGGGGAGGTTAACCGGCCCCGCTCCGATATTCTCATGAGAGTGAAAGCGGATCTTCTTAAACATGGAGACGAGGGCGTTAATGCGCACCTCGCCCCAGGCCCGCCGGACCGGGCCGCCTTCTTCTTTAAAGATGTCCAGCACCTTTAAATCCACGGCCAGGTTGGCATCGGTGAAGTAGTTGACATCTACCCGGCGCACGAAGGCTTTTTTTTCGGCAAAATCGAGCCGCTCGACCTGGTACTGCCTGCCGCCGTGCATGTAGATTGCCTCCTCGTGGACCAGCATCGGGGCGCTGAAGCGATCTATTTCCCCGATCACCTTCGGCTGGGGATCGGTGATATCCACGATGACCACGTTTTCCCGGGTGGCGCTGCGCAAAGAGATCTCCTCCGCCGGATAGGCGTCCTCCATCCAGTGGTAGCGCCCCTCGCTTTTATAAAGGACCTGCTCTTCTTCTAAAAAATCGAGTATTTCACGCACCGGCGCCTCTCCAAACAGTTCATCCTCGTCGAAAGGCAGCTCAAAAGCGGCACAGCGCACGTGGTTGGTCAGAATGATCAGGTTGTCGGGGTTGGCCAGGGCCCGTTCCGGGGTGCGGCCGAAGAAATAATCCGGGTTTGAAACCATATACTGGTTTAACGGCTCGCTGTTGGCCACCAGCACCGCCAGCGAGACCCCGCTGCGGCGCCCGGCACGCCCGGCCTGCTGCCAGGTGCTGGCGATAGATCCCGGGTAGCCGTTCATGATGCAGGCCTCGAGCTGCCCGATATCAATGCCCAGTTCAAGGGCATTGGTGCTCACCACGGCCTTGATGGTGCCCCGGCGCAGTCCGGCTTCAATGGCCCGCCTTTCTCCCGGCAGGTAGCCGCCCCGGTAACCGCGGATCCCGCTGTCTTCACCGGGCTTCACTTTCAGCCCGCCTTGCAGATAGGTGAGTAAGAGCTCCACCCCGAGGCGGCTGCGGGTGAAGATGATGGTTTGGATATTGCTAGCGACCAGCTCTGCAGCCATGCGCCGGACCTCCAGCAGGGAGCTGCGCCGCAAGCCCAGCTCCCGGTTGACCACTGGTGGGTTGTAAAAAATAAAATGTTTCTCCGCCCGCGGGGCGCCGTTTTCAATGATCGCGGTCACCGGTTCTCCAATCAACAGGCGGGCCAGTTCCCCGGGGTTGGCGATGGTGGCTGAACAGAGAATAAATTGCGGGGCCGCGCCGTAAAAGCGGCAAATCCGCTTGAGCCTCCTGATCACGTTGGCCACGTGGCTGCCGAAGACGCCGCGATACTGGTGCATTTCATCGATGACAACAAACTTTAGATTCTGGAAAAGCTTGATCCACTTGGTGTGGTGGGGCAGAATCGCGCTGTGCAGCATGTCCGGATTGGTAACTACGATATTCCCGGCACGGCGGATCGACTGGCGCAGCCCGGGTTCGGTATCTCCATCGTAAGTGTAAGCGTTTAAATTGGGACATGCGCCTCCGCCCAGTTCGCGCAGCTCCGCCACCTGGTCCTGGGAAAGGGCCTTGGTGGGGAAAAGATAGAGGGCGCGGGTTTCAGGCTCTGCCATGATCGTGTTAAGCACGGGGAGGTTATAGCAGAGCGTTTTACCGGAGGCGGTCGGCGTGACGACGACCACATTTTCTTCCCTATTGACAGCCTCAACGGCGGAGGCCTGGTGGCTGTAAAGCCGGTGGATACCATGCTCGATCAAGGCTTCTTTCAGGCGCGAGTTAAGCCATGGCGGGAAGTCGCAGTAGCTCCCTTCCCTGGCCGGGATTACTTCCCACCGGGTCACATTAGCCATGAATCGGGGGTTTTCTTTCCATTGGGCCAGCAGTTTTTCCAGCCTTGACATTGAAATCGCACATCTTTCTAAAGGAATAGTATCCTTCAACCCGCGCCAGTTAATTCAGACCTGGAGCGGGCCACGGGAATAGTTATTTATTCGCGTTTAAACCGGCAATATCCTACTATTGTGGCAAACTTCTGTTCTTTTTCAGTGCACAAATTCCGCAAACATCGTAAGCGTATGAAATGCTTTCTATACTTAAGTGGCGCAAGCATCAATAATACTGCGGGCAATGCAGAAGACATTCTCTGGATGATCTTGAAATATGTAAACTGTTTTAGCAAAAAACTTCAATTTGCATTATAATTGAGTAAACAATACAAGTTCTGTCCAGGAGAGTGCAATGAGCTTGGAAACCCGGCAGCTATCATCACGCAAGTTTTCCCCCTTTTTTAGTGAGTTTAAAAACAGGCAGCAGGAAGAGGCATTTCTTGCTTACGAAACTGGCGGGAATTATCAATCTAGCAGGCTGGTTTTCCTGTTCCTGGGGATCCTGTTTTTCCTGTTTATCATCCCCGACTATTTCCTGACGCAAAACAAGACCATCTTCTGCCTGATTTTAGCGATTCGGGGGTCTTTTTTGCTGCTGGTAGTCCTTCTCTTTTTCATGCTCGGCAAAGAGCGCAATCCCAGGACAGTGGGGCGCTGGCTTTTTTATTACAAAATCATCGTCTCCGCAGCCTTTTTAACTATTTTTTATTACTATGAAACACCCTCATTCCATATCCAATCGTACGGTGTGATTGCCCTGATTATCGTTTTTTTTGCTGTTGCCGGCCGCTGGATAGACACGGTGTGCGTCTCGGCTTTATTGGGCATCGGATTTATGCTCATCGCCGCCTACCGCTTTACCGCGCTCCCTCTGAAGGAAATGGCCGCAGTAGCCGTTTATATAATCCTGATTCTATTGCTCAATGCTGTCTTTTCATACCAGATCAATTGCTATAAGCGGATGCAATTTATCTATAACCAGGAATTAAAACTGGCCTCGGAGATCGATACCCTGACCGGAATCTACCTCAAATCAAAATTTTACACGGAAATGCGCAAATGGATGGAACTGGCCAGCCGGCATGACCATCCCCTTTCCCTGGTGCTGTTCGACGTGGACAGCCTAAAAACGATCAATGACGTTTACGGCCATCTGGCGGGCGAACAGGTTTTATCGACCCTGGCCCGCATTGTAAGGAACGAAATCAGGCAGTCGGATGTGTTTGCGCGCTGGGGAGGAGATGAGTTTGCCATATTATTGCCGCATACGGGTCAAGTGCAGGCCGCTGAACTTGCCGAAAGGATTCGCGACCTGGTCGCCTCACACCGCTTTGCTTCAGTGGGCCAGATTAGTTGCAGTTTTGGGGTGGCGGAATATAAAAAGGGTGAAGATATCGATTCGTTCCTCGCCCGGGCCGATCGAAAGCTCTACCAGGCCAAAAGTGCCGGCAAAAACCGGGTAATGTAGGAGATCGCCGCGGCAATTCTTTAATCAAAACAAGCATGCTTATCCTTAACGGCGTGGCCCTGGCAGGTGCCACGCCGTTTTAGTTCTCTTTCCACGGCCGCCGCGATCTGGCCGGCGCTTTCAGGCCAGATGGGAGCGATGAGCAGGCCGGGGGCGGAAACCTGGGCCGCCAGGCGGTGGATGACGATGCCGGGGGAGAGCCGTTCCAGGCAGTCACAGAGGAGTGCAATATAGTCGGCGGCGGTTTTAAAAACCGCCAGCGAACCGCATCGATATTGCGCGGCCAGGGGAGTGTGCTCAATGACCTGCAGGTGGTGGAATTTAACCCCGTCTACGCCGCATATGTTCAGGGCCTCCATGGTTTGCAGCATCATTTCCCGGCTTTCCCCGGGCAGGCCCAGGATGACGTGGGCGCAAATATAGATGCCCCGCCCGCGCGTTCTCTGCACTGCGTCCGCAAAATGGCGAAAGCGGTGGCCGCGGTTTATGCGTTCCAGGGTGAGGTCGTGGGCGGACTGCAAGCCGTACTCGATCCAGAGATGATGCTTGCGGGCATAGTTTTCGAGGAGGTGGAGCACCGCGTCAGGGACGCAGTCAGGCCGGGTGGCCACGCTCAAGCCGATTACATCCGGTTCCGCGAGGGCCCGGTCATAGAGCGTTTTTAGCTCTTCCAGAGGGGCGTAGGTGTTCGTATACGATTGAAAGTAGGCCAGGTAGCGCGCCCCTTTTCCCTTTCGCTTGCCGCGGCGCAGTTGTTCCTCCAGCGGAATGCGCCCGGGAGCGCCGCTGTGCGGTGAAAATGAAGGGTTATAGCAATAGCTGCAGCCTCCCCGGCCGATGGTCCCGTCCCGGTTGGGGCAGGAAAAACCGGCGTCAAGGGGGATTTTATATACCGGACCGCCGAAATGCTCCCGGAAGAAACGGCTTAACCGGTAATACCAGCCGGGCCCTTTCTCCGGGCATTTAACCTTGATGGTCATTTTCGGCGCTCCCTTTTGCTGCAATTTCTTTTTTGTACATGGCGCCGGGTCGTTCCAGGTAGAGCAGCAGGACCGAGATGTCTGCGGGGGTAACTCCTTCCATCCGCGCCGCCTGTCCAACGGTAGCCGGGCGCATTTCGGCCAGCTTCTGGCGTGCTTCCCGCGATAGATGGGTTGCCCTGGCGTAGTCAAAGTCAGGCGGGATTTTTTTATCGTAGAGCCGTGCAGCCCGTTCCACGGCCTGCTCCTGCTTGGTGATGTAGCCGGCATACTTGATCCGGTTTTCCAGTTCGCTTAAGGTGCCAGGCGGCAAATCGGGCAGGGGGCGGCCTTCCCATTCCAAAAAGGCGCGGTAGCTGATTTCCGGCCTGCGGATCAGCTCCAGAGCTGTAACCGGGTGCTGCAGAGGGGCTGAACCCCATATAGGGAGCTGCTTGTCAATGGCCCCGCCGGGATTGAACCGTATCTTGTCCAGGCGGGACAGCTCCGCTTCAATATACTCCTTTTTGCGGCGGTAGAGCTTATAGCGAGCCTCGTCCACCAGGCCGAGCTGGTAGCCGTATTCCGTCAGGCGCAAATCGGCGTTGTCATGGCGCAGCAGCAGCCTGTATTCACTCCGCGAGGTAAAGATGCGGTACGGCTCCTTAACACCCCGCGTCACCAGATCATCGATCATGACCCCGATATAGGCTTCACTGCGCTTGAGGATAAAGGGTTCTTCTTTCCGGAGATAACGGGCGGCGTTGATGCCTGCGATCAGGCCCTGGGCCGCCGCTTCCTCATAGCCTGTAGTGCCGTTAATCTGGCCGGCAAAGAAGAGGCCGGGCACCTTTTTGCTCTCCAGAGACGGCTTTAGCTGCGTGGGCGGGGCATAATCGTATTCAATGGCATAGGCCGGGCGCATGATCTCCACCTTTTCCAGCCCGGGGATTGTTTTCAGGAACCGCTCCTGGATCTCCGGGGGAAGGCCGGTGGAGATTCCCTGCAGGTAGAGCTCATCGGTATCGGCGCCTTCCGGCTCGATAAAGATAGGGTGCCGTTCCCGGTCGGCGAAGCGCACGATTTTATCTTCGATAGAGGGGCAGTAGCGCGGCCCCCGGCCCTTAATCAGCCCGCTGTAGATGGGTGCAAGCTCGAGGTTTTCACGGATGATCCGGTGCGTATCAGTGTTGGTGTAGGTCAGCCAGCAGGGGATTTGCTTCTCCGGAGCACCCGCAGAGAGCATGGAAAAGCCCGGTGCCCCGCTGTCTCCATGCACAGGGGTCAGGTTGGTAAAGTCGATACTGCGCCGGTATACCCGGGGCGGGGTGCCGGTTTTAAAACGTTCTAAAACAATCCCCAGGCTGCGCAGGTTTTCCGCCAGAGTCCGGGAGGGGGTCAGGCCGCCCGGGGCGGCGGGGTAGTGCCTGTTCCCTAAAAAAATCTCCGAGGAAAGGTAGACCCCGCTACAAATAATCACAGCCCTGGCCGGATAAAAAGCGCCGCTGCGGCCCAGGATTCCCTGCAGCACTCCATTTTCAACCCTGATCTCTTCCGCCATATCTTCGCGGAGATACAGGTTTGGCTGCTGTTCCAGGACCAGGCGCATGGTGCGCTGGTAGCCGAGCTTGTCAATTTGGGCGCGCAGGGCCTGGACTGCCGGCCCTTTACCGGTGTTAAGCATGCGCACCTGCAAAAGGTTCCGGTCGGCGACGCGTGCCATTTCGCCGCCGAGGGCGTCTATTTCGCGCACCAGGTGTCCTTTGCCCGGTCCGCCCAAAGAGGGGTTGCAGGCCATCATGGCAACCATGTCCAGGTTTAAGGACAGGAGCAGTGTACGGCATCCCAGCCTTGCTGCCGCCAGGGCCGCTTCGCAGCCGGCATGTCCCGCTCCGACAACCACGATATCATAGGGATCGTGTTCATAGCTGGCGCATCTCTCACTCATGCGTTCATTCCTCTTTGCCCTCTAAATAATCATATCCCCGGGCCACCGGCATGCGCCTTTCCGCGCCGAAAGCGCGGGAGGTTACCTGCAAACCCGGCGCTGCCTGGCGCCGTTTATGCTCGGAGCGGTCTACGAGGGCGACGACCTTGTAAACCGTGTTTTCGTTGTAGCCTTGGGCGATGATTTCTTCCGGTGCCATGTTATTTTCGAGGTAAAGCTCCAAAATCGGGTCCAGTTCCCGGTATGGCGGCAGGGAGTCTTCGTCCTTCTGATCCGGCCGCAGTTCCGCTGACGGCGGCTTGGTGATCGTGCGGCGCGGAATGATCTCTTTTCCCTGCCGGCGGTTTATGTATTCGGCCAGGTCATAAACCATGGTTTTCGGAATATCGGCCAGCACCGCCAGAGCGCCTGCCATATCGCCGTAAAGGGTGCAGTAGCCAACGGACAGTTCCGATTTGTTGCTGGTGGTCAGGACTAGGCGCCCCTCCCGGTTGGCAACGAGCATGATCAGGGTTCCCCTGATCCGGGCCTGCAGGTTTTCCTCGGCCAGATCAAGGAGCGGGCTGCCGCCCGGATTGCACAGGTCCAGGAAGGCTTCAAAAGGTTTTTCAATGGGTATCACCCGTTTCCTGATACCCAGGTTCCCGGCCAGTTCCCCGGCGTCTTCCACGCTGTGGCTGGATGAATACGGGGAGGGCAATAAGAGGCCGAGCACGTTTTCCGGGCCCAGGGCATCAACCGCCAGCGCCGCCACAACGGCCGAGTCCAGTCCGCCGCTTAAGCCGAGTACCACGCTTTTAAAACCGGTTTTGGCAATATAATCTTTAATCCCGAGACGCAGGGCCCGGTAAATGGTCTCGATGTTGTCGGCCAGAGGCGCTAGCTGTTGCCGTGCCGGAGCGAAAAGGGTTTCGCTTTCCACATAGAGCAGATCTGTTTCAAAGGAAGCGGCGCGGCAGATCAGTTCACCCCTGTTGTTGTAAACGAGGCTGGTCCCGTCAAAAATCAGGGTGTCATTGCCACCGACCTGGTTTAGATAAATAATCGGTGTCTTGGATTTTGCGGCCAGGCGTGCGAGGTTTTTTTCGTGCCAGGCGTGTTTGCCGTAAAGGTATGGCGAGGCGGAGAGTTTGATCAGCAGCGCGGCATCCAGCCGGGCCAGCTCGTCCACCGGATCCGGGCCGCCGTCCTGCCGGGGGTAAAACCCGTGCTCGCCCCAGATCTCTTCGCCGATGGCAATTGCCGCAGTGAGGCCGCCGATTTGCATAGACTCCTGCCGCGGGGAGGGGGCAAAATATCGGTGCTCGTCAAATCCAGCGCAGCCAGTCAGCAGCGTCTTACGGTGTACGGATGTGATGGCGCCGTTTTCCAGGAGCAGGGCGCAATTATAGAGGGCGCCGCCAAAGCGCCAGGGAGCGCCCAGCAGCATGGCCGGGCCGCCTGCGGTGAGCGGCGCCAGCTTTGCTGTCACCATCCGTTCGACCTGCTGCAGGAAACCGCTGTAGAGCAGCAAATCCATGGGGGGATAGCCGGTAACGGCCAGTTCGGGGAAAATGACCAGGCCGGCTCCGGCGGAGCGCGCCTCGCCATAAGTATTGGCCATCAGCGCCGCATTTTTCTTCAGGGCGCCAACTACCGGATTAATCTGGGCCAGGGCTATGCGCAATCAAAACCGCCTCCGTTAATAAAAAATGCTCCCGGGAAGCAACTTCCCGCGAGCGTTTTCCCGGTATAAATACGCGCCAAACATGTATTTTACCTTGGCTGCATTATAAACAAGGCGAGCAGTAAAGTCAAGGCGGAGCGGCCTTTTGAGCTGCTCCGTCGGCCGGCCTGGAATTAAGCATGTCGTATGTCTTTATGGTATATTATGGATAATATGGTATAATATATATCATCCAACATTATGCAATGTAAAGGAGAGAATTTAACATGATCGAAGTCTATGTTAAAGATGGATGTCCTTACTGCCGGCAGCAGCTGGAGCAATTGGACCGCGCTGGTGTTGATTACACCTTGTATAATGTAAGCAAAGACCTGGAAGCCTATCAAAAAGTAAAGGAACATTACCGGGCGACTCAGGTGCCGGTTGTCGTGGAAGAGGGCATGGTGAAAATGGTTGGCTTCAATGGGAATGGGTGAGGGCTCTAAAATACTGCCGTGGGCAGATAATTTCTTTTAAACAAGGAGATTTTCAACCGGAGCGCCTTTTTAAGGCGCTTTTGTTGTGTAGCAACCGGCCTGTTTTCAATTCTTCTATTAATGCTTCCGCTGCATCCCGGACCGCTTCCTGATATTTGTGCAAACCGCTCATACAGCCGCCTACCACAGCAGCCGCAGATAGGCAGATATTTCCTGGCAGCTTGGCCACATCGCTTTCCCCTGCTGTTTATATCTCCTCAGCGGTTTCGAGCCAATCGATCCGGTCTCCGGGATTCACTGTGCATGAAAGGTCAGCCGGTTTGTCGTTGATCAGTATAGTGGGAGGAAGCTGTTTTAACCCCAGATTTTGGACCAGATCTTTTAGAGTGCCCGCTCCTTTGATCTGCACGCTGTCGCCGTCATTTAACACCTGATCGTCTGCGGCCGGTTCGCCGTTCAGGGTAATTGCCGGGCGGAGATATTTTTTTTCACCGCGGCAGTAAACATAATAATCTTCCGGATCATAGATATCCTTAATCATTACGGTAGCCGGCTGGCCCGGGGTCGCCGGTATAACTTCAATCTGGTCGTCCGGGTAGACCAGGTCTTCCAGGGTGGCCGGTTTTTTGTTAATCGATATGCTTGCGTTCTGCCCCGGTTTGCCGGGGAATAGTTTTACCCGTCCGTTGATGGTGATCCGTTTTGATCTTGACCCCAGGCTGATGAGCGAACCCGGATTGAAGCCGGCAATTATGAGCATCCGGCCCACTTTTACCGGGCCCGATTCCAGCAGGCGTACCACTTTCCCGTTTACGGTAACGTGGGCAAAGCCTAAAAATCTTTCGTTCAATGCTGAAAGGGCAATGCCCATTGGGGTCACGCACTCGGGACCTTTTAATTTTTTTCCGCTGTAGACGAAGCGGTTGAGCGCTTTATAGTCGCGCACCGCCACTCTTTCCAGAGGCAAATTTAATTTTTTCGCAAATTTATCGCGCAGTAGCGGGGTCTGGCTGGCTCCGCCGATACAGAAGAGCGCCCGTGGGGGGGACTGGTTGAAGTGCAGTATTTG
>LSQX01376988.1_pt2 | contig 14223 bp, 21 predicted proteins | sample 654561 | NCBI WGS metagenome assembly LSQX01 (sample SAMN04489861, study PRJNA283612) | anaerobic digester metagenome | isolation source: 4 biogas reactors fed with cattle manure at either 37C or 55C with and... | place: Denmark: Kongens Lyngby | collected 2014
CTGCGAGACCATCGTCATCATGGCCGGTGAGGCAGCAATACAGCGCGACCACGGCGTCGTTTTTTGCGATCCGCTTGAGTTCAGCACCGAGCCGGTCGACATTTCCGACGTCGAAGCCCGGCTCAAACGAGCGCCGCACGCCGTGACAAAAGAACGCGATATTGCGGACAGAATTTGTCTCGATACCGCGTAAAAACCTGAGCGTAGCAGCGCGCCGCCCGGCTTTCCCGACGTTGTTTGGAATGTCATGAACGTGGACAGAATCTGTCCCGAGCCACTGCATGAATAACTTTGACTGAAGCACAAATTCGCGACCGTCAGACCGGCCGTTGTTGTTGCGGATGATCACATTTTCCAAAGCTCTTCCCCTCCATGCGCGTCTAAACCCTCGCTAGCGCGTCGCGAGGCGTGGTCTTCTATGCAGTCCCCAATGGGCGGATTGAGGCAATCCGGACACAGCAGCTCGCCTCGGAACCGCTCATACTCGTTTGCCTCGCACGGCTCGCCGCGGCGCTTGCCGCACCGCTCGCAGACGGCGTTTGCGCGCTCCTCCATGGCCTCGCGTCGCATCTGCGCGTACGATTTGCCGTGCTGTATGCGCGGCCGCTCAGGCGCAGCATTTTCAGCCTTTAGCCGCGCCGTAGCTGCCTCTACATCGCAGCAGATCATCACCCATGCATACGCGCTCCCATCGCTGCGAAACCGCAGCCGACGCTGCTTGCCGACCGGTACACAGCCGCGCGAAATGATGCCGCGCAAGCGGCGCTCGGTGATGTCAAAATGCTTTGCGACGTCCTTGATCGGCGCCATGCCATCGATGATGCGCAGCTCAGCCATCTTCCCCTCCTTCCGCAGTGGGCGCCTCTTGCCCGCTTTTGCAGCGGCCCATGTCGCGCCAGGCCGCGTCTCTTCTGCGCCAGATCATGTCGCGCACCACGTCTAGCATGTCGCGCATCGAATCCACCAACCTCGATGCGCCATTGTCAGACGTGAGCTCGCCGATCTCGAATAGTGCAGCATCGGCCGTCTGTAGAGCGGCCAGGGCGTCATTTTCCTGGTGATACGTCTCCGATAACTTCGCGTGCATCTTCCTCTCCTTTCGCGGCATCGTGCCGTTCATAAGCCCTTCCCCGCGCGCCCAAACGTTGAGCGCCTCTTTGAGGGTCGGTGCGGTGGCGTTGTGCCAACAGGCGCGGCACGTCACCAGCCAGGGGGATTGGCGGGATTGGCGGTATCCCGATGGGCTACCGCCGCAATGCGGGCATGCAGGGGTCATGGCGCGGCCGCCCACGGGGCCTCGGCGTCCTCGATGGCGCGGGCCTCGTAGCCCGGTATGCGCCTGCCGGGCGGCCGGACGCCTTTGGGAAAGCGGCCGTACCGCCACAGTGGGCGATACCCACCGCGGCTCGGGCGGACGGTGTAGGCCCAAAGCTGGCCCGCGCCATCGAGCGCATCGCGCTCGACGGCGTGCAGCTCCACGCCGTCCGTCCTGCCGCCATCTCTCGGCTGGTAGGTGCAGAGCACTATTGAGGACGCTCCGGTGGCAGCCAGGGCCTCCCTGAGGCCGCCCCAAGCCTCGGGGATTGATTTGACCGGTGCGCTCAGTTGAGTGCGCCAGTCGAACCACGCATACTTGACTTCGCATTGATTTGTCATTTTCTCCTCTTTTCTCCGCCTTCCGGCGGGAAATTTCGCGGCAACGTTGCCGCAATGGGGCGCTTGCGCGCCGGTCGAATGCGCCTCAAGGCGCGATTGGGGGCCAGGGCCTCGAAACCATTTCGCTGGGAAGGTTTTCAAACGCCGCCGCCGCGGCATCTCGGTACAAGTTTGAGGCCGTTTCAATTTCAATGTCCATCCATTCTATTTTGAAAATCATCATTTTTCCTCTCCTTTGTTTGGCCACCGTGGCCTGTCCATGCTCTAATCCTAGGGCAGGACGGCTGCCCCACCAAATTATTTGATTTCATGTATTGAGCTGTTTTTTTCATTGGCCAGGACGGCGAAACTGTGGATCGGAACCCAGAAAAAAACGCCCCTGCGAGTGTTGGCGCATTGGCTATCATTCTATGCTGCTTTTTATGCGCTATTGCATAGCCCGCGCATTGGCTGCTATGGCGCTACGCTATAGCGTTAAACTCGCAACCCGGCCGTGGGGCCAATCTAATGATGTCATACGGCGCCGGTCAGCTCCCCCTTGATGTGTGACAATGTGCTCAGCGGTGCGCGGAAGGTCTATATCAGGTACATTGCAGGTAGTTGTGATTTACCTCTAATACACCTGATGTCGACCTTCCAACCCCAATTCCCTACAATTGATTACATCGACCCGAAAATGCCCAAACCCAGCCACCAACGGCACCGCAGCGCCAAAGGCACGTTTGAGTCCAGCCGCAAAATGGCGATATATCGGGCGCAATACTATCGATTGCTCCCTCATTGCTTCCTCAAACGTGGCAAATTGGGCTATCACGAGTGCCACGGACGCCACGCTTGGCAGTGCCCAAACGCCACAAATGCCACGGCTGCAGCCCAATCTATAGGGGGCGCCCCTCGAGCGGCCACCCGGCCCCTCTACCCCATGTCAGGCGCTCCCAGGCGTGCGCATAGATAGCCCCTAACATGATGCTACGCCCATTAAAACAGCACCCCACACTATGCAGATAAATACAGATCCCCAACACTAGTTGTCACGAAGCTCCGCTTCGGGACAGGGAGCAGCGTAGCTGCTCCCGTCCCTCAGCTAATAGTTTCAATCTAGTAGCAGCAGTTACTATCCTGGTCAGATAAGATGATTGGACAAGACATCGAAAGTCGTATATGTATAGATAATGACATTACCGCAGGTAGAAGATCACCCAACAGCATCCACCACCGGAACCCCAGACCCCGGACAGCATCGCAAGCAACACTCACCCGCGACAACATCCTGCGCCCGTATGTTATGCAACCGGTATCGCAGACAACGCCTGCCCCAGCAAACACTCACGCCCGTTGAATCCGGGCTGTTATACGTCACCCCTAGTAGCAACTGAACCCGCAATGCATCACCAGAGGCACGAGAACCCCCCTACAGCCGCTTTCAACGCCAAAAGGCTTGTCTGGGCACGGGGCGGCGCGAACGGCCAACACGGGGCATCCTGGCGCGTTTTAGAGGGGTGTGAAGATTTTGCCACAGTTGGCCGGAGCTGGCCCTATTATATCATGCGCATGTGCGACAATGGCAAGAGTCCACCAGGCCGGTAGACTCTTGCCAGCCTTGATTGTCCACCAGGCAACTGGACATTGCGGGGCGCTATTGTACTACGCCGCGGCCCACGCAAATAACGGCATAGCCGCGAGCTATTGCGCAAAGTCAACAACGCCTATTGCATTAAAAGTGTAGCTATATAGATAAAAATCCGCGAGCTCAAACAAAAAAATGCCCGGGCCACCAGGAGAGGAAGCGGCCCAGGCACAACGGACGCCCCCAGACTACCACAACAGAGCCCACGCAACAACTGTTGTTGCGCGCTGCATAATGCTAAGTTATCATCAATTGAGGAGGATTTTGAATTTGACCGCAGCCAAAAAATCAGAGCGCAAGCCAACGTCTACCAAAAAGGTGGACAAGGCCGCGCATGACGACACGCGCGCTAGCTCGGGACATTATGTCTCGCTGATGGCTCAGTATGCTGCTGAGCACCGAGGCGATATTGCAAAAATCAACGCCCTGCTGACACGCTGCCTCAACCATGCCGATAACCTGCTAGATGACGAAAAGCGCGTCCATATCGTCGTCGGTTGCGCTGAGGCCCTGGCGCGAACAAAAGCCCGCATCCTGGACATTGAGATGCAGCACGAGCGCAACAAACTGCAGCTCGAAAACACGCGCGTCCTGAGAGAGCCGGTCAGGATCACATTCGACGTCGGGATCAAACCGATGCGCGATGCTGATGTGGCGGCGAAGGGGCGCACCAAAGCGCGCACCAAAGCGCGCGACAATAAATGAAGAACATGACGATCACGCACGTAATACGCCTGGGGGCGCCGTTCGAACAACAGAGACAGTTTTTGTCTTTGGATCGCCAAATTTTGGCCGATGGCAAACCGGCAATATCGCGCGCAAATTACGTCGGAGGTCGCGGTTGTGCCAAGACTGCCACCGGCATCATGCTGCTGCTCAAGGCCGTCGCAGACATGCCTGGCACTATGCGCGGCTTTTGGGCGGAGCCGCGGCACTCGGACATCGACCGTATTTTTTTGACGGCGCTGCGAGAGATCGTCCCGGCGGAGCTGTGGGAGCTCAAGACGCGCGGCAACTATCGTTACATCCAGTGGGCAAACGGGCACACGACCGACCTGCTGAGCCGCCAAGTTGACGACCCCAATAAACGCGTTGGGCTCGGATCTAACTACTGCTACGGCATCCAGGATGAGGCAGCCGACAAATTCCAATTGTCAAAATTCGTCGACATGCAGAACGCGATTCGGCACCCCAACGCGCCATACCTCTTCCACGACACGTTGAGCACGCCGGTCATTGGCGACTATGAGGCGTGGTGTCGTCAGCCGGGCGCGCGGATCGTGCACAGTTCCAGCTATGACAACATCTACATCAGTGACGCGGTGATCGATAGTTGGCGCGCATCGATGAGCCCCGACCTGGTGCGGCAGGAGATCGATGGCGAGTTCGTCGCGTTGTCCGGGCGCATCTGGTCATCGTTCGTTGAGGCGCCGTATCCCGAGGGTAATATTTTGGAGGAATTCGAATTCCGGCCCGACGATCCGTTTTGGCTGGCGTGCGACTTGGGCGGCGCGCAGTCTGCGTTCCAGGTCATCCAATATTGGGAGGACCATCCAGTCATCGTGGCTGAGCTCGTGCCGAACAATATGGGCCTCCCGGCGGCGCTGGATGAGATCGTGCGCACGTATTGCGGCGGCTACGATGAGCGGCGGCAGCCCATGCGCGCACCGGTCATGACGTTCGTCGGCCACGACGTCGCAACACCGGGCAACGTCGGCATCCCCGGGTCGCAGGTGTTCGCATCTTTTGGCTGGGCATGGCAGACGCCAACGGCCTGTATGAGCCGCAAAGACACGCAGCGCAACGCGGCATCGTCGCTGATACTCAACAGCATTGGCGAGCGCACCATGTTGGTGGCTGCGACGCGCAATGAGCGCGGAGTCTATGAGACGCGGCAACACTTCGGCGAGGGCAAGACGCGCGGCATTTTAAACGTCATGCGCTACGACCAGTATCCCGACCCAGCGAGCCGCGAAATTTTCATCAAGGACAAGCCATCGCGCGGCGTTAATGCGCTCGAAGACGACAGGGACGCATTCCTCTATTGGGCCGTTGGGCTACATCCCCCGGCCTGGGGCCTTGGCGCGCTAACGCCGATGGCATAACGATTGGAGCGATCATGACAGGCATCATTGACAGACCGCAGGGGCATTGCATCAGGCTACCCGTCGACGACATGAGGCGGGCGGCACCGGACGTGAGCAACGAGGTGCAAGAGGCGTTGATCTACAGCTCGGGCGGGCATCGCGATTACATCATGCGGCTGATGGCGGATCGGTTCGCCACGAAGATCGAAAAGAAGATCGACGACAAAACTAAGGTCGAGCGCGGCTTTATCGCGCGATCAGAAGCGGCTGCAGACGCGGCGATCCAGTATGGCCTGATGGAGGTGTGCAGTTTATACACTTTCCCACGGATCGTGGGGGAACTGGCTACGCTTTACTCGTTCGGCGCCGAGTACGAATACAGCAAAGACACCGACGACGGCGCCTTTGCGGCGGCGATTGCGGCCACTCGCGATGCGAGCGGGCATAACCTGCATATGAGCGCGTTGGACTGGCAGAGCGTCGCTGTTGGGTCGAGCGCGATGCTTTTGCAAGTTTTCGGCGGCCGCATGAACTACCAGGTGGTGCCGCGCCATCATATTTGGGTGGCGTTTGCCGACCGCATCTATGACGAAGGCGAGCTGCGGCCCACCGATCGCACCAACCTGGACGATGCCTCTTGCGTCGTTGTGCGGCTGTCTGAGGCGGCGCAAAGCGAACGCGGCGGCAATCGTTACGTCGCGATGTTCGGCGCGTCTGAGGCGTTACCGCTGGGGCGCATGGTGACTTTTGATTCGCGCAACTGGCACGATATCCCGGATCTCAACGAGGGCGGCGATGGCAGCGAATACGTTGATGATGCGGGCAACATTTGCAACCCAATGACGCGGTGGCGCCTGGCGTCTAACGATGCGGGCACCCCTGAATATCCCATCATTGGCTGGCGAGGGCGGGCCAACAGCGAGGCGGCGGAACTGCTGCCCATCGATATCACGCTATATCACCAGTGCCGCGAGATTGACCTGGCAGCCAGCCGGGTGTTGATGAGCTCGTTGAAGTCCGCGCGCGGCCTGTGGACTTTTGAGAAAGATCAGGGCGCGTCGCAACACATGCCCGACACCATTGATGAGGGCATTGCTATGCTGGAATTTGGGCAGCGCATCCAGCACCAGTCGGGCAGCGGCAGCAACGCGCAATTGGCCATGGACATCATCAACGTGATCGCGTCGAACACGGCTGCGAGTTACGGCATTCCGCCGCATCGCATGGCGTCGCAGGTTGGTGCATTGTTGCCGAGCGGCGCGGCGTTGATGGAGGCCAACAGGCCGCTGGAGCAGGCGCGCATGCGTAGGGCCCGCATCAATCAGGCGGCGGCAGCGCGCAAATTTTCGGTGGAGATCGCGCTGGCATCGATGGCGAGCGGCAAGGCCGTCTATCCGCAGGGCGAGACTGAGACATGGACGCCCATGCCTGAGCCGCAGACTCGAGACCGGCTGGCGATCATGCGCGAAGCCGAGATGGCGCTGAGCATGGGCATTGCCGATGTCCTGTCCGTGGCGATGGATGTTTATCCGCATCTCGACACGAAGGAGAAAGCGCAGAACTATATCGATAGACTGCAGGTCAAAGAGGCTGCGCAGAAGACGCCGCTGGGGGCCGCGCAGGCGCGCTTGGCGGCACTCAAGGCCGGGTGGCAAGGGGGGCAGCAATGAGGCGATTAGGCGGCGTCCTGGTGTGCCTGGCAGCGATAACGACGAGCTGTTGCGGCCCGGCGATTATGCGCGAAGAGATGGCGGCGATGGCAGAGCGGGAGTGCCCCAATCTGCTGGCGTTGGTCGAGGTGAGCGACGCGGAGCTGAGTGCGTCGGAGCAGCGTCTGGTTGAGTGGTGCCTGGCGCAACAGGGGGCGGGCTATGAGTAGGATCGCAGAGTTGATCGTTGACATCGTGACGTTGGGCATTTCGCGATACCGGCGCATCAAGCGGCAAGAGGCGCGTGAGGCGGCGGAGCGAAAAGCAGAGCTGGTGCGCGCATTGGCTGAAAAACTGCAGAGGGCGCATGAGCAAAACGGCCGCTGACAGGTACGTCGATGCTGTGGTTGCGCAAAACATCGAACTGCGCGAGATGGCGGAGGGCGCGCTGGAGTCGGTGCGATCGAGGTTTGCCGAGCTGCTCAACGATTTTGGCGGGTGCAACACTGACATCATCATGCAGTTCGTCGAGGCGGAGGTTGCGGCCTCTGATCTACCTGGCGAGTTTTGGGCGCGCGTCGTTGATGCCCAGGCGCTGAGCTATAACGACATGATGCAGGTGGCCGTTGAAGAGCGTGGCGAGGCCTGGGAGATCGCAGCGGCGATCAAGATCGCGGCATGCAGACGGCAGGCGATGATCGAGCGCGGCGCCATCCATGAGGCGATCCTGATGGGCATGCACTACGGCGCGATCAAGAACTCTGATGTCGAAAAAATCAGCGTCGCAGAGCTGGGCGGCAAGATGGACATCGCCGGCGCCGTCAAGGCAGAACTGGCCAAGGAGGGCGCGCAATGACGCTTTGGCGCGAGGTCGATTTTGGCGAGATGATCCGCTTGGATGCGGACGGCAAGCTGCGGTCGCTGCGGCCCTTACCAGCCGACGCAATCGCCACGTTTAACCCGCGCGATCCACGCGATGTTGCGGCGCTCTCTCGCATCTATGAGCTCTATACCGGGCGCACTGGCATCGATGAGCGGCAAGCGGCGGCGCGCTGGTTGGATCGGTTTTCGATAACGCCCGACGACCCGCGCTATGCGGCGGAATTTGACCGGCTAATAGAGGCTGGCGCATCGTCGCGATCAGTCTTGGCAGAGCAGCGACGTATTGCCGAACGAACCGAGCTGTTGCATATGACCGGCGGCGATTTGCACGCCCACGTGATCTACGTCAACGAGGGGCCAAACCCGTGCCCTGAATGCGCGGCGTTGGGCGGTGAGGTTGGCACGCTGGCAGAGATGCAGGCGGCGCACAACATGCCTGGCGACCGGTGCCTTGGCGGTGACAACTGCCTGTGTCAGCTCATACCGATCGACCTGACAGGGGGCTAACCATGGCCAAGCGATCACCCAAAGGCGGGACAAAATCTGACCGCAGCGACGCACCGCCGGACAATCAAGAAGCGGTCGACGGCTGCGACGAAGTGACCAACAAACTCAAGGCAATCGAGGCCGCAATTGAGCTTGGCGCGGGCATAGAGTACTACGATGATGAACGCGACGACGGCCTGACCAACAAGCAGATTTTGGAATTTCAGGCCATGGGTAGATGGCGCAGCGATGGACAATTTGTGTCCCGCGACATCTTGCCAGGGGCTGAAGACGATGATAAGATGGGGGTAGCATTCGAGACAAAATTTGTCTCAATGATTGACAAACTGGAGGCGCGAGATGTCGACGAAAAAAAGGCAGCGATGCAGGCAACAGCGAGCGCGTTACGCGACGCGGCCCGTGTTGTGGTCAAAGAGATCGAGCGCCGCTTCGTTGAGCAAACCGACGTCAACGGGCACCGCCTGGTCACCGTTTTGCCCGAGTACGCAGACCGCAGAGCCGAGACGCACCACATTGACCAGCTCATTGTTTTGCAGCGTACCGGGCAGCTCGCGAGAGGCATCAAAGAGGGGCGATATAAGCTCTACATCGACCCCTCGAAAGTCGCAAAAATCAAAGGCGAGGTCATGTCATGATCGCGCATCAAACAGCAACCAATGCGCCGCATCGGAGTCATGCCACGTTATCGGCATGCGGCGCTGTAACCCTGACGCCACAAGGACGGCGGCCTCACGTAACGAGGCGTGGCGATAGGAGATGACATGAGTGCAGAGCAGAAGAAAGAGAACGAAAAGGCGATGAAAAACGCAGCGGCAGAAGAGCCAAAACAGAGCGATAATACACAGGATGCACAGGACGAAAAGACTGTGCCCTGGTCGCGCTGGAAGGGTCTCGAGTCGCAAGCCAAATCGATGAAGGCAGAGCTAGAAGCGTTTCGCAAAGCCGACGCTGAACGCCAAGATGCGGAGGCTAAAGCAGCCGAGATCAAGGCGAAAGAACAGGGCGAATATGAGAAACTGCTGGCTATGCGAGATGAGCAGTTGAACGCGCTGAAGGCCGAAATTGCAGCCGCCAAAGATGCGGCCCGCAAAGCCACCATCGAAAAACGCTTACTGGCGAGCGGTGCCACCAACCCGATCATTGTAGACGGATTGATGGCGCAAATTGGGCGCGACGCCGTTGATGACGACGGCCTTGACGCCTGGATCGCCGCGCAAAAAGAAGCGCATCCTGAGGCCTTCAAATCGCTCTCTAACGGCGCTCTACCTCGTGCCAACGCGACTGTTGGCAATCCGGCCGGCGTCGCAACAAAGCAAGCAACAGGCACCTACCGCAGCCTGGCGGACCTTGCAGCGTCCGTTAAGGCGGAATTTAAAGAGGGATAAAAATGACTACAAACGTTGACGCAATTGCGGCAGTGGTCCGCAGAATGGCAGACGGCATCCAGAGTGTTGCTGATGAGACGGCGACGCCGCTCACTTTGTTGGCGGGCACTCCGAAAAAAACCTCGGGAACCAGCTATGACTGGATTTTGAAATACGCAGACAACGAGAGCGCTGATTTCTTCGCAGAAGCGGAGGCCCTCGGCGCTGCGGGCTCGGCAAAATGGGCGCAAGCGGCGCAGCCCAATGACGCCGGCTACCTCCGCAGTGTGATCAAAATCACCGGGCACGCCATTGATGCCAGTGCGGGCGGGTACGTTGATCTCGTAGTTGAGGAGACCGCCTCGGCACTCGCAGCCCACCAGAAGAAGCAAGAGCGGCTCTACGCTGCACAGATCGAATCGGCCATCGGCAAGACGGGCGACGTCTACGGCCTGACTCGCAGCGTCTACAACCTTAACAGCTATGTCGCGGCGGCCTCTACGGCCAGCAAAGCCGACCTAGACGCGCTTTGGAATGCTCTTCGCGGAGGCAAAGTCGGCGCCGACATGAGCAACATGGTTTGGCTCTGCAGCGTCGATGTCGAGCAGATTTTTGCCGACGCCATCGTGCCGCAAACCGGGCGCGCCATCGTCAAAAATCAAGAGGGCATCGTTGAGCTGAGCAACATTCCCGACGGCGTGGTTTACAAAAAGCGGCCGTTTATTCCGGTCCCCGATCTCACCCCGGACGTGCTGCTGTGTGTCGATCCGCAACACCTGGTGGCCGCGCAAACTCGCATCATCAACATTGGCGAGTACGCTAAAGTCGACGACGCGCACACGTGGGTGATCACATCTGCAAACAATCTCGTACATCGCGCACCCCGCTACGCTGGCAAATTGACCGGCGTCGCGGCTGCCTAAAGGAGGCGATCAAATGGCTGATTTCATCATCACGAAAACCCGCGTCCTTTCGAAGTACTCGCCTGATAGCGGCGTCAAGACCGTCCTGGTTACGGCCAAAGGGCCCAACCCTGCGGCTACCGGCGGGGCGGTCATTAATCTGTCTGACGTGTTCCGTGGCGAAGTTTTGAGCATCGTTGGCGGCGCGCTGGGCGCAGTCGAATACACTGCGCAATACGTGCCGTGCAAAGACGTCGCTGGCACCAGTTACGCAAACCAGCCTAGCAGGGCCAAGGTGACCCTGTTTAATTCGAGTGGCGAGGTAACAAGTGGCAACCTGAGCAAGGTTGTTTTCCAGCTTCTTGTCGTCGGCACGGATGTCCCCGTCCCGGCGCTGCCTACGGCGTAGGCGTCATATGCGGGGAGGCGCACCACATGCCTGGCACCCCTCTATATCTGCCATGCTCATGGCGGCGGTGCCTGGCTGTCTCTACTCTGAGAGAGCGAAGGAGTAAACAACCATGAAAAACAATCCAGCCCTGAGATCAAACGTAACGAGCGCGGTGCTCACCGAGATGCTGCGCGTCATGAACGACCCGGCCAACTACATGGCGGAGAGCGGCGCGCCTGGCGTCACTGCATGGAGCGTTACGGAGCTCATGCAGACCACGGGCACTGCGGCTATTGTCGGGCGCGGCATCCTGGCAGGCGTCAACGTCAAAAACAACCGGCGCCTGCAGGATGGCCAATATCGCGGCCCTGAGACCGTGCGGCTGCAGGTGCTCACGCGGCAGGCGTGCCACGCGGACAAAGACGGTAAGCCCATCAACCACGCGTACAACCATTTTGCGCTTGACCCCGAGACATGCGAGACCGATAGCAGCGCGCCGCAAGAGGGTGACTTTGTGCTGCTGCCCACCAACTTTCGAGAATACGACGATTTCGGGCGGAGTATGAATTCGGCACGCTTCGTCGAGCACGAGGCGCGCAACGCCGATAAGCCCTACGTTTGGCGCGATGGACTGCGGGAGCATTATGTCGAGTATCAGGTGGATCGCTTCGGCTGCATTACCGTTCGCGCCAAGCACGCGCTGGATTTCCTCAATCTATGGGGCGAGCGCGTCGTTTTCCCGCGATGGCGCAATCAGCGGGCGGCGGCAACGGGCGTCAAGGGCGAGGACGGCAAGGTGCGCAAAGTGCGCCGCATCACTAACTGGCGGTTTCGCGAGGTGCACCCGGAGGCCAAGATCGAGCCTCTGACGGGTGGCAAGCGCGAGGCAAAGCAGGCGTCTTTGGACGGCGCCAAATAGGAGATAGACCATGGCCATCGTAACAGGCGAGGCGAGACTTCTGAGGGCGGCTGCGACGTATGCTGCCGTTGGCACCTACTACAAATGCACCAATGAGATCACGGTGCGCAGCGGCGGCGATAGCCTGATGCTGACAGTCGCATGCACGGCCAAGGCGAGCGGAATAACAACGTTCAAGGTGGAGCGCTATGACAAGGTTTTGGGCGCGTTTGCGTATGCGTGCGAGGTTGCGGTGACGCTGGCCAAGGACGACGTCGTGAGCATCCCGGTACCGTTTGTGTTCCTCGGTGGCGATCGGCTGCGAGTGCATTTCAAGGCGGCCGCTGAGGCTAACGAGGCCAAGCTGGCAATCTCGGGCACTTGCTACGCTGCCCCCGCTGCGGTGGTGGTTGCAGCGTCGGAAGGTTAAGCGATGGCGACGGCAAAAAAAGAAAACCCGATCACTCTCATTAGCGAACAGCTCGACCGCATCGACGGCAAAATCGACGCGCTGACAGATCGGTACCACGAACTCGACCGCAGCATGGCGGTGCTGGCCGAGCGACACACGCAGGCTGTTGACGTTACGGCCGTGGTCAAGATGATCGACGACCACTTGAGCAAGTGCCCGGCTGCGGCGATGTCGAAAGCCACGAAGGATGGCGAGATCATGATCTCAACGAAAGACCCATTGGCGCGCATCCTGTTGATCATCGTCTCGATTGCAGCGGCTGCAATTAGCGGCTCGCAGATATTGATGCCATGACCGACGCGCGCATCATACGAGCGAACGACGCAAGCTACATGCTGAGGGCTGTTGTGCCTGACAAGGTGCGCGGCGCGACGCAGTACAGCATCAGCATTCACGACATGCGCGGGCAGTTGGTGGACGGCATTGATGGCGCGGCGGTGAGCGTCGAGGCCTCGGTTCCGCTGGTGGCCCCGGCGATCGCTGGCACGCGCAAACTGAGCATAGCCCCAGCGTCGCCATATGCCCCTAGGAGCGGCGATGTCATCCGGGTGGGCAGTGATGCCGCCGGATGGCAAACAATGACCGTGCGGGCCTATGACGCGATATCTGGCACCATTGTCACGCGCGATTTCGTGGCACACAATTTCCCGGCTGGCGCCATGGTGGAGCCGCGCGACCTGTCGTTTGAGATCGACACTACCGGCGAGGCTTGGCAGGGCGTTGGCGAGGTTACGGTCGTCTGGTCGAGCGATACCGACGCGCTCCCATGGACTGAGGTCTGGACGGTGTTGCACCGCACGCCTGGCATTGGGGCGCTTGAGGCGCAATTTCGCGCGGCCTATCCTCGATACTGGGAGTGGATACCGGACGGCGCGTTTGGCGACTATGAGCAGCGGGCCATGACGCGGCTGCGCAACTATTTCGAGACGCGCGGACGCGACATTGACCGTCTGGTGAACAGTGGCCAGCTCGCCGAGTTGCTGCTGGTGCAGATCGCGCTATTGGTTGCGGGCGCCAACGCAGACCGTGCAGGCGATGAGCTGAAAGCGCTGCTTGCCGACCTTGCTGACATGCTTGCGCTTGCGGATCAAATGCGCATTTGGATCGATGACAATCAAGACCTGGCGCGCACCGAGAGCGAGACACAACCGGCGATGCAGCCGGGCGTCAACCGGGGGATGTGATGAGCGAGCCGCGCCTGTTACATTACGTTGTCGCTGACTGCATCGACCAGGTGCGGCGGCTGGTGTTCGGCGTTGAGCCCGCTGGCCTCGATGGCACGGGCGACCACTGGCGCGCCAACACTCGCGAGGCGGGCAACATCCTTGAGAGCATGGACGGGCGCGTGCGGCTGTTTGATGTGCTCAAAGACGGTCGCCGCGAGACACTGACCCTGGCGACCGGCTGCGGCATCCTGAGCAGCTACAGCGTGCCGATGGTGGTGCACATCATCTACGGTCGGCATGACGATTATGCAACGCTGCTAGAGAGCGACAAGGTGGCGATCATCCATGCATTGCATGGCGCGCCGCTTGGCGAGATTGACGGGCTACAGGCCTATGTGGTGGCCTCAACGACCGAGGCGGAGATCAACAACAATCGCGTGCTGTCGATAGCGTTCGACGCGCGCATAGAGGCGAGGTGAGATCATGGCGATAAAATTCCCAGGCCCATACGGCAACGTGCAGTGCGACCCTGAGACTAGCGTTGAGGGCGTGCAGAATGGCGAGCTTGCAGCGTTTGTCGGCACGAGCGGACGCCTGACCGGCGGTGCTGGCGTGATGGCAG
>LSQX01103577.1_pt1 | contig 14222 bp, 8 predicted proteins | sample 654561 | NCBI WGS metagenome assembly LSQX01 (sample SAMN04489861, study PRJNA283612) | anaerobic digester metagenome | isolation source: 4 biogas reactors fed with cattle manure at either 37C or 55C with and... | place: Denmark: Kongens Lyngby | collected 2014
GGGACTCTCGGCCGCCGCCCTCGGCGCGGCCCTCGACCAGCTCACCTCCCGGCTCGCATCCACCTGGCACGCTGCCGACCCAGTGGCCGCGCCCCGGGCCTTCATCGGCGGCGACTCGGTCGTGCCGCAGGACATCCACGAGGACGCCTACCCGTCCCACGGCGACGTGGACGGGACACCCGTCGACTTCCTGGCGCAGTCGGACGCCTGGAAGAATGCCCGGCGCACGGCGCTGACCGTCACGCATGGTACGGCCTCGAAAACCCTGTGGCTCGACGAGGTCGCCACACGGCACGTCTGGATCTCCTACACCAACGCCCTCGGCTACACCTATCCCGGGGCCGTCCTGCGCGTGGATGACGAGACCGTGATGGCCGAGTCCGCCGGCTCGGCGCAGGCCGCCGCCACCCTGACCCTGGCCGTAAACCACCCCCATGCCGACATGACGGCCCCCTACGACCTCGTCCGCGCCACCACCAACACCTACGTCATCGTCCTCGGCATGGGCGGCGACCATCCCGGCGGCATGCGTGCCTGGGCCGCCACCGAACTGGCGCGGGCCCGCGCGGCGGACGGAACCGGCGTGGCAGCGCGCGCCCGCGCCCTCCAGTCCGTGGGCCAGCAGTGGCTGGCGCAGACCGCCCTTGTCAGCGACCTCGCCGGCCGCCTCGGCGGGGTGCGCCGGGGCTTCTTCTACAACATCGGCATCGCCGGACAGTCCGGCTCGCCCTATGTCGACCTCAAGAACAGCCACACCTACACCTGCGGCACCCCCTCGCGTTTCGGCGGCTACATGCTCTTCGGCAGCGCGCTCGAGCACGCCGTGCTCGACCAGGTCAACGCCCCGGACGCGCCCGCCGTCTCGACGGTGCGCATCCTCGACCTCGCCAACGCCGCCGGCACACCTGTGTACTTTGCCACCCACGCCAACTACGCCGCAACCGTGCGCCCGGCGCTCGTCAACTACCCGGCCGCGCAGCTCGACGCCTTCGCCACCGCCCTCGCGGCGGGCGGCACCCTGCTCCTGCCCCAGAACGGCGCGACCGTCATCAACCAATGGCACGGCACGGGCTGGATCGAGCACGGCCCCTCCGGCGGCGGCTACTCCACCGGCATGATCATCTCCGGCGGCCTGGCTGGCGGCTTCACCACCGAGCCCGGTCAACTCGACCCCGCCTCTGTGGGCATCGCCCACCAGAACGAGCGCCTGGATAACGCCGCCGCCGCCAAAGTCACCGCCGCCGATCCCGTCGAGCAGCCCTCGGGCGCCTACGTCGCCGACCGCACCGATCTCGCCCTGACCGGCCCCGTGCCCCTGGTCTGGGCACGCCACTACGACTCGCGCCGCCGTTTCGACGACGGCCCGCTGGGACGCGGCTGGACGCACGGCTACGACGCCGCCGTCGTACGCCACGCCGACCCCGATGCCCGCTTCGGACACGCCGCCCCTGCCGCCGCCGCCCCCACCGCCCTGGCCGTTGCCGTCGTCGCCGACCTGCTGGCGGAGCAGGGCACGCTCCCCGCCGGGGAAGAGGCCCGCCGCCGCACCCTCGCCGCCCTGGTCGTGCAGTGGTGGACAGACCGCCTCACCGACGGCGCGGCCTCGGTCCGCCTCGGTGCGCGCGCGCTCGCCTTCCAGCGCAACCCCGACGGAACCTACGCCGCCGCCCCCGGCGTCACCGCCGCCTTGGCGGAGACCAATGGACTCTTCACGCTCTCCGAACGCCTCGGCGACAGCTATGCCTTCGATGCCTCCAAGCGTCTGGCGTCCGTCACTGACCGCTCCGGCAACGCCGTCACGCTGCACTACGACCCACAAGGCCGTCTCGCCGCCATCTCCAACTCCTTTGGCCGTACACTGACGCCCTCCTGGTCCGGCGGTCGTGTTGCGTCGGTGACCGATAGCGCCGGACGCACCATCCACTACGCCTACGATACCGCCGGCTGCCTCACCAACTTTCTCGACGCCGCCGGCTTCGGGTGGAGCGCCTCCTACGACCCCGACCTGCCCGCCGCGTCGCCTGGCGCCGCAGCGCAGGCGGGCGGGGCGCTCATCTCGCAGACCGACCCCGAGGGCCACCGCATCATCGAAAACTTCTACACCGGTCTGGGGCAAGTTGCCGCCCAGAAATCCTCCGCCGGAGAGTTCTGGACATTCGGCTACGCCGCCGGCCTCCGCTCCTGGGACGCCGACCCATACGGACGCCGCGAAATCCGCGACCACGACGGCTCGGGGCGCGTCGTCACACGCCTCGGACGCGACAACACCTGGAACGACTACGAGTACGACGCCCGCGGACGCCTCGTCGAACACCGCGATCCCATCGGGCGTCTGAATCTCCTCGAATACGACAACCACGACCGCCTCGTCCGCTCCGTCCAGGCCGCCAACACCCCCGACGCCCGCGCCACCGCCTTCGCCTACGACGCTCGCCACCGCCTCGTCGCCGTCACCAACGCCCTCAATCTCGTGACCACCTTGGCCTACGACGCCAACGACCGTCTGGTGCTGACCCGTTTCCCGGACGGCAGCGTCGCCTCCAACACCTGGAGCGCCGCTGGACTGCGCACCGTCGAGACGCTCCGCGACGCCGCTGGCCAGACTCTGCGCCACACCGCCTTCGCCTACGACGGTGGCGGACGTCCCGCCACCCAAACCACGCAAGGCCCCGGCCTGCCGTCCCCCGTCGAAACGACCACCGACTTCGACGCCGCCGACAACCTGGTGCGCCTCAAAGATGCCAACGGGCGCGAGACCCTCTTCCAGTACGACACCCGCGGCCTGCTGACCAACACCACCGACGCCGCCGGCCACACCACCCGCCACGCCTACGGCGGACGCGGGCTGCCTGCCAGCGTCACCGATCCCCTCGAACGTGTTACTGGCTTCCTCTGGACCCCCTCCGGCGACCCCGCCGCTGTCCTGCTGCCCGACGGTTCGAGCGCGACCAACGAGTACGACGCCGTTGACCGCCTGGCCGCCGCCACCGACCCGCGCGGCACACGCATCGACTTCGAGCGCGACGCCGCTGGGCGCGTCACGCGCCGCCACACGCCACGCTGGCAGGAGCGAACCTGGTACGATATCGTCGGTTGTGTCACCACCGTCCTCGACGCCGCCGCAGTGCGGGGCGACTTCGGCTACGACTGGCTCGACCGGCCCATTCTGACGGTCGATGGCCTGGGGCGCGGCTGGTGGAGCGCCTTCGACACTCTCGGACGCCTGACGGCTACCACCGACCCGCGCGGGCGCACCCGCCAATACGCCTACGACCCCCTCGGTCGCCGCACCGCCGCAATAAAACCCTCCGGCGCGACTGACGCCTTCGGCTACGACGGCTTGGGCAACTGGACCACCTACACCAACGCCGAAGGGCGCGTCTACACGATGGCCTACGACGCCCTGGGCCGCATCGTTGCCGCGACGAACGCCGCCAACGAGCAGGTTTTCGCCAACCGCTACGACCCCGTCGGCAACCTGACCAATCGCACCGACGGTGCTGGCAACACAACCGCCTACAGCTACGACGAACTCAACCGGCTTGTCATGCAGGAGTCTGGTGTCGGGAGTCCTGCGTCCTCGTACAGCTACGACCCGGCGAACAACCTTCTGACCGCCTCGAACGCAACGGCATACCTCTCGTTCGGCTACGACGCGATGGACCGGCTCACATCGGCGGCGACCAGCCTCTCCAACTTCACCTACACCGCCGCCTACGCCCGCGATGCCGGTGGCTTGATCACCAACCTCACCTACGCCCCCGGCAAGGCCGTCTCCCGTACCTACGATGCCGATGGCCGCCTCGCGTCCGTCTCCGACTGGCTCGGACACACCTGGACCTTCGCGTGGGACGGCGCGGGCAAGCCGACGGGATCAACATCCCCCGGCGGGTTCGTCGCCACCAACCACTATGACGCTGCCGGACGCCTCTCCTCCTGGTCCGTCGGCACGCTTGCCGGCCGCACGATCACCCGCGACCTGGCCGGTCTCAAGACCCGCGAGGACGTCACCGCCGGGCCGCATCCCGCCCCGTCGTTCGTCCGCTACGCCGAAAACACCTTCGACGCCGCCGACCGCCTCGTCTCGGCGCAGGTGCGCTACGGCTCGCACACTAACGCCGCCGTTGCGGAAACCTACCTCTACGACGGCAACGGAGCCCTGACCAACCTCGTCTCCGGTTCCAACGCCGTCTTCTCCGCCACCTACGATCCCCTCGGCCAGCTCGGATCGCTTTCTCAACCCTCAACCCTCAACCCTCAAACCTTCTTCTACGACGCCTTGGGCAACCGCGTCGTCTCCGGCGACCGCCTCTGGATACCCGATCACGCCGACCCCTTGAAGCGTCCGCTCATCGAGGCCGACGCCACCACCGGCGAGCCGCTCCGCTACTACCTCTGGGCTCCCGGACGTCTGCTTGGGTTCATCGACGCCGCCTCCGGTACGCTCACCGTCGCCCACTGCGACGAGTACGGCAGCGTCGTGGCCCTCACCGACGCCTCGGGAAATACGCTCCATACCGCCTGCTACGGCCCGAACGGCCAGGATTGGGGCGCCACCGGAACCAACCCCACCCCCTTCGGCTGGCTCGGCGGGCATGGTGTCCAGCACCTCGCCACCTCCGACCACCTCGGCCCGCTCTACCTCACCCGCTACCGCCTCTACGCCGCCAGCCTCCAGCGCTTCCTCTCCGCCGACCCCCTCGGCCTGGCGGGCGGCCTCAACCTCTACGCCTACGCCGAAGGCGACCCGCTCACCTACATCGACCCGCTGGGGTTGAAGGCCGATGGGATGTGGTACGACCAGACAAGCGATTGGCTTAGCCGTGTCACGGGAACGGCCAAGGACTACTACAACGAAACCCTTCCGTGGGGCGTGGCAGGCGTTCTCAACACGGCCATCGACGTGTTGGCGGGCATCGGCCACACACCCGCCGCCATCGGGCATCTTGGCGAAGGGACGGGCCGCTTCTCCGCCGACCCGAGTTGGCAGAACCTCCCTGGCGTTGCCTCCGACGTCCTGACCGTCGTTAGCGTCGCCGCCGTTACCGCCTCAGCTTTGCCATCTGTAAGCGGGTCCGGAGCGCCGGCGGCAACCAGCAAAGCCGCAACGCCTACCGTAAAAAATGTAGCTGATGCCAATAAGCTAAATCACATCTTCGGAAAGGCAGAGCACGGACTAAAAGGAGTCGTAAAGCAATTTGGGTCTCAAGAGTCGGCATTTCGAGCGATACAGCAGGCAACAGAAGCATCGGTGAAATCCAAGGGACTGTCTGGTGTTTTCGAGACCACAGTGAAGCTCGGTACAGAAACAGTTACAGTACGCGGCAATGTGATCAATGGTGTGGTCAAGATAGGGACGGTTTTCAAATGATTGATCTTACAAACTTTGAATACGCCGTATTGACCAAGCTGCTAGACGGCAAACATAGGTTTTTGGCGTTGCTTCGTGAACAGCTTGCCTCATGTCGAGTAAGCCGTCGCGAATTCACCGGGGCAGGTTTCTACACTCATCTGCATGTTGATAATTCTCTTGCGCTCGGCGATATTCAGTTGCGTTTTGGGGATGTTGTTGCGGAGATTAACGAGATGCCTCATGGGGCAGGTTTTGTCCTGTATATCAAGAATGGAAGACTGAGCCTTCTTGAAGGTTACGGCTACGACGACCCATGGCCCATCAAGATTACCACATACACATTAAGATACATAACAGGAGAAGAGCGCAACTGGGATGAGTTGAAGGAGGTGTTGGTCTTTGCTACCACTAAAGAGAAGAAAAACATGGCGACAATAGAGAGCGTCACGGAAAGAGATGATGCCGCAATGCTGGACGAGCTGCTTTGGACGGTCTTGTGGCAGCCGTTCGGACTTCCGCGTGATATGCGCCATTTGTTGAAGCGGGAAGGTGAGGAATTTGCCTTACTGGCTCGGAAAAATGCTCAATTAGTTGGGGGTTTGGTGGCTGTTTTGAGCAGAAAAGGCGAAATGGAGATTCGTCACCTAGCTGTTGACGCGCATGTCCAAGGGCAAGGCATCGGTCGCAGTCTTGTTGCCGAACTCTGTCGGATAGCTGAAAATAAAAACTGCAAACGGATTCATACCATTGCTCGCAACACATCAGTTGCTTTTTTCCGAAAACTTGGTTTTCGAATTTCTTCGGAAAAGGCGCCGAGTCATCCGATTTTCCTGAAACATGGAATCACATTTGAAATCATGGAGAAATGAACAGCTTTCTCAACAGAGCAACCATAGTTCTAGCCGCGGTTGTCGTGTCTAGCGTAGCGCCATCCATACATGCATATGTGCCGGATATCAACCGCTACGATCCTGCGGGCAACCTCACCAACCGCCTCGACGGTGCTGGTAACTCGATCCAATACACCTACGACGCTTTAAATCGCCTGGTTCACCGTCAATACGGCCACGGCATGCCGTGGCCCTACCAAAGCATCTTTACCCACGACGCCGTCGGCAATCTCCTCACCGCCTCCAACGAAACCGCGTACCTCTCGTTCACCTACGATGCAATGGACCGGCTCGCCTCGGCGGCGACGACGATCTCCAACTTCACCTACACCGCCGCCTACGCCCGCGATGCCGGTGGCTTGATCACCAACCTCACCTACGCCCCCGGCAAGGCCGTCTCCCGTACCTACGACCCCGACGGCCGCCTCGCGTCCGTCTCCGACTGGCTCGGGCACACCTGGACCTTCGCTTGGGATGGGGCCGGAAAGCCGACAGGATCAACCTCCCCCGGCGGAATCGTTGCGACCAACCACTACGACGCTGCCGGACGCCTTTCCTCCTGGGCCGCCGGTAGCCTCGCGGGCCGCGCGGTCACCCGCGACGCGGCCGGTCTGAAAACCCGCGACGACATCACCGCCGGGCCACATCCCGTGCCCTCGTTGGTCCGCTACGCCGAAAACATTTTCGACGCAGCCGACCGCCTGGTCTCCGCGCAAGTCCGCTACGGCAGCCACACCAACGCCGCCGTCTCCGAGACCTACCTGTATGACGGCAACGGTGCGCTCACCAACCTCGTCTCCGGTTCCAACGCCGTCTTCTCCGCCGCCTACGACCCCCTCGGCCAACTCTCTTCTCTGCGCCTCAGCGCCTCTGCGCGAGACCTCTCCTACGACGCTTTGGGCAACCGTGTCGTCTCCGGCGACCGCCTCTGGATACCCGATCACGCCGACCCCTTGAAGCGCCCGCTGATCGAGGCCGACGCCGCCACCGGCGAGCCGATCCGCTACTACCTCTGGGGGCCGGGACGCCTGCTCGGGTTCATCGACGCCGCCTCCGGTACGCTCACCGTAGCCCACTGCGACGAGTACGGCTCCGTCGTCGCCCTCACCGACGCCTCGGGAAATACGCTCCATACTGCCTGCTACGGCCCGAACGGCCAGGATTGGGGCACGACCGGAACCAACCCCACGCCCTTCGCCTGGCTCGGCGGCCACGGCGTGCAGCGGGTGGCGGTCTCCGACCACCTTGGCCCGCTGTATCTTACGCGCTACCGCCTGTACGCCGCCTCGCTCCAGCGGTTCCTCTCGCCCGACCCCCTCGGCCTCGCGGGCGGGTTGAACCTCTACGCCTACGCCGAAGGCGACCCGCTGACGTACATCGATCCGTTGGGGTTGAAGGCCGACGGCATGTGGTATGACCAGGCGAGCGACTGGCTTAGCCGTGTCACGGGAACGGCGAAAGACTATTACAACGCCAACCTCCCGTGGGGTGTTGCCGGTACAATCAACACGGCCATCGACGTGGTTACGGGCATCGGGCACACGCCCGCCGCCATCGGCCACCTTGGGGAGGGCACGGGAACCTTTTCCGCCGATCCGAGTTGGAGGAATGCCGGTGGCGTTGTCTCCGACGCCCTTGTCGTAGGCAGCGTCCTTTCCGCCACCGCCTCGGCCCTGCCGTCATTGAACGGCTCGGCAGCGGCGGCGACAGGCAAGGCAGCAGACCTCCCGATCAAGGGTTTCCATGGCAGCAAGGGTGCCAATCCATACCACGCGCTAGATCGCGCCGTCGAACGCGGAGTCAGCCCGAAGGCAATTCTGGAGACGGTCAATAACCCGACAGTGGTGATCCAACAAGGAGGCGGGCGGACGATGTATTTGACGCCGGACGCAGCCGTCGTACTCGACGGAAGTGGCCAGGCTGTCACCATATGGGGTGCTGCACAGCACACGCCCAAGACACTTGAGTTGCTTCGTGCGGCAGGAGCGACCAAATGAAAGTGCAAAAATGGTTCTGTCCGCTGTACCGAGCCGATATTGCGGAGGGGAAGTGCCTCGACATCAACTACGAGCGGCTTGGTTACTTGGACGGTGGCTGCCTTGCCGAGGTAACTAGACTGACCGGCAAGCGGGAACCGGACATCAGCAAGACTTGCGAGTTGTGCCCGAATCTTCCATTCGACGACCTCGAGGGAACGGTCTCCTTTCCGCGACAAGGAATCCCCGACCGTCCCGATTCGGACCATGCGGAGCGGTAGATGCGAACAAGGAGTCTCCATAGTTTGCTGTTTCGGATGGCCTTCGCCTTCCTCTGGCCCTCCTGCGGGGACGCCGCCTTTGTCCGACCCTTCGGCGCAACGGACGCCTTCGGGTACGACGGCTTGGGCAACTGGACCACCTTTACGAACGCCGAGGGTCGTGTCTACACGATGGCCTACGACGCCCTGGGCCGCATCGTTGCCGCCACGAACGCCGCCAGCGAGCAGGTCTTCGCCAACCGCTACGATCCTGCCGGAAACCTGACAAACCGCACCGACGGCGCGGGCAACTCCATCGCCTCCAGCTACGACGAACTCAACCGGCTTGTCATGCAGGAGTCTGGCGTCGGGAGTCCTGCGTCCTCGTACAGCTACGACCCGGCGAACAACCTTCTGACCGCCTCGAACGCAACGGCGTACCTCTCGTTCGGCTACGACGCGATGGACCGGCTCACATCGGCGGCGACCAGCCTCTCCAACGCCACCTACAACGTCACGTACCACCGCGACGCGGGCGGGCTGGTCACGAACCTGGTCTACGCTTCCGGCAAGGTCGTCACCCGCGCCTACGACCCCGATGGCCGCCTCGCCTCTGTCTCCGACTGGCTCGGCCACACCTGGACCTTCGCCTGGGACGGCACCGGCAAGCCGACTGGCTCTACCGCCCCCGGCGGTATCCTCGCCACCAACCACTACGACGCGGCGGGGCGGCTCACCTCGTGGAGCGTCGGCGCGCTCGCCGGTCGCGCCATCAGCCGCGACCTAGCCGGACTCAAAACCCGCGAGGATGTCACCGCTGGCCCGCACCCCGTGCCGTCCTTCGTGCGCTATTCGGAGAACACCTTCGACGCCGCCGACCGCCTGGTCACGGCGCAAGTCCGCTACGGCTCGCACACCAATGCCGCCGTCACCGAGACCTACCAATACGACGGCAACGGCGCGCTCACCAACCTCGTCTCCGGTTCCAACGCCGTCTTCTCCGCCGCCTACGACCCCCTCGGCCAACTCTCTTCTCTGCGCCTCAGCGCCTCTGCGCGAGACCTCTCCTACGACGCCTTGGGCAACCGTCTTGTCTCCGGCGACCGCCTCTGGATACCCGACCACGCCGATCCCCTCAAGCGCCCGCTGATCGAGGCCGACGCCGCCAGCGGCGTGCCCATCCGCTACTACCTCTGGGGGCCCGGCCGTCTACTCGGCTTCATCGACGCCGCCAGCGGTGTCCTCACCGTCGCCCACTGCGATGACTACGGCAGCGTCGTCACCCTCACCGACTCCTCCGGCGCCACCCTCCACACCGCCAGTTACGGACCCAACGGTCAGGATTGGGGCCAGACCGGAACCAACCCCACGCCCTTCGGCTGGCTCGGCGGGCACGGTGCCCAGCACCTCGCCACCTCCGACCACCTCGGCCCGCTCTACCTCACCCGCTACCGCCTCTACGCCGCCAGCCTCCAGCGCTTCCTCTCCGCCGACCCCCTCGGCCTGGCGGGCGGCCTCAACCTCTACGCCTACGCCGAAGGCGACCCGCTCTCTTACATCGATCCATTGGGACTGGGCGCTGAGAGCGTTTGGGGCGCGGCCGCAAGTGGTTTCCTTGAAGGGCTAGGAGGTGGACTTTCGATTCTGGCCAACACCGCCACCTTTGGCGGGACAGACGCGTTGGGCTGGACGGACTCATCCTCCTATGAGGGCGGAGCCTATACAGCCTCGCGTGTCGCCGCAACCGTTGCCCGCGAAACTGCGATCGCCGCTGCGACACTCGGCATCGGAACAGCGGCGCGAGGCGGTTCCACCGCCGCCCAGGCGGCCTATAAAGGCATCCTGGCGACCCAGGCCGCCACGGGCGGCTATCAGATCGGCACCGGAGCCAGCCAGATCGCCGGCGGTGACTACGAAGCTGGCACCGTCAACGTCGTGGCCGGCAGCCTCCGCGTCAGTGGCAGTATAGCCAGTGCAGGGGCAATCTCTCAAAGTCAAGCAAACTGGACATACGGAGACCACAAATCGGCACAGAAGTTTCATAATCAGATGCAGAAGCGTGGTTGGCCCCCTCAACAGATTGATGAGGCAATGACATCCGGAAATCGGGTTCCTGCGCCTAACCAGGTAAATCCTAGAAACACAGCAACAAGATATGTCCATCCAACGACTGGCCGATCTGTTGTAGTAGATAACGTAACCCATGAGGTGCTGCATGTCGGAGGCGACGGCTTCAGGTATTAACACGATTTTTATTTCATTGCACGATGAGGGCACAACGGTGCTGCGCCCAACACAAGGCCAGCGGCTTCGTAATGGGCTGTATGAAGTGTTGCCTACATCCGACTATGAGCCCGATGACGAGCACTGGGAATTTCCACCAGGAAGTGTGGTTCGTTGTGTGACGGTTGAACACGAGGGCGAAAAGATACTTGTTGCCAAGGAGTTGGCAAGCCAGGCTACAACTCCTGCAAAGGATCCAATAGATAGGTCGCAGTCTTGAGAAGTCCAAGTTTTCGAAAATTTTATTTCTTTCTTTTATGCCTAGGCATCTTCATTGCGGCAGTAACCTTGCCAGTTTTAGCTCATGCCTGCGCACCAAACATAGACGATTTGCAGCCACATGGCCATGTTCCGGGCGTTACGAACCCAGATGGAACCCCGTGGCTTCCGGTGAATCAATAAGGAATGACATGAAATACGATTACGGAGATTCGGTAACAGTCAATAACAACGCGCCAGAGCACTACCGTCCGAAGGCAAAGGGCTCATTGTGTGGCGTTCGGCGGGTAGAGACCGACGAACAGGCTAAGGCCGCGAATACCAGTGTTGGTGCGACGTTGTGGCTTGTGGAATTTGCGGACGGCTCTTCGGTCGAAGTGCTGGAAGAGTATCTAATACCTTTGGATTCGTAATGCGCTGGTTTCGACAGTGTCTTGTCATTGTTCCCCTCATGATTAGAGGCACCGATAGATACGTTTTATGTAGCCCCCCTATAAATTAGCGGCAATGAGCAATATAGGTAGACACAGAATCTGGAAGCAACTTGCGGCGATAACGGCATTGGCACTCGTCATACGGCCGCTTTATGCTTCAATTCCCGTCGTTCAAACAGAGTCGAGTGAATACCTCCTCGGTCATCGCACCGCCGCGATAAAATCCTTTGGCGGAACGGACGCGCTCGGCTGGACGGACTCATCCTCCTATGAGGGCGGAGCCTATACAGCCTCGCGTGTCGCCGCAACCGTTGCCCGCGAAACTGCGATCGCCGCTGCGACACTCGGCATCGGAACAGCGGCGCGAGGCGGTTCCGCCGCCGCCCAGGCGGCCTATAAAGGCATCCTGGCGACTCAGGCCGCCACGGGCGGCTATCAGATCGGCACCGGAGCCAGCCAGATCGCCGGCGGTGACTACGAAGCTGGCACCGTCAACGTCGTGGCCGGCGGTCTTCGCGTCGGCGGCAGCATAGCCAGTGCGGGGGCTATTGCAGTAAAAGATGGCACAGGTGATGCGCTCCAAAGAATCGATAACTCTGGAGCCAAGGTGAGATTGAATCCTAAAACACCAGGTCAAGAAGGGAACGTGACACTTGACTTCGGGAGCAATGGGCGAGTAAACATTAGAGTAGAGACACATCCGCTGCAACCTGATGGATCACCTGTGCGTCATGCAAATGTTGAGACTGTCACCGTAATAAATGGCAAGAAAATTGTGACTAACATCCATATCCTGGAGTGACCCATGGCAAACAAGCATCGATACATATATGAGTTCGAAGACCTCGGCCCCGACAGAATTGCGTTCGCGATCAGCGATCCTCCGTCGGAGAAGATGGTGGTAACTACCGAGAACGGTACGACAGCACTGTACGTCAACAAATCCGCATGTCGCGTGCTGGCGGAAATCTTCACAAGGCTGGCAGAAGGGTCGCACAACGAAGGGTTCCATGTCCATTTACACGAGGACTTCGACGATGTGCAGCCTGAAGCATTGCGGATCGTGCTCGCCTCCCGCTGATTACTTGTATCGAATAGCCGACATGCGACAGACTTGGCATAAACTAATTACGCATCGAATCGTGACATTTTTTGTGACGATAGCGCTGCCGTTTGCTGCTCGGGCCTACGTGCCTTTGCCATTTGATGCTTTGGTTTCACCGGCTTTTATCTTTGTAAGTATGGCACCCGTTAGCGAGGGTTTTGTCCACGATGCCGTCGGCAACCTCCTGAGCGCCTCTAACGCCGTCTTCCAAAATGCCTTCACCTACGATGCGATGGACCGGATCGCTTCGGCGATGACGACGGTCTCCAACTTTACCTACACCGCCGCCTACGCCCGCGACGCTGGTGGCCTCGTCACCAACCTCACCTACGCCCCCGGCAAGAGCGTCACCCGTAGCTACGATGCCGACGGCTATCTGACCTCTGTCTCCGACTGGCTTGGCCACACCTGGACCTTCGCCTGGGACGGCACCGGCAAGCCCACCGGCTCCACCTCCCCCGGCGGAATCACAGCCACCAACCACTACGACGCAACGGGGCGGCTCGCCTCGTGGAGCGTTGGCGCGCTTGCTGGTCGCACCATCACCCGCGACGCCGCCGGACTCAAAACCCGCGAGGACATCACCGCCGGGCCGCATCCCGCGCCCTCGTTCGTCCGCTACGCCGAAAACACCTTCGACGCCGCCGACCGCCTTGTCTCGGCCTCTGTGCGCTACGGCTCGCACACCAACGCCCCCGTTGCGGAGACCTACCACTACGACGGCAACGGGGCTCTGACAAACCTCGTCTCCGGCTCCAGCGCCGTCTTCAACGCCGCCTACTCCCCCCTCGGCCAGTTATCATCCCTTAATCTGCGGACATCTGCGCCATCTGCGGTTTACTCTTACGATCCCATCGGCAAATACAAACAAGGGCTGAGAGCCCGCCCTATCAGTAGCGGAGGAGCGCCCTCTTCCATAACTATATCCCGCCCCTTCAGGGCTAGTCATTATTTGTTCCATTCCCCAGGGCGTTGCCCTGGGCTGGTATGTTGCGCCCTTTCAGGGCTGTCATCAACTTTGTCGCGAGCTGTGTCGGTAACTTTGTCGCCTTTGTCGAAAGCTACAGGGAAAGCTCACGCGAAGGCACGGGGAGGGATGGGAGAGAACCGTTTGTGACACAACTCAGTTCGGGGGCGAAGCCCGTCAAGTGCGCAAATGCCCCACGGATATGACATGGATGCCGTCGGGACGCGTATAACTCGCCTGGCCGCCCGTGACGATGCAAAGCGCGGCAAGATGCCCGAGCCTCCGGTCCGTCAGGCGAGTGCGCAACTTGCCGAAGTTCACAACGGCTTCCTCAATCGCCTTTTCACCGCCAAGCTTGACTTCAACGCCGATCCACTCGCCATCGCGCCGCTCAACGATGGCATCAATCTCAAGCCCAGTGGAATCGCGATAGTGAAAGACCCTGGCGTCCACAACATCGGCATACACCCGCAAATCCCTGACAACCATCGATTCGAACAGCAAGCCCATCGCGTTCAGGTCTTCCAGCAAACTGTCGGCGGAAGCCCCAAGCGCGGCGGTGGCTAACGAGGGGTCGACGAAATGCCACTTGGGCTTAACCCGGGTTTGGATGCTTGACCGGATGTGTGGCTTCCACGCCGGCAACTCTTCCAACACGAAAATGCGGGTCAGTTGATCCAGATATTTTCTGACCGTCGGCACGGAGAGGTTGCCCGAAGGGATCTCAGCCTCGGC
>LSQX01313821.1_pt1 | contig 14222 bp, 13 predicted proteins | sample 654561 | NCBI WGS metagenome assembly LSQX01 (sample SAMN04489861, study PRJNA283612) | anaerobic digester metagenome | isolation source: 4 biogas reactors fed with cattle manure at either 37C or 55C with and... | place: Denmark: Kongens Lyngby | collected 2014
ACTGCCTCAATCCCAAGTTGCAACGGCTAGGATAGCCTTGCCAACACCAAGAAATCTCAGCATAACCACGTTTTCACATGCCCTAACGAACTCCAGTCTCGTCGCGGCTCTCAAGGTCTGTTGGCTTACCAAGTTCTGAAGAGCAAAGCCGAAGTTATCTATGGTACGCTAAAACGGAAGTATTGCTGCGTCAAGGGGGATCTCCCGGCTTACAAGATGTCCCAAAGAGCCAAGATACGAGGGTCCTTCGAGAAGAGCAAACTCATCTGTGTCTTCCCATGGCGTTCTCGCATGTGTCTAAGCTTTAGCCGCTTGAGCCCCTGCAAGGACTTCTCGGTCCAGATGCGGGATGGTTCGGATCACGCACCATATCTCCAGCGATATATCAAGTCTGTTCATCCGACGCCAACATCCTGGGTGCTAGTGTACGGCGAGGGTGCATCCGGTGCTCCCTCTGGAACACGGGCAGGCTGAGAGGATTCTTCCGCTACTTTTCCAGTGTTCTATTTGGTGGGGAGCAACCAACGCCCCAAGAAGCGCTCCCGGCCTTCAGGGACTGCATCGAGTTCCGTTTTCTAGTACACAACGGTTAGGTCAATGATACCTTCCTTCTGATCTGTTCTCCAAGGTGGCCCGCGCGGTTCCGGTCAGATTCCTCGAGATAGACGCAAGCTGAGAACGCTTGAGCCTCAAATTCCGCCTGCGATATGTGTTGGTTTTTTCGGACGGCTGCGCGCTGATTGGTGGCGATCCTGTACGATGCTCTTCCTCCGTCTTGGGGCCAAGACGATGGTGTCAACGGTTGCTACATTCTCTAGCAGCTCAGGCTTGTCCTCAAAACGACAGTATCTCACGACCTTTCCTGAGGACTGCAATGGCACATGATACTTGTTGCCATCAATTGACATCAGCTGAACAGTCGTTGTCTTTCGGCTCAACGATGAACATCGGCTCTGCGACAGCTAGAGGGTGCCTTCAACAATCAAGCGTTAGAAAGGAACCTGTTCAATTGTACTGTGCACCTTGCAGTTGGCCACACGACTCGGGGCGTGTCGTTTCAGGCCCCCTCACAATATGTGATGAGCGCTCCACCCACCTGCAGAAACGTGCCTTCTCTTAAGGGTCGGAACATGACGATTCGGCCGGTCCCCGGCTGTTCAGGTCCTTTCTTAACGCTCTTGAGGATCTGCAGGCCAAAAGCCTACCTGGGCCAGGATTGGAAGGGGATCTTGATGTCCCTGGAAAGTGCTCGCAAATGCACCGGTTTGCGCTTGCACAGCATGGTTCTCCATCCTACGCCACCTCACCAGGCAGCTGGTGCACTGCAGTAACATCCGACCAGCATCTTCTTAGCCTGTTTGCCGGTATAATGGGCCGTTCCACATCCCATCTGAAGCCCTGATATTTAGCCCCAAGCCCCACACACCGACACCCAGCGAGCATGTTACCCACATTTCCTGTAGGCCTGCGAATCTGAGCATTGGGGTACCCACCATCCGACAGACACGGATGAACAAGGCATTGATTCTTCCCGAGTGTGTCTGGCTGGGCCACCTTCTGCCCGATGGCTACTCCGTTCCTCTATTTAGGCACGTAAACAGGGTAAAGCGCCCCGAAGAAGCTCCATCGCACCAGCGCCTAGCAAAGTGAGCAACCTTTGGAACAACGAAAAAAAGCTGATCCTTCTTGCATAGGACTGGATCCCCCGGAGAGATGGTAACGCGACCCAGTGGTGACGGCGTCTGGCGACTAATCTCCCAGACTCGGTCTTCACCATCCTGCCTGTTTTTGGTCTCGGAAACCTCTATATCGGCAAGTCGAAGCCTCGATGGTTTCCGTCTCCACCCAGATGAGAACCGTCTTCACTTTCAGTCGACGGGTTATATGGAAGGCCAAATTCTGCCACTCGGTCACAACTTAAGACTGAAAACGAGTCTGCTGGATGGGTACTCCACGGATAGTGACATACAGGGTGCAACAGGTTCAACTCTTCCGGCCCGTTGACAGAGCTCTCTTCCTGGACTCCGACAGTCACCGGCATTGCTATCACCCTCAGTCGAGCCGGGAACGTCTGACAAGTTCTTCGCAGCGCCTGCTACTAAGGCATACTGTTAGCGTGGTAGGAATCTACACCCGGTCTTACCGGGATTTGTTGGCGTTTCCAGCATCCGGGGCCATTTTCCCGGAGCTCCAAATAGAAGCTTTCGACTGCGACTGGTGCCTGGGAGTCCTGCTTGCTTGAGTACAATCCTGGTCTTCCCATCCTAACATCACAGACGCTAGCGTCTGATTCATGCTGGGGATAACCAAGAAGGGTGGCACGGCGAATCTCCCCTACAGCAACGCACTACCAGGCCATCAAGCCACTCCGAAACCAGTCGCGCGAACCACACGCTGACCCTTCCTGCACTTGTTACTCGCCCCTATTTGATGACACAGCCACTTCGTCGATGGCTCCATACATCTTCTCATAGTACCTTTTGTAGTCACCCGAAGCGACGTTGCTTATCCATTTTCGGTTGTCAACATACCACGCGATCGTATCTAAGATGCCCTCTTCGAATGTATATCGGGGACGCCAGCCAAGCTGAGTCGTTATCTTCGTATTGTCTATAGCATATCTCCTATCATGCCCGGGGCGATCTTTGACGAACTTTATCAGGTCCTCGGATCGTCCTAAGGTCTTGATGATGAGTCTGACAATCTCTAGATTCGTTTTCTCATTGTTGCCTCCGATGTTGTAAATCTCGCCAGGAATCCCTTTATGAAGCACAGTCTCTATGGCCGAACAGTGATCTCTGACATGCAGCCAATCTCGAATCTGCATCCCGTCCCCATACACCGGGAGGGGGTTCCCTTGGAGACAGTTGTTTATCATCAAGGGTATCAACTTTTCAGGGAACTGGTAAGGACCATAGTTGTTGCTGCAACGCGTAATGTTCACAGGCATACCAAAGGTCTTGTGATATGCGCGCACGATCAGGTCTGCGCTCGCCTTCGATGCCGAATATGGGTTGTTCGGCGATAAAGGAGTCGTTTCCGTAAACAACCCAGTGGGCCCCAACTCGCCGTACACCTCGTCTGTGGAAACTTGAAGGAACTTAACCCCATCGCGGTATTCTGTGCAGTACTTGTCGTCGGGATTCACTTTCCAATGCTTCTTGGCTATGTCAAGCAACACTTGGGTGCCTATCACATTCGTTGTCAGGAAGACATCGGGGTCAACAATGCTTCTGTCGACGTGTGACTCGGCGGCAAAATTGACTACCCAGTCTATCTCGTGCTCATTGAAAATCTCGTCCATCCTTCGCCTGTCTCTTATGTCCGCCCTGACAAAAACATAGTTAGCGTTACCGGAAACATCTGCAAGGTTCTCCAGGTTCCCTGCGTAGGTCAAAACATCAACATTAACAACCTTGTACTCACTCGATGTTGCGAACAGATGCCTAACGAAGTTGCTTCCGATGAAGCCGGCACCACCAGTTACAAGAACGGTTTTCATGGTCCATTTGTCTCCCCTCAAGAATTAATCACTTCTGTCGGTCTATCAGCGACAAAATATACCGACCATACTCTGTCATGCGTAGCTCTTCACCAAGTTCCCTCATCTGTTCAGTCGAGATAAAACCCTTTCGCCAAGCGATCTCCTCCAAACATGCAATGTAAAAGCCTTGCCGTGTCTGAACGGCCTCAACAAATTGAGCTGCCTGAAGCATCGCCTGCGGAGTGCCAGTATCAAGCCACGCCAATCCGCGCCCAAGGAGAACAACGTTTAGCTGGCCTTTTTCGAGGTAGGCATTATTGACGGATGTGATCTCAATTTCACCGCGAGCCGAAGGCTTGACACTTCTCGCAATCTCAATCACTTGATTATCGTAGAAGTATAGCCCTGGCACGGCATAGTTCGATTTTGGTTTTTCAGGCTTTTCTTCTATAGAGATGACTCTGTTGCTCTCGTCAAACTCCACTACACCGAAAGACCTAGCATCATTGACGGGGTACCCAAAGATAGTCGCTCCTTTTTCAAAAGCTTGTGCTTGCCTCAATTGTTCAGTAAGCGCTTGCCCGAAAAACACATTGTCGCCAAGGATGAGACAGACCCTGTCATCACCGATGAAATCCTGCCCAACGATAAAGGCATCGGCGAGACCCCTAGGAACATCCTGCACCTTGTAGGAAAACCTCATGCCAATGCGTGAACCGTCGCCAAGTAGCTTTTCGTAGACTGGAGTATCATCGGGTGTAGAGATTACCAGGACATCCCTAATACCCGCCAACATGAGTACCGATAGGGGATAATATATGAGTGGCTTGTCATATATCGGCAGCAACTGTTTCGACACTGCCTTGGTCATTGGATACAAGCGAGTTCCTTTCCCGCCCGCTAAGACGATACCTTTCAAACCATTCGCCCTCCTTCATCTTCTCGTCCAGAGACCTGTCAGATCCCGCTTTGCCTGTTACGTGCTCAGCGAAATCCCCATGTCGCTTCCTGGACTACGGCAACCTGTAAGGTTTTGCTCCATTGGCCTTGTATTTCTCTTCAGAAACCGGGTTTCCGTATCAAACGGAACGTCTGGCGTTGGCGTTTCGCCATCTCATACACTGACCCCGCCATCCTTTCTGATGCTCTCGCTCACAAACCTGCCCAATGCGTCTTTCCAATGCGGAAGAGGAGTAAAACCATTGTCGACCAATCGCTTTGAGGACAACCTTGAGTTCCGCGGACGTTCTGCCCGTGTGGGATACTGTGAAGATGTGACAGGAACCACTTCTGTTGTCAACCCCAGTGACTCTACTATTGCTAGTGCAAACTCGTACCAACTGCAATAGCCCGCGTTGACACCATGGTATATGCCGTACTTACGTGTCTGAAGCAAGTCACAGACAAATACCGCCAAGTCACGAGTGTACGTCGGTGCGCCGATCTGATCGTCCACGACGTTGATCCTGTCATAGGAGTGAGCCAATCGTGCTATCTTCTTGACAAAGTTGTCGCCCCCCTCCCCATAAAGCCACGAAGTTCTCACTATGAAGAACTTTTCCATCGTCTGTTGAACTGCCACCTCACCATGCCACTTTGAGTATCCGTAAAAGTTTACAGGTCTGGGAGGCGCGTCCTCAGGTATCGGCTCGGAGCCTCGCCCGTCGAACACATAGTCAGTGCTAACATATACCATCTTGGCATCCATGCCTGCGCAAACCTTTGCCAAGTTGCGTGTCGCCGTTGCATTGACCGCATAACACGTTTCTCTATCGTCTTCTGCAGCATCAACAGCAGTATAGGCAGCACAGTGCACTACCACATGCGGCCCTATGGCCTTAACAAACTGCTCGACTTTTCTATCATCCGTTAAGTTAAGATCATCCTTGTCAATCCCAATCACCTCAATGCCTAGCTCACCCAATCGCCTAACAACATCCCTGCCGAGTTGACCAGAGGCACCTGTAACCAAGACTCTTATGGTGAAATTCACATCACTATCCTTTAGGTAGGGCGCATCCCTGTCCTTCGGCGATAGGATAGGCTCATCAATTCCCCACTCGATTCCCAGCTCAGGATCGTCAAACCTAACACTACGGTCATGGATTGACGAATAGAAGTCATCCACCTTATACTGAACCTCTACGTCATCTGTAAGTGTCAAAAAGGCGTGCCCAAACCCTTTTGGGATCAGCAACTGTTTTTTGTTGTCCGCGGAGAGTTCAATGCTGAACCACTTCAGATAGGTATCCGAACCTTTCCTCAAATCGACAACTGTGTCCATTATCGCTCCACGCGTGCACCTGATAAGTTTCGTCTGTGCTCTAGGGTTTATCTGGAAGTGAATGCCGCGGAGTGTGCCTCGCCGTGCGGAATAAGAATGGTTGTCCTGAACGAAATCGAAATCGATCCCACTCTCAGTCATTTTGCTCTTGACATAGCTTTCTGTGAACCAACCTCGCTCGTCCCGAAAAACTTCAGGTTCGATCACCAACAAACCTTGGAAGTCCGTTCCGATGACCTTCAACAACTCGTCCCCCTTACCTATAGTCCTCCAGACATGCCGGCCCGATCAGTACCTGTTCTCCTAGCCCTTTGATCGGCGGGTTATTACGGAAAACGGGCAACTCGTCGGTGTGAATAAGCGAACGAAACACGGACTCATTTGAGCTTGAGAACGCCGCACGGCGACAGACACTCTGAACTCTTTGTTAACGGCAACAAAGCACATTGTGTTACAAACGTTTCCTGTCGCTAACAGGTGCCTGACCGCCCCACCTTGAACGTTCCTAAAGATGCTCATCGCAAGATTCGCTTGTTACTTCAGCTGTCGCTACCGTCATTGCTTAGCAAGAAGACAAGCTTGAAAACGATATCCTCCAGTACATTCTGCCTTCTCACTGATCTTGACATCATAAAACGCAGTGCCTTCGCAAACGAATCCTTTGACTCAAGAAACAGGTCTAGTTCACTGCGTCTTCTCGCACACATCTCATCTCCATACAATTCCTCAAACTGAACGGCCTGAAGACGATAGTCCAAGATGTTTCCGCCAATAATCCTAGAGACTGACTTCTTGAGTCTGTTGATACCTCGCTGAGTTCCGACGACATTTCGGCCGTGTTGCCTGTAGTAGACATAACACTCGTCATCGAGGATGACTTCTCCGAAACAGGTTGCGACTTGATACAACCATGAATCATGCATCATGCAATAGAGAGGAATCTTAATCTTTTGATACAAAGCTTTGTTGAACACCACAGTGTTGCCCGTAATGATGTTTTGAATCAGGGAGTTTCCGAAACTTGGATGTTTCCTCTGCAGACTCGATCGATGCAGAATATTCAGGGACTCGTCGCAAACGAACTTGTTGCACGAGTACAAGATAGGTTTGCTTGTTTCACCGGTACTCTCTATCGCCCTGACGGCTCTTTCTATCTTATCCGGTCTCCAAAAATCGTCCTGGTCACAAAAACTGAAATAATCTGCGTCGGGGGCATTCCGAAGAACTTCAAAGAAGCTTGAAACGACACCGATGTTTGCCCCAAAAGTGACCTGAACATTGGCGCACCTTCTCGCGTAGTCACCCAATATCTCTCTTGTTCTGTCGGTTGAGCCGTCATCGCGAATAACCAGACGCAGATCCTGGTGCGTCTGTCCCAGCACACTGTCGAGTTGTGTCCGTAGGTGTTTCTCCCCGTTGAAAGTAGACATGAGTACAACCACTCGCTCCACTAACATCACCCCAGCCAAGACACCAGATTGACGACAAGCACGAGAGCAATGAACAAGGAACGCATACTCCACAAAAAGAAGGACCCGTTACGATGATTTCGGCCGTCCTTACCATACTCGTACATCACTGGGTAAAGAAGGAACAAAACGGTCAGATGCCTCACTTGCATAGAAAACACACAGATAGCAATCCAACAAAACACAAAGAAAAGAGATAGGACCTGCTCCGATTTGCCTCCTCGTACGTAAAGTGCACGAACGCCAAGAAGAATCACAGGCACGGCATATAACAACAAACAAGTGGTGAACCAAGAGATTGGCGACAGGAGGTTGACGACCTCAGCCTCAAACGTGATCGTCTCCCAGGTTCCGATGTTTTGCTTTACGTCGATGACACTAGAAAACGCGGCAAGTGTGACAGGGGATAATATGAACACGAAGGGACGCAAGAAAGCATAACTGAATACACTACCTTTTATTCCTCCCAACCTTTCAGTCCGCTGTTCCACGCGTGCCCGCAACACAGAACCAGCATAGGCCTGCAATGTGTTGTTCCCAAAAAAGGAAACATACGGAACAACCATGTCAAAGGAGATAGCCACAACCAAAAGAGCTACAAGCCCTCCTACCAGGACTACCTTCTTGTCGAACCGCCGACCTTCCGAAAGCCTCACCAGGACAACGAGGGCAAGAAGCAGGATACCAAATGCCCCTCGCAATGAAAACGTAAGAATGAGGAAAATCGCGCCAACTACTCGCTGTCCTTTTAGAATCGCGATCAGAGCAACAAAAAAGGTCATAATGACTAATGGCTCTCGATATAGGTATACCGTACTGGACAGGACATTGATATTAAGGCACGCAAGAACAAGATACTTCAGTGGCATGGGCTCGTTTCTGAACTGAAAGTAGACCTGGCTCGCGACACCTATCGCTACTGACATACAAAGAGCGTTCAGGGGCAACAGATACACAACATATCTCGATGTGTCACCAGACACCACACCAAGCAGCCGTATCCCTCTGGCCAAAATCGGCTCATATAGAGATGTAGGGCCGATAAAAACCCCATTTGCGATATCAACTGCTCTATAAAAATACTTTGAGTCATCCACATAAGCCCCGAAAAAGTTGCCGTATGACGCATAACAAGCAAGAGCGTTGATTATCGCGATAAGGTTGAAGGAAAAATAGGGAATGCAAGTGACGGAATGGGAAACAGGCACCCGAAACGTCTTCGCAAGGATACGTCTTGTTACATCGAGAGCCATGTAGCCTGCGAGAACAATGCCCATATAAACAGGAAGATACGCGCCCGTGGACGACGCAAGTAGGCATGTCACGGTTACGATAAACCAAAGAAGGATGCCGACACCGATGTTTCTCCTCATCGAACCCCCCCACTACACCAAGGACCGATAAACCTCGAAGGTCTTGTTAGCTACATTGGCATAACTGTAGAAATAACGATAATCTGTTCCTACCTCGGCTTTCGGTCCTTTCTCAATGGCACTCAAGACGGCAGCCCTTATAGACAACGTCGAGTAGGGGTCACAGATGTACCCGTACTTGTCAAACTGGTAATACTGTGTTGGGCAGAACCTACTATCTGACACAACAATCGGTACGTTGCACATTAGGGCTTCCAACGAGACCAGACCAGGCGACTCCCTGAAAGACGGCAAGACGTGACATGCTGCACGTCTATAGAAACCGTAGACCTGGTCGTTGGGCACTTCGCCCAGAAAAAAGACGTTCCCGCGCTTTTCGGCAACTTTCTTAACATCAAGGAAGTAACGATCATCACCGCTTCGCCCGACAAAGACAATCGGGATGTCTCTGAACTTGAACAACGCCCTCACTACGTTCAGCTGGTTCTTCACAGGTTCAATCCGTGCGACCTGCAAGACGTACCCCTTGAGGTCTGTCGGAGCGTCTGGTCCACCGACCACTCGCTCGACATCTACCGCATTTGGCACAACGGTTGCCTTTCTCGTAAGAACAGCCAAGTCTAGATTGAAGACACGCGACAAAAGTTCCAACTCTTCATGGGAATTCGGCAGCAGATAGTCTACATCCAACAGAATTTGCCGGGCGACGTGTTTCTTGTTAAACATCACGTTGCTCTTGCCCCGAACCAAACCATAAGCCAGGGTACCCAGAAGATGGCCAGCTACCTCAGCCTTGGCAGCAAACGGACTAGGTTTCAATCGTAACGCCTTGTAGAGCATGCTAACGTAAGAGGCACTCCCCATATCCCAGAATATCGTAGACAAGGCGGCCTTCTTCTTGGCTCTCTTGCATTGCTCCAATGCCGCCCGAGTATGATCAGCTCCCTGAATGTTAAACATGTGGACAACATCACAGTCTCTAAAGCAGGCCAAGTCGTTCACATCATCGCATATGGTTATGGTAATGCCAAACTGCTTCTCCAAATACTCTTTAGTCTTGAGCATCTGAACGGTGTCACCACCGATTTTGACCAAGCAATTCGGGCGATTCACATAAAGGACTCTCATCGTCTGGCCCCCACTGCTAGCTCGACATCTCTTGTGTTTCCATTGCTTAGCTCATCCCATCATTCAGTTCTTCACCATCGGAGAACAACTCTCCGATCAGTTCTCCCATCTTCTTGACGTAAGCTGTCCAATCAAAGTAATGCATGAATACTTCACGGACATTCCTCTTCATAGTCTCAAGATCTTGCTTTCCTAGCTTACCAAGCTTTTCCACCAATTCCTCGATGCGTTGCGAGGAGAAGTTCATGCCAATTGAATGCTCTTGAACCAGGTTCCATGTGTCGCCCTTTGCCGAGTTTATAAGAGGCAACCCATATGAAAGATAATCGATTGACTTGTACGATAGGGCTACTTCTGTACTGTCTTTGAAACCATTGTACCCAAAATCGCAGCTGCTCAGAATCTCCCACTTCACAGCCTCATCATATTCTTCTCCATGGTACTCAAACTCAACATGGTTATCATTCAGTTGCCTTAACAACCAGTCTCTTTTCTCTCCATCACCTATCACGTGGAGTTTTACTTTCCTCTCGCTTGTCGTTGCGATCTTAACGAGACTATCGAAGTCGTAAATATTGTTCAGACTTCCCAAATATCCAATGACAAGGGTGTCTGAAGTCCTCTCAACAGTAGGCTTTCTCTCCAGCTCCCGTTTCACAGGTTTTGCCAGATGAACAACCTTTACCGGTCTGCCGAACCGAGACGCTTTTAACTTATCGACAAAAAACTGGGACTCGCTAAGTATGTAGTCGCTCCTCTTAAGTGCATAGGTTCGAAAGTACTTCCAGATAGGCGCGTATGTGAACCGCCCCAAGATCTTGAGACCCTGGGGAACAGGGAGGGCTTCAGGCCAAATGTCCACCACATCCACGACAACTTTTGTACACTTGCCTCGTATCGCCTTCATCGCCAGATAACCGCCGATGTTAGGTGGGATCAACACGTACAGAAGGTCCGGTGTCTCCTTCTTGAGGTACTTCTGCACGTTTCGAGCAAAAACGGCGTGCGACAGTACTCGAGCCAGAGATATGTTCCTGGCATATCTCCCAGCATCGATGGCGACAAAGTCATGTCCTGCGTGTTCCACAGACTGTTTTTTCTTGTGGGAAAAACGTGAATATAAAACCTTCACATCAAATGACTCACTCAAAAATTTATACGCCAGATAGCCGCGAGAGATTGAGTCTGGCCGAAAGAAACACGACACAACGATAGCCTTCTTCAACACGTATCTCCTCCAAGCACTCTGCCTGTTCAGGTTTTAAACTCACATACCGAAACGACTACTCTGCAAAGCAAAAGGCACTGTTTCAAACGCGATCGAAAAGGAAGTTCCTAACGAACGATTTCCGACAATACGTAAATCATCCTCTCAGCGGGTAGCAATAGAACCGTCTTTGTCCGCTGAAATGTTCGAGGCGTCTGGCCCACGAACGCTGGGAACAGCCGAAGGTCCGTCGTAATCTGCAAGCCAAGATAACGAGATCGGTTCCCCAAGATGCTTACATCCACTGTTCTACCCACCATCGGCATCACCGCACGGTTCTTCTGAACAAAACCGAACTAACGTCGCGCAGATTATCGTACACCATGTCGAATAACCTTTTGAGAACGTTTTCTGATGCGAAGGAGTTGTGCGGACTAATGATCACCCTGTCGAAACCCCATAAAGGGCTCGTTTCGCGCAAAGGTTCGTTCTCAAACACATCGAGTGCTACGCCCGAAAACTTCCCATTCTCCAGCGCTCCTATCAGCGCTTGTTCGTCTATCACGCCACCCCTGGAAACGTTGATTAGGACTGCTTCATCGCGCAACCGATCGATCCGGTCCCGGTTCATGAAATGAAGCGTTTCGTTCGTTAGGGGCAACGCTAGAACAACGATGTCTCCTTTTGGCAAGACATTGTCAGCGTTTGCGACATCATGATACTCATCCAGAAACTCAGACTGTCGCGGTCTTCTCCCGATGCCTATCGTATAAACGCCAAAAGATTTCAGTCGCTTTGCAGTTTCCGCGCCAACGTCTCCATAACCCACGATCACAGCCGATTTTCCGTACAACTCCCGTAAATCGCGCCGCTTATCCCATCGGCGGTTTGTCTGGGCCTCAAGGAAATGCTTACTCTGCTTGTAGATCTCTAGTATCTTGAGAATCACCCATTCAGCCATCGGAATGCTATAGACTTTTTCGGCTCTGCATAGTCTTATTCCTTTGGCTGTAATGTGATCAAGAGGAACCCTATCGAGACCCGCACTTGTCAGCTGTATGAACTTGAGCTTCTCAAACCGAGATATGTCGTTATACAAAAAGAGTGCGTTGCAGACCACAGCCTCAAATTTCGATACATCAATGTCAAGGAAAGTTCGCTCTTCTTGGACAAAAGTTATGTTATATCCCAGCGCTTCGATCCGCCTAAACTGCTCTTCGTTACACGGAAATGCCCCTGTGATCAGTAATTCCATACAATTACCTCACAAATCTTGTCCAAGGGATTCCACTATATGCTGAACCTTACTCTCGACCAATCTCGAACTATTCGCAAAATAACCGTATGATTGCTTGCGCAAAAAGGCCTCATACTCGCGGATTTCAGCTACACCGGTCTTCAGGACTTCCTTGATCTGGTCGATATCGGTCACTCTAGTGGTATCACAAAAGCTACGAGAAAGGATGACCATACTAGAACCCAAACGGTAGTGTTCTGCAAGAATTAACTCGGCAGGTAAAGTGCCTTGCCCAAGTCGCGCCACGCCTCCAAACCCGAAGGGTATCCCCCGTTGCTTGACCCTGTTGCAGATCCTCTCGACCGTGCCGTTTGCCAACAGTTCAAACATAAACCTTAACCCATATCCCAAATGCAGATCATTTAGACCTACATGCACGTAGTCAATACCCGACACAGCCAAAATGGAATCGAGATTTTCAACTGCTTGCGGAGTCTCAAGCAAAAGACATGTAGCCGCTCTTCCTTTGACATAACTGACGAATTCTTCGACTTCCGCACTCCCTGTAAACAAAGGAAGCATGACTATGTCGGCTCCGCTTTCTATAACAGCATCAACCTCTTCTTGCGAATCCTCGTAAAGCGGGTTTACTCTCACCAAGAGCTTCGAAACCGATAGGACGCTCGCGATCCTTCTGACGTCACACAATTCGTGCCTGGATATAACTGTATCAAGATGGCCCTGGCGCTCAACCTTCCCGCGAATCTCGAGATCCACGAAAATCCAATCGACGCCAACCTCTTCAGCGGCTTTCGCAACCTCTTCGTTATTTGTGATGAACATTAGCCTAAGAGCCATGTGATTGCCTCCAAACCCGCTCAGCTTAACGCTCAATCGGCAACTTCTTCACTACCGTTTCAACGGAATTCACATTATCCCGCATCGTCAAAACCTTCCAAAACGTCTTTAATATGATCACCAAATCAAACTTCAGGGACATTTTGTCAACGTACTCGATATTTAGGTCTATTCTCCTTGGCCACTCTAGATTCTTGCGCCCATTGACCTGAGCCCAACCGGTTATACCAGGCCTTACTTCAAACATCCTTTTCTGTTCCTGTGAGTATTGCTCATATGGCCATGGATGATATGTTAACGGCGGGCGTGGTCCAACTAAGGACATGTCCCCCTTCAGGACGTTAAGGAGCTGAGGTAACTCATCGATACTTGTACGGCGAATAAACTTTCCTACCCGCGTTACCCGAGAATCACGGGCGGATTCATACACTCCGCTCTTCTCAGCTCCAACACACATAGAGCGGAACTTGTACATCGTGAAAACCCGACCATTCAAGCCTAGCCTATCTTGCTTGAAGATAACGGGACCAGGAGAGTCTAACTTCACAGCGATAGATACGAGAAACATCACAGGAAAAAGGACGATCAACCCCAAAGTCGAGAAGATGATGTCCAAAAGCCGCTTAACTGATCGGTAACTCATTCCTTGCCACAACTCCCATAATGTGCATGATCTATGTAACGCAACAGAACCCACGACAACAAGAGAGGCATGGCCCGCCTGAACTTCATACAAGTCCGCACTCGAAAAAGACACTATCCGTCCAATCGACCACAGTCGTGCGCCAGTACACACTGTGGTCTGGACTTACAAGCAAACGGCCCTCCCCCAACTGGAAGCGGCCGTCAGTTAGTTGGTACGGTCTACTACCATGCACTTCCCCTGCCTATGGTAGATTGGCACAAGCGGACCCCCAACCACTGCCCTCGCCGCATTCAAGGCAGCCTATGTGGTACAGCTATTCCACAAAATCCTGAAAAATCCTGCATGGAAACAGTTCAGTGACCGAGGATCACCAGCTGCTAAAAACCACCAATATGTTTACCTAACCCCATAGGTTCTTCCCATCACCCCTTGATCCTCGCATTGGCCGAAAAAATTCACAAGAACATCACTTGGACTTCCCATTGCTTTACACGAAAAGGAGGAAGCCAATGTTCACTATTTAGCCCCCTAATAGA
>LSQX01361553.1_pt1 | contig 14222 bp, 11 predicted proteins | sample 654561 | NCBI WGS metagenome assembly LSQX01 (sample SAMN04489861, study PRJNA283612) | anaerobic digester metagenome | isolation source: 4 biogas reactors fed with cattle manure at either 37C or 55C with and... | place: Denmark: Kongens Lyngby | collected 2014
TTCGAAAAGGTTGTCCACATGACTGCCGCAAGAGGACAGGCAATGCTTATTTTCCTGGAAAATGACTGGACAAGATATTTGGATTATTTGCAGGAGCTGCCTATGGGTACGCGTCTCTATATGGAATATGGCGATCCCCGCAAATTTAAGGATCGGCTGGGCAAAAAAATGGTTCTGGGCGGTTTTTATCCCCTAACCCTCCTTAAGACGGGAACAAAGGAACAATGTATTGACAAGGCCAAGGAATTAATAGATATTCTTGCCCCGGGAGGAAATTATTTCTTCTGTTTTGATAAAACCGCTTTGCAATTGGCGGATGTGAACCCGGAAAACTATGTGGCAGTACTGGAATATGTTTTGGAAAACGGCTACTATGATAATGCAGGCGAGCAAGTAACCACAATGAAGAAAGAAGACACAATTAAAAAATTTACCTGTCCCGAATTCAAGTCAAAATATATTATCAGTTTTGATGAATATAAGCAGGAATTTCCTCCTGTAGATAAAAGAATAGAAAAATATATGCATGAAGGTTATGAGAAATACACAGAACTGTTGAACTTGCAGCTTGTGCATGCGATCTAACCGACCGTACCTTCATGGGCAAAAAAGTAGAAAGGGTGAAGAACAGTGGATACACTCCGGAAAGAGCGACAGGAAATCTTTCATGCCGTCTATAACAACCTAATTCCCAAGCGTGTACCAATTAATGTCTCCCTGCCGCTTGCTGTGGTAGCAGGCTACGCAGGAGTTAGTATGAAAGATGCGCTCTGGAATCCCCTTTTAGTGGAAGAAGCAGCCCTGGAATTGGGGAAGCGTGTTTTTTCAGACACCTGTGTTTTTGGCGGCAATTTACGGGTTCCCGCCAGCACCCAGGCCATGGGTTCCATCAATTCTGTTATGAGTTCTACCGGATTTATGCAGCACCCCAATGTTGTAGGCCTGCTGGAGGAAGAATACGATGAATTTATTGCAGATCCTTACGCCTGCATACTTGAGAAGGTCCTACCCCGCCTTTATCGCGAAACAAACAGCGAGCTTTTTGGTGCGAGAAGTATCCTGGCAATTGCCATGGGGATGATGGCAAAAAACGATCATTACAAGCTCCTTGCCAGGATTATGACTAGAATGCAAAAAGAGTATGGCTATTATGTGACTCCCAGGGGAGCAAACGGTTCGGCATATGCCTGCATGGATTTACTGTCAGACAACCTGCGCAGTTTTTCAGGCATTTCTTCCGATATCCGCAGAATACCGGACAAAGTTAAAGCAGCTACTGAGGCACTCTATCCTTATAATTATAAAATGGGGCTTCCTGCAAATCCTCACCCGGAGGGTAGTGTGTTTTTCCCTCTGCACATGCCGACTTTTATCCGTACAAGCGATTTTGAGAAACTATGGTGGCCGACTTTTAAGCGGCAGGTTGAAGATTACGCTTCTCTTGGCATCCATTCCCTGGCTTTTTGTGAAGGCGATTGGATGCGTTACCTGGATTATTTGCAGGACTTGCCAACTGATACACGGCTTATGTTTGAGTACGGTGACCCACGGATAATTAAGGAAAAACTGGGCAAGAAGTTTATTCTGACGGGACTTTTCCCACTCTCGGTACTGAACAGCTGCAGTAAAGAAGAATGTATTGCCAAAACAAGGGAATTCTTGGAGATAATGATGCCCGGCGGAAAATTCATATTTACCTTTGACAAAAACCCCCTGGCTTATTCAGATATCAATCTGGAAAATCTGATTGCTGTCTGTGAAACCGTTCGTGAATACGGTGTGTATGATAATCCGGGTGAAACGGCAGGGCTGCCTTTTGCTGCAGAAGATTATACCCACAGCCAGGTTCCGCCCTTTACCAGCAAATACTACAGAAACTGGGAAGCTTATAAAGCACTATACCCGGAGACACCGGACAGCGCCCGCAGCAAGGTTGAAGAGCTGGAAGAGCAAATGCTAAAATTTGTTTACTACCTGTTGTTCTAAACACGGGGAAAAAGCAACCGGAGGCAACGTTTCATCGCTCCGGTTGCTTTTTTATCAATACACCTGCCAAGCGGCACTTTTACAGCTTCTCCGGCTTGACGGATCCTATACTCTTCGCTAATGACGGAAGAACGGGCACTACACCTGCGATTTGCCGGCTCTTGGCAAGGATGACTACCTTTTTGATTTAGGACCGGACGAGATCATGCGGGATTTTGCCCGCAGCAATGTCTGAATAACCGATATAATAGTTATATTCTTTGTTTGCTTCAAGCTGGGCTTCTTCTCGCACGCTGTTTACTTCTGCAATGTTTTCAGCCAGAATGGAAACCACATAAGGGCAAAGTGCCGTCGGCAACTTGTTTCTGCAAAATCTGCAGCGCTTTTTTGTAGTCAAGACCTTTACGGTACGGTCTGTTTTCCGTAATGGCCGTAAAAACATCGGCAACTGTCAGAATACGCGCCCCCAGAGAGAGGGAATCACCCGACAGCTGGAAAGGATAGCCTGTGCCGTCCAGTCTTTCATGGTGTAGGGCTGCCCAGACATTTAACTGTTCAAAGGCTTTGATGGGCTGCAACAGGCGGTAGGTGTAATAAGAATGACTGCGGATAATGTTATATTCTTCCGCATCAAGTTTGCTCGGTTTCTCCAGGACGTCGTTCTTTACTGCCAGTTTGCCCATGTCATGTAGATAGCCGGCTACAAGCATCATCTTGCATTCTTCTTCGGAAAAGCCGGCCAGCTCTGTCAATTTTTCCGCTGTTTTGGCCACACCGGCACTGTGGTAGGCGGTAAAAGGACTGCGAAAGTCAATAATACTGGCAAATATTTTCGTCAGTTTGATCGTATCGTCAAAACTTAAATCCATGGTGTCAAAAATCATTGTTTCCCGGATGATCTCGTAGAGAGAATGGTTAACGAGGTCCAGCCAGAGACTTTCTTTGCTGCCGACTGCCAGCAGGGCGTCCACCAGTTCCGGTATGAATTTTGTTTTCCTCTGGCTGTTTATTATTTCAGTAATCCCCCGGACCTGTCTGAGAACTTCTTTATTTTTGTCAATCAGAACCACTGTCCGGTCTGCCAGATGGATAAGATGGCTTAAAAAAGGTACTTTGATCCCGAGAAAATAGTTTCCTTCCCCACCACCCCAGGGAATATGATGAAAACGGATAATACCGGCGGCTTCAGCCAGCGGCGGAAATTTTTCCAGAAGCGCCGCGCCCCGGAAAGCGTGATCCTGTGCATGGGGCGGCTCGGATTCCACCAGTTCGTGCCTTTCGTCATAAGAAAGGGCGCCTACATCATGCAGTAATCCGGCAAGCATCAAGTTTTTTAGCTGTTCTTGCGTCAGGCCGATTTGTTTGCCAATTTGGTAAGAAAGATAAGCAACCTGCTGATGGTGGTTCCCCAGTTCGGGACTGACTAAATCGCAGGCATTGGTCACGGAGCTGACAAGTTCATACATATTGACTAACCTGCGGTTTACACTGTTCATTGCTATATCACCTTTCCAAATAATTATTTTTATTTCCACAGGCTGTTGCCAACACCCAATAAAGGCAGGTTGCAAGAAAATTCAACAAAATATGCCAATAATCCTTTTTTATAACTGCAAGAACTGTGTTTTGGAATCTTGGCGATTGCAGCGACCAACCCCAACAGCAGCGCCGCCACATCTTAACACCTATGCTATATAGGGGTTTATTTGTTATGCTTAAATTAACACGTTGCAGCAGCTTCGTTTTCAGTATATTCTAATATTACAGGACGTTTTCCTGACCGAGGCGCAGGAGAAGAACAGGGAGGTGTCGTTTTTGAGATTAAAAGACAAGGTTGCTATTATTACAGGCTCGGCACGCGGTCTGGGCAAAGCCATGGCTTTGAAAATGGCGGCAGAAGGAGCCAAGGTAGTAGTTTGTGATCTCAATTATGACGGTTGTATTGCCGTCAAAGAGGAGATTGAGTCCGCCGGCGGTGTGGCGCTGGCTGTGCGCTGTGATGTAGCGAAAAGGGAAGAAGTAGTGTCCATGGTACAGCAAACCGTAGATGCGTTCGGTCAGATTGATATTCTTGTCAACAATGCCGGTATTACCCGTGATGCCCAGATAATAAAAATGACAGACGAACAGTGGGATGAGGTCCTAAATGTTAACTTAAAATCAATGTTCATCTGCATCCAGGAAGTTATTAAATATATGATACCACGCAATTACGGGCGGATTGTCAACATCACTTCAATTTCCGGCCTGGAAGGTAATTTCGGCCAGGCAAATTATTCCGCCGCCAAAGCCGGGGTTATCGGCCTGACAAAAACATTAAGCAAGGAGCTGGGAAGGAAAGGAATTACTGTCAATGCTGTAGCGCCCGGCTTTATGCGCACTGAAATGACCAAGACAATACCCGAAAAAATTAAAGAGCAGCTTCTGGCACGCATTCCCCTGCGGCGCGCCGGGGAGCCGATGGAAGTGGCAGAGGCGGTGCTGTTCCTGGCATCCGATGCGTCTTCTTATATAACCGGGCATACCCTGAATGTAAACGGAGGTCTTTACGTCTAGAAGAAAAGGTGTTAAATATGAAAGAGCCAACCGGAAGGATTTCTGATATTCAGCGTTTCTCAGTCTATGACTGGCTGGGTAACAGAACAGAGATTTTGTTTAAACATACAAATTGGTGTTAATGTAAAGGCGCCCGTTGAGGGGCGGATAAAGAAATAAAAGAATTGCTGGAGGAATACAATCTAAAAGTTAAAATTCATTAATTTGGAGGAAAGGGAGGTAAAAGCATGTCAAAAGTTTTCCGGATTAATACCCGGACAAGGATGGTGACGGAGGAAGCTTTTAAGGACGAATACCGTTTGCTGGGCAACCGTGGCTTGACGGCAAAGTTTCTCCTGGATGAGGTTGACCCGCTGTGTGACCCGCTGGGTCCGGACAATAAACTTGTGCTCTGCACCAGTGTATTTGCCGGCACAGGTTTATCCACATCCTACAGGGTTTCTTTTGGAGCAAAAAGCCCGCTGACAGGGGGAATTAAGGAATCGAATGTGGGCGGCGGCCTAGGGTATTACTTGAGCCAGCATGGTATTAGGATGATGATTTTTGAGGACAAGCCGGAAGACGACAGATGGCATTATGTCAGGGTAAGGGCGGACGGAAATGTGGAACTGCTCCCTGCTGATGACCTGCGTGGTCTGAACAATTATGCACTGGTAGAGAAACTACAGGAAAAACATGGCAAAGAATGCGGCGTGGCAACGCTGGGTATCGCCGGTGAGCGGCAGTATAATGTGGCCAGTATTATGGTTGCCGACCACTTTACGGGCAAACCTACCCGTGCCGCCGGACGCGGCGGTTTGGGCGCCGTCATGGGGTCCAAGCAGATTAAAGCCATTGTGGTGGAAAAAGCTGCACATAGAGCTGGAGTGGTTTTTGCCGACAAGGAACGTTTTGAAACCGCCAGGAAAAAATTTAAGAACACAGTGTTGAGCAAAGACGCAGTGAAAGGTTTGAGCGAAGGCGGGACACACGGGATTATGGACATGACGGCTGCCCTGAATATTATGCCCGTAAAGAACTTCAGCGGTGAAATGGTCGATCAGGAGCGTTTTAAAGCTGTCAGTGTGGACGGCTTCAAAGCCAAAATTGACGAAAACGGCGGTAAGACAGGTCAACCCTGTCAGCCCGGCTGCCTGGTAAGATGCGCCAATATCTATAATGACAGTGACGGGAATTTTCTCACCGGCGGCCTGGAGTACGAAACTACAGTTATGTTCGGCCCCAATATCGATGTTTACGACATGGATTTCTTGGCAAAAGTTGACCGCATGTTGGACGACCTTGGCATAGACACCATAGAAATGGGAAATGCCGTTGCCATGTGTATGGAAGGTGGCAAAATTGCCTGGGGAGACCAGGAGGCTGTTCTTGCCCTCCTGCGGGAAGTGGAACAGGGAACAGAATTCGGGAAAACCCTGGCCCAGGGAACAGAGCATGTAGGAAAATACCTGGGTGTGAAAAGGATTCCTACGGTGAAAAAACAGAGCATCCCCGCATATGACCCGCGGACGATGAAAGGGCAGGGGGTAACATATTGTCTAAGCGCAATGGGAGCCGACCATACTACAGGCAACACTGTGGAAGCACAGGGCGTTGATCATGCCGATCCGGCCGGCAAAGTGGAACTGGCTGCAGCCATCCAAACCGGTACCGCAGTGGCTGACAATATCGGCTGCATCTTCTGCATCCCGCATGGCCTGGAACCAGACTTGCTGCCTGAACTATATGCAGGGCTTCTGGGTGGTGACTGGAACATGGACAAAGTACTTGGTCTTGGTATCCAGACGCTCTTGTGGGAGAAAGAGTTTAACCGGAAAGCAGGTTTTACGGCTGCAGACAATATGCTGCCTGAATTTCTGCGGGTAGAGAAAACTGTTACCGGGCATGTATTCAATATTACCCCGGAAGAGCTGGCTAAAGTTGAAATGTTTTAGAAGCAAGCGTAAACAGCCGGCAGACTGCAGCAGCCTGCCGGTTGTTCTTGTCTTTTTATACTGTGGAACTCACGGAGGAGTCAAAAGATAAGCAGGGTAAAAACGCTGCCTGTAGAAGATATGCTGCAGGAGGTGGTTACGGTGTGCGGGCGTTTTACACTGATTAATTGGGAAGAAATGTTTACCCGCTTCGGAGTAGAGGCCGAAGGCCTGAAACCGCGTTACAATATTGCACCCGCACAGGATGTAGCGGTGATTGTGGCGGGAAAAAACAGGCCGGTGCTCAAAATGTTCCGCTGGGGGCTTGTCCCTTTTTGGGCACAGGATGAAAGTATCGCCGGCAGATTAATTAATGCCCGTGCAGAAACCGTCAGTGAGAAAAAAAGTTTTTCCCGCAGTTTCCGGCAGAGACGCTGCCTTGTACCGGCTGACGGTTTTTATGAATGGGAAAAAAGCGGTAAGGGGAAAAAGCAACCTTACCGCTTTACCTTGAGGACAGGAGAAGTGTTTGCCATGGCCGGCCTCTGGGATGTGTGGAGGTCTGCGTCAGGCCAAGAGTTATATACTTTTGCCATCATAACCACCACTGCCAACGGCCTGGTGTCGTCACTGCATAACAGAATGCCGGTAATTCTGCCCAAAGGAAAAGAACGTTTTTGGCTTGAGGCGGGCCCGGATAACTTGCAGGCACTGCAGGCGCTGCTTGTGCCATACCCGGCGGAAGAGATGACAGCCACTGCCGCCAGCCCCTTGGTTAACAATCCGCGGCATGACAGCCCTCTGGTGCTGGTTCCGTGACAAGCCGCTCCGTTTATCTGTGACTCTGCTTTTTCAGGCTCCCTTAATTAACGGGCGGATGCCGGTTTTATTTGTTGCCGCTTTTCAATTTTGCCAACTGACCTGCAAAGTATTCAATTATTTCCCGCCGGCGAATGATGCCGATAAAAACTCCGTGATCATCAACAACAGGGACAAAGTTCTGGGTAACAGCCAGAGACAGCAGACTGTCAATAGTAGCCTCAATTCGCACCGGAGCATTTTCCACATGCCTGGGAATATCGGCTATCAGAATTTTATCGGTATCGGCAAAAGACAATCCCGGTGTGTTTTTCATTTTCCACAACAGATCGCCTTCTGTAAGAGTGCCTGCATACTTGCCGTCCCCGTCAATGAGGGGAACGGCTGAATAGCGATGGTATTCCATACGTTCAATGGCCTGACGCATGGTACAGGTTAAGGGGAGATAAACAACTTCTTTCTTGGGTATCAGGAAAAAGGCAATGTTAATGGTAATAACCCCTTTCTGAGAGCAATGCTTGCCACCGGCGCCCGGGGCTGCTGCCGGTTTCGCCACTATATAATTATACATTCCCCGTACCGGTTTTTTTACCTGCCGCCAAATTGTTAAAAATTTTGAATTGTGCTTTAATGTTTTGCTGTAAAAAACCCCAAAAATACGACAGAAAGTTAAATTTTTCTTTGCAGTTGCAGCAGGGATAATATTTTCTTAGGTGAATATTTTAATAGTCTGTTGTTTTATCGGGTCAGATTTGAAGAAAATGAAAGTTTCAGGTACAAGCAAAGAAAAAAGTTGTTTGCTTGCGGGCTCTGTGAGTGATAAGCAAACTTTTTCATGTGTAAATTCGGGCTCAGCAAAAATTTTCCCGCCCATAATCTGCCTGAGGGGGATACTGCATGCTGAAATATATTGTCAAACGGCTTGTGCTGGCCGCGGTTACTGTTTATATAGTTGCCACGCTGACTTTTTTCCTGATGTATCTGGTACCCGGCGGTCCCTTTTTATCTGAAAAAGCGCCTTCCGCCGCTACGCTGGCGGCGCTGGAGGCCAAATACGGCCTGGACCAGCCGGTAACCGTGCAGTATAAAAACTATATGCTTCGCCTGCTGCAGGGAGATTTGGGCACATCGCTCAAACAACGGGGCAAAGAAGTTAACGATATTATATTCACCAGGCTGCCCGTTTCCGCCAAAATTGGCAGCCTGGCCGTGGTGGTGGCGCTTGTCTGTGGTGTTGTTCTCGGTTCTGTAGCTGCCTTGAACCGGGGTAAAACTCTGGATAACATTATTGTTTTTTTCTCCACCTGCGGTATTGCCATACCCGGCTTTGTAGTCTGTACCGTTTTGATGTTTGTCCTGGGAGAAAAATTGCGGCTCTTGCCCACCTTCGGTTTAAACACGCCGGGCAGCTATATTATGCCCGTCATTGCCCTTGCCTTATATCCCATGTCTTATATTGCCCGGCTGATGCGCTCCTGTATGCTGGATGTCCTGGGACAGGATTATATGCGGACTGCCAGGGCCAAAGGGCTTTCCCAGACCAAGGCCTTGTTTAAACATGCATTGCGCAACGCCATTCTGCCTGTTGTTACCTACCTGGGTCCCATGATTGCTTACGCATTGACGGGCAGCTTTGTCGTGGAAACCATTTTAACTATTCCCGGGCTTGGTGCTTCCTTTGTTACCTCCATTACTTCACGGGATTATCCCCTGATTATGGGTACAACTATTTTTCTTGCCTTTTTACTTGTCACAATGAATGTTGTGGTCGATATTGTTTATAAATTGATTGATCCCAGGATCAATCTGCAATAGGCGGTGTAGATTTGCATGAAACCAAATAATGCGAGCCGGGAAGGAAAGGAGAATGGCCGTGCTTTTCCCTTCTCCTTCCACCTGAAAGCGGAGGATTTTATTCCTGCCAGTACCGAGGAAAAGCAGGAACTGGAGACAATGCGAGAAAGAGTCAGTTTCTGGCGTGACGGTATCCGGCGGTTCCGCAGAAACAAGCTGGGAATGGTCAGCCTGGCTGTTGTCCTTTTTATGATGTTCTTTGCTTTCATTCTGCCCGGTTTCTACCCTTATAATTATTACGAACAGCTCCGTGGATCTGAGTCGCTGGCACCCTTTGAATATTCGGAAGCTGAAAAGGATGTAATTGCGAACGGCGGCAAAGTTTTCCCCCATCTTTTGGGTACAGATACACTGGGCCGTGATATTATGGCCCGTGTAATGATGGGAAGCCGCATTTCTTTGGTTGTCGGTATTGTTGCATCCGCCATTATCCTAATCATTGGATCCGTCTATGGCGCCATCGCCGGCTATTTCGGCGGCTGGGTCGATACGATCATGATGCGGATTGTGGATATTATCTATACCGTTCCGGATATTCTGATCATTATTTTGCTGTCGGTAACGCTGAAACATCCGCTGGCGAAACTGGCGGAAACGGCAAGTTTTGGTTGGATTAATAAGGTCGGTGTGGGTTTAATCAGTATTTTCATTGTCTTTTCCCTTCTTTACTGGGTAGGCATGGCGCGGATTGTCCGCGGCCAGGTGCTGGCCCTGAAAGAACTGGATTATGTGGCGGCAGCCAAAGCGCTGGGAGCCAAGCATTCCCGCATTATCCGCAAGCACCTGCTGACAAATTGCATTGGCACACTGATTGTGACCACTACACTGCAGATACCGGCATCCATTTTTACAGAGAGCTTCCTCAGCTTTTTGGGTCTGGGCGTGATGGCCCCCATGCCTTCGCTGGGGTCGCTGGCGGCAACCGCCCTGGACGGTATGTATTCGTATCCTTACCGCCTTTTTGCCCCTGCCATAACCATCAGTATTATCATTTTGGCCTTTAACCTGCTGGGAGACGGCCTGCGGGATGCATTTGACCCGAAACTCAAAGACTAGGAGAATGCATATGAGCAATTACTTGGTGGAGATAAAAAATTTAAAGCTTTCTTTCTTCACACCGGCAGGGGAAGTAAAAGCCCTCAATGATGTCTCCTTCAGCATGCAGGAAGGGGATGTTCTAGGGATTGTGGGCGAATCGGGCAGCGGCAAATCAGTCACTGCTTATGCGCTGATGGGCCTTGTGCCTTTCCCGGGCCGGATTATTGGCGGTACCATTGAATTTAACGGCCACCGCATCAATGAAATGAGCGAGAAAGAGTTGCTTTCCATCCGCGGCAATGAAATTAGCATGATATTTCAGGACCCCATGACATCTTTGAACCCTGTGTTTACCATTGGCAACCAGATCGAAGAAGTAATCCTTTTGCATACGGAAAAAAACAGGCGGGAAGCGCGGGAAAGGGCACTGGAGCTGCTGCAGCTGGTCGGTATCAATGAGCCGGAGAAAAGACTGCGGCAATATCCGCATGAATTGTCCGGCGGCATGCGGCAGCGGGTCATGATAGCCATGGCCCTTGCCTGTGAACCTAAACTGCTGATTGCCGATGAACCGACAACAGCCCTTGATGTGACCATTCAGGCGCAAATCCTGGAACTGATGATGGACCTAAAAGAAAAAATCGGCATGTCTATCATCCTCATTACACATGACTTGGGCGTGGTTGCCAGCATGTGCGAGAAGATTGCCGTTATGTATGCGGGAAAAATTGTGGAGTACGGCACAGCCGACGACATCTTTTACGAACCGAGGCATGAGTATACAAAGGGCCTGCTTAAAAGCATCCCTAAACTTAGTGCCAAAGAACATGAAAAGCTGGTTCCCATTGAAGGCACCCCTGTAGACATGCTGATGCCGCCCCAAGGCTGCCCTTTTGCGCCTCGCTGCAAGAGTTGCATGAAGATCTGCCTCCGGGAAATGCCGCCCTATACCCATCTTAGTGAAAACCATTACAGCGCCTGTTGGCTGTTGCAAAAGGAAGCTTTTGAGAAACAGCAGAGTGGGGTTGCGCCATGAATAAGCTGATTGAAGTTAAAAATTTAAAACAATACTTTCCGGCACCCGGAGGTTCGCTCTTCAAAAAGCGTTTTGTTAAAGCGGTTGATGATGTTTCTTTTTACATCAGGAAGGGGGAGACGCTGGGGCTTGTGGGAGAGTCGGGCTGCGGCAAGACAACAACGGGTAAAACCATTATCCGCCTGTATGAACCCACTGCCGGGCAGATCTTTTACGACGGCAAAGATATTACCCATGTGGATATGCTGCCTTACCGGCGAAAAATGCAAATTGTTTTCCAGGATCCTTATGCTTCGCTGAACCCGCGCATGACAGTGGGCGATATCGTGGGGGAAGCCATGGATATTCATAATCTTTATACAACCAAAGCGGAACGGAAGGACAAGATTTATCACCTCCTTGAACGCGTAGGCTTGAATTCAGAGCATGCCAACCGCTTTCCCCATGAATTTTCAGGCGGGCAGCGGCAGCGTATCGGCATTGCCCGGGCGCTGGCGGTTGACCCTGAATTTATTGTCTGCGACGAGCCTGTATCCGCCCTGGATGTGTCCATTCAGGCCCAGATTATTAACATGTTCGAAGAACTGCAGGATGACATGGGGCTCACGTATTTGTTTATCGCCCATGACCTGTCTGTCGTAAAGCATATATCCGACCGTATCGGCGTCATGTACCTGGGGAAGCTGGTGGAACTTGCCGACAGCTATGAACTTACCTTTCACAGCCTGCATCCTTATACCAAATCCCTGATTTCCGCCATTCCCATTCCGGACCCAAAAATCAGCCGTGAGCGGAAAAGGATCGTCCTGGAAGGCGATGTCCCCAGTCCGCTGAATCCGCCTTCCGGTTGCCGTTTCCGCACAAGGTGCCGGTATGCGACACAGCTTTGTACCGATGAGGAACCGGCATTCCGGGAAGTGGCTGACGGACACTTTGTAGCCTGCCATCATTGTGTGCAGTAAAACAGCTATTTGGGCAGAATGCCTAAATATAGATAAATATAAAAAGAGGAGGAAAAAAGACAAGATGAAGAAACTGTCAATCTTACTGGCGCTTTTACTGCTGGTAAGCATCTTGGCGGGTTGCGGCGGCGGTCAAACCAACGACGTCAACAACAATAACAACGACCCAGGCAGCAACCAAGCGGGCGGTCAAACTGATGAACCTTTTGTCCTGAATGTCCATGTAGGACCCAATCCGGACACCATTGATCCGGCATTAAACTCTGCCGTTGATGGTGCCACCCTGATTATCCATGCTTTTGAAGGGCTTTATACGCTGGATAAAGACGGTGTTCCCGTACCTGCCCAGGCCGAAAAAGTTGACATCAGTGAAGATGGGCTGACGTACACGTTTACCCTGCGGGAAGGCCTGAAATGGAGCGACGGTACACCGCTGACGGCGGAAGATTTTGTGTACTCCTGGAACAGGGCAATCGATCCGGAAACGGCTGCCGACTATGCTTATATGTTTGAATCAATTCAAGGCTACGACTCAGGCAAACTGGCAGTTACCGCCCTGGACGACAGAACACTGGAAGTTAAGCTGATTGCCAAAACACCCTATTTCCTTGAATTAACAGCCTTCCCCACTTTCAGCCCAGTGCAGAAAAAAACAATCGAGGAATATGGCGAGCAGTGGGCGCTGGCCCCGGAAACTTACATTTGCAACGGGCCGTATAAAATGATTGAATGGGTAGATTCTTCCCACATTCTGTATGAGAAGAACGAGCATTACTGGAATTACGATGCCTTAGGCCCCGATCAAATTAAATTTATTCTCATGTCCGATTCAAATGCATCTTTCTCGGCTTTTAAGACTGAACAAATCCTTTTTACCGACGATATTCCCACGGAGGAAATCGATGCCTGGAGAGACAAGCCTGAATTCAACCTGCAAGGGCAGCTTGGCACCTATTACATCAGCTTTAACACCCAAAAGCCGCCCTTTGACAACAAACTTGTACGTGAAGCTTTCAGCCTTGCCATTGACCGCAACTATATAGTGGAACAAATAGGTAAAGCGGGGCAGCAGCCTGCCGGCGCCTTTGTCCCCACAGGCCTTTCCGATGCGGATCCTACCAAGGAATTCCGCGAAGTGGGCGGCGATTATATTGATGTTTCCAAAGAAGCATATCCTGCCAACCTGGCACGGGCCAAAGAACTGATGAAGCAAGCCGGTTATGAAAACGGAAAAGGTTTCCCCGCAGTGGAATATATTTATAACGTCGAGAGTGACGGCCACCGCCTGATCGCTGAAGCTCTGCAGCAAATGTGGAAAGAACTGGGTGTGGAAGTTTCACTGGTGTCCCAGGAATGGAACACCTTCCTCAACACCCGTAAAAACGGTGACTACCAGATCGCGCGCAACGGCTGGCTTGCAGACTACAACGACCCCATCTCCTTCCTTGATATGTGGATTACCGGCAGCGGCAACAACGACGCACAATGGTCCAATCCTCAATACGACAAAATTATTGCCCAGGTGAAGCAATCCAGCGACCAGGAAGAGCGTTACCGCTTAATGCATCAGGCCGAAGACATTATCTTTGCAGAATCCATGCTGGCTCCGATCTACTACTATGTAGATATTTACCTTATCAATCAGAAACTGCAAAACGTTTACTCTTCACCGCTTGGCTACAAATACTTTATGTATGCCAGCCTGGCCAGATAACACAACCGCAAGGAGAGGCAAAAACAGCCTCTCCTTTTTCGCTTTTTTACCGCCGGTTCCGGCGGGGGCGCTCCGTGACGGCGCGGAAAAGGGGTTAGTGTAAAGTTATTGTAGGTTTTTAAAGGAATAATCATATCAAAAAAAGAAGAGGAACCTCACATTCACCACGAATGAATACCCCAAGAAGGAGGCAGAGGTTCCTCATGGAAGTAGTTCGTTTAGTAGAAGCAAAAATCCTTTCGGTAACAGAAAAAATCCTAGACATTTTAGCGGGTGGCGTTGACTTTGTAAGTTTTGAAGATCAGTTGCATAAAGAGCTGAATAATCTCGGTCGTGACTTGCTG
>LSQX01222489.1_pt3 | contig 14221 bp, 20 predicted proteins | sample 654561 | NCBI WGS metagenome assembly LSQX01 (sample SAMN04489861, study PRJNA283612) | anaerobic digester metagenome | isolation source: 4 biogas reactors fed with cattle manure at either 37C or 55C with and... | place: Denmark: Kongens Lyngby | collected 2014
GGATACGTTCGCTCATGTAGATGGTCCTCCTGGGAACGAGCTCTGGCCACTAGAAAGTCGTGCTCAAGTCTCCCTCCATTCCCTGGGCCCGATGGGGGTAGATCACCACAGCATGCAGCCGATCCCGGATGGCGTGGTCCAGGGCAATAATATAGATTATCTGCCCCTCGCGGCTCATCGGCAATCCTGGGTTTCTGCTAGGGGCTGCATGATCACCGCCTAGGCAGGAAAGGGACGGCCAGCAAAGCGGTTAACAACTTACTACGCGTGACTAACAGTGCGTTGAGGCTGTTCTCTGGGGCCTAGGGGCAGGAACCTAAGCGGCGACCTGGAGGTCTCCTCCTGTCCACAGCATTATCTTCAACCTGATGGTCCCCTGTCATGGGAAGCACTGACTACAAGAGCTCACCCCGTTCATTGTAGAAGGGGTCACAGTACCTGACCACTCCCTGAACGCAGTCTAGCGAGCCGGCGTGGAGTTCTAGAACGAGGAGATACTCCCTGGCCGAACTGTCCTCAAATTTGATGCCATGTCTGTACGCTGGTTCAAAGCGGATGTTCTCCACCAGACGCCATTCGTTGAAATCTTCCTCCTTACCCGAGCGTCCAAAGGCACTCCTTAGAACGGCCTCAACAGCGGTATAGTCGCGACGTTCCTCAGGCCTTATGATGCATTTCATTCCTTTCTCTCGTCCTTCGTCTGAACGTCTAGTCATCCTCCAGCTCGTGGGTAAAGCTCACGGGATGCAGGCCCTCTTCATCCAGGAGCAGCACTTCATGGAACACTTCGGCGATGAACTTGCGATCATGGGACACGGCAATGATGCACCCGCCGAAGTCCTTAAGCGCAGCGCGGATTTCCGGTCCGGAAAGGGGCGATAGGTTGCGCGTGGGCTCGTCCAATACCAACACCTCAGCCCGATCCAGGATCATCTTGGAGAAATAGAGTTTCGCCCGTTGACCACCAGATAGCTCGGAGAGAGCGTGGTCCATCTCTTGGGCAGTGAAGTTCATGCTTCCCAGGTAGGTGCGGATCGTGGTCAGTTCCTCCTTCGTACCGGACCGAGTGAGAAACTCCACTGCGCTCTGCTCGGGATCCATGTACTCTGTGTAATCCTGCGGCATGTACCCGTAGTTGATGCCCCTCTCGGCCAGATCCAGCAGAACTGCACGGAGCAGCGTAGTCTTCCCCGCCCCATTGGCACCGACGATGCATACCTTTTCCTGGCCCAAGACGCGCAGGTGCACACCGCGGCTCAAAACCCGCTCCCCAACTTGCAGCGGTTCCAGCTGCAGATCCACCACCACTTTCCCCCGAGGGATGGCGATGACTCCATCAAAACGCACACTGATGCTCTCCTCAAAATCGGGCCGTTTCGTTAGCTGCTCCTTTTCCTTCTCCAAGCGCCTGCCCTGTGCCTTCACGCTGTGCATCTTGTCCTTAAGGTTCTTGCCGGCGGAGGGAGCCTGCCGGGACACAGTTCTCAACTCATGCCGCACCCGCTGGTAGATCTTCCTGTAGCGTTCCAGTTTGGCCTCGTACTCCTCCCTCTCCTTTTGAGCCAGGCGCGCCTGCCTGTCAATGCGCAGTTCACGATTCTCCACGTACTCGCCGTAGCTCAGGCGGGCAATGGTGTGCTGCGGTTTGCGCTTGCGCATGAGCTGCTCCAAATGGATGATGGTGTTAGCGCAGCGATCCAGGAGCAGTTCATCGTGGGAGACAAACATGACCGGGATCTCTAGACCTATGATGAACTTCTCCAGCCACTTTATGGAGGTGAGGTCCAGATCATTGCTGGGCTCATCCAAAAGCAGCAGCGTGGGCTGGCGCAGCATTTCACAGAGGAGCTGGAATTTGATCTTTTCACCGCCCGAAAGCTGCCTTAATGTGATCTGCTCTGATATTCTCCCTTCTGGAAAGTCCATCTCCTTGAGAAGCTGGTAATACAGGCGGTAGTCCAGATCTGCCCAACCGACACGCTGACGGAAATAAGTTTCAACCGTCTGGTCGAGTATCTCGTCTTCCAACACCTGGGGAAGGTAACCGATCACTTCTCCCTGAGTTATAATCTCGCCCTTTATTTCCACGTAAGCCTGCAGGGAAGCAGGATCGGCTATTGCCTTCAACAGAGTTGATTTTCCATTCCCCTCTTCCCCGATTACGGCCACCTTCATTCCGTCCAGCAGAGAAAAGCTGAAATCTGCCAAGATTGTCCGCAGATCCTTGGTCAGGTACAATGATAAGTCTTTGATAATTAACATTAAAAAACCCCCTTAAGCGGCTGCCGGGGATTGAGTAACGCAAAGGAGCGACGGAAACAATGTTCCCGTGCGGAAAGACGAAAAGCTACTCAATATGGCAACCAAAAACAAGCCCACTTGGGCTGCGTCTTCAGTTACAACACTGCCATATTGATTAGCTGTTCATTGCCCTCCTCCAATTTCTGCGGAGTATTTAAATGGCGGGCCCGAGACGAATCGAACGTCCGACACATGGTTTAGGAGACCATTGCTCTATCCACTGAGCTACGGGCCCAATGCAAATTTAGTATAACATAGGCCAAAACAGATTTCAATAAATTTTCGCGCGTGCTTCAGGCTACTCCCCGTTAGAATCACGCTTTCTCACAAGCTCCCTGGTGTTACCGGCAATGTCAACCAACACAACCACCAGTTCAGCTGAATAATAGAACACAACCAGGGCCACAAAGCCCAACAGAAAACCGGACAGAATCGCCACAAGGCCACCGAGAAAACCCGCAGATGCGGGTGAAAGACCGCCCAGCTGCAGTGATCCCAAACCCAAGAGGTGCAGTATATTCCGGCCTGCGATCCAAATAGACAGGCCGCCGGCTAAGCCAGAAAAAACAGATGCACAAGCCATGAGCTCCCCAACCAGCTTGAGCGTGACGGAAAAGATGGGAGCAATCACATAACCCGTGTCAGTAAGTTCTTCCACTGTACGGGCCCGGAGCCAAATGGTGTGTATCCAGCAGTAGAGCAGAACAATGAGCAAAATCTGCACCACAACTCCCGCCAGTGTAGCGCTGCCTGAGATGGAGTAGTAATACCCTAACCTTCGGAGCTCAGCTACCTCACTCCAGCGACCAACCCACAGGGCAGCACCGCCCACTCCCACCAAGATGGCAACCGCCCGCAGGATACCTGCGTATACCCTTCTGAATACCAAGCCCGAACTGAGCATGGACAAAACCCGCTGCATGAAAAAGAATCGAGACACCGTCGTACCCCCTCCAGGAATTCCGTTATCTGATGTTTCCACGCGCTGCAGGCGAATCCTTCCTTTAGGGGTACAACAAAGCCGGGCGTTATACCCGGCCTTCTTAAGGTTCTTCCGTTGTACTACTCTCCAGTTTATCCTCGAGGCTGCGAATCATTTCTTCCCTGTGCTTTGTCTTTTCAATAACCCTCCTTTCCTGATCCTCAGGTAGTTCGCCTGTTTTCAACCTGTCTAGTGCTTCATCCATCCGTTCCCTGGTGTTCTCTAACTGTTCTTTATAAGTCTGTGCACCCTTCTGCCTCTTCTTGTCCATCACGGTCTCCTTTGTCAACTGTGGTGGGGATCGTTTTCCCGCCTCTGGCGAAACTCCCATTCATCCTTTATCTCTTTCCGCTTGCCAGCTATTGCCTCTTCGCGCCTGCGGTTCTTGGCCAGAAGTGCCTGACGCTGCTCTTCAGGCAGATCCTGCTGGAGAAGATCGTGCGCTTCCTCCAAATTCTCAATGGTATTTACCACCTGTTCCTGCAGCTTTTCCGCGTTATCACTGCGATCGTCCGGTTTCGGCCTGCGGTCTCGGCCCATGATGCTCCTCCTTTCCAGGGAGTGTCTCTTCACCGTTAGTTTTCGCAGTCTGCGCATTTTTAGTCAAAAAAACACCTTCCCAACGGGAAGGCGCTTCTTTGCATTAGTGTTAATTTAAGCCTGGTTCTGGCGGTACCGCAGATCCTGGATGCGGTCCGAAGCCAGCCGCTTGTGGCGGGGGTCTCCCCCGGTCATGGTGGCTGCCCTGTGGAAATTGTTGAAAGCAGCACCGGTATTCCCCAACCGCAGTTCAAGCTCACCCAAGAGAATGTAAAGTTGCTGATCACCGGCCGCACTGCGGGCGCTTGTGGACATGGCTTCCGCAAAGTAATCCCGGGCCTTTTCTGCCGCCGCTAGGGCCAGCTCCCCTTCCTCCAGATCTTCATAGATCCAGACCAAACGGAGCCAGAGGTTCGCCCACTGCTCTAATGTGGCTCCCACAATTTCAAAGCTGCGCATCGCTAGGTAATAGGAGATGATCACCTGTTGGATGGTGCGCTGGCCGTCAAAGGCGAAGTTGAAGTCCACTGGATTTCCCAACAGTACCTCCCGCCCCTTTTCCACTGCAGTACGCCGCAGCCGGTTAAAGCGTCGGGCAGGGTAGGCGAACGAACACTGGGGGCAGACCCAGATGTAATAGAAATTAGGTTCAAAATTGCGATAGACCGTCCGAAAGTCGGGATCATGCCTTTCCATCTGCAGACGGGAAGTACGTTCCCTCAAGCCGGTAAACTCAGTACTGCAGATGGGGCAGGTCACTTCGGTAGGGAACACATACTCACCGTATTCCGCCGGTACCCTAGTGTTGAAAGTGGGGTGGCCTTCTGGCAGCAGATCACCTAACGTGCTTACCCTCTCTTCCTGCCCTTCCTGTACCCCCTGGAAGAAATTCATCGCTCCTTCATCGCTCACCCTGCGTGCCAGCTCGGAAAGCAGGGAACAGGCGAGACGGGGCTGACCCGCGAGGATACTGGTGATATTGTCCTTATTCAGCTCCAATACTTTGACATCTGTGGCACAGACCGCAGCATAGCTGTGGGTCGCCTCTTGGAAGAAGGCAACATCGCCAACAATTCCTGCCGGGCCCAGCAGTACCTGTTGGTCCCCTTTGGTCACAATGATCCGACCGTCTAAGATGATGTAGACGGACGAAGCAGGATTGCCGGGAACAAACAGCACAGTTCCTTTAGCGTATGCTTGTACAAAATCAACTGCCAATGCTATCATCCTTTACCTCGGTAAACTATGCTTGACCTAGCACTTCTCCTTGCGAAGGAGAATTCCTGTTAAAAGGAAAAAGGGGGCACAGTGCCCCCTTTACTACACTTTGAAACTCTCCACTAAGGCATGCACCACAGCCGTATCCCGTTCCTGCCTGACCAGGGGCGTTGTTAAGATGCCGCTGTACTGATCGGCAAGGGTCGGCCGTTCAACCTGGTAGAGAATGCCGATGGGGATCCGGTCCCCCCATTCCCAGCTCTTTTCCCAAGCCGCCTTGCGATCGGTACGGTCATAACTCCCATCCTGGTCCAGATCGTACACCCGCTCCCGGTAATACTGGTAGGTGTTGATCTTGTTGAAGGTCACACAGGGTTGGAGAATGTCCACCAGGGCAAAGCCCCGATGCTGCACCGCGGCTTTAATGGTCCGCGTTAGGTGCTGCTGATCCCCTGCGTAACTGCGGGCAACAAAGCCGCCGTTTAGGGTGATGGCGGTAGCCAGCGGGTTAAACGCTTCGTTGGCCACACCCGCGGGCGTAGTTCCGGTCACCATACCCTGATCAGAACGGGGTGAGGCTTGTCCCTTAGTTAGACCAAATACCTGGTTATCATGGACCAAATAGGTAATGTCCACGTTCTTGCGAATGGCATGGAGGAAGTGGTTCCCTCCCTCGGCGTAGCCGTCACCGTCGCCGCCGATGGCAAACACGGTCAGGTCGCCGTTCGCCAGTTTCGCCCCGGTAGCGGTGGGAAGTGTTCGCCCGTGGAGCGTGTTCAGCACGTTACCGGCGATGTAGTGGGGCGTTTTGCCCGCCTGCCCAATGCCTGAGACATAAAGAACGTCTTGGGGCCTCAGCTCCAGTTCCTCCAGAGCCCGGCTCAGGGCACGCAGGATACCGAAGTTACCGCAGCCCGGGCACCAAGCCGTCTCTTTGGCAGTGACAAAGCCAATATCCTTAGTCACAGGCGCCACCTCCTTTAAGCTCATTCAGGATGTAGCAGGCGTTAATGGGTCTGCCATCATAGCGCCGCACACACCCGGTGGGTTTCCAGGCAAAGCGGGAGGCAATGAGTGCCTGCAGCTGGCCGGAAGCGTTTCCTTCCACCACATATTTCTCACCCGGCCCGGTCAAGATTTCCTCTAGACTGGCTGGCAGAGGGAAAACCTGCGGTAGGTGCACGCCTTGGGCTCTTGTACCGCGCTCATTTAAGTTGGCTACCGCTTCTGCAATAGCCCCTTTAGTGGAGCCGAAACCGATCAGCACCAGCTCGGGATCTTCGACGCCGCATATAACCGGAGGAAGAGCCTCCTCTTCCACCAACTTCTGCTTGGCCATGCGCTTTTCCACCATTTTCCTCCGCATTTCCCCATCTTCCGTCAGGTGGCCCTTTTCATCATGTTCGTCGCCGGCACTGATTACCAGCCCATCCCCGAAACCGGGGTAGAGCCTGGGTGAAATGCCGTCCTCGGTGAGCTTATAGCGGAGGTAGTCCGGTCCCCCTTCGGCTCCGGAGACCACTTTACCCCGATCGATCTCTACCCTATCTACGGAAAAGGGAGTCACAGTGGTATAGGAGTCGGCCAGGTGCTGATCGCTCAGTACCACAACGGGCATCTGATACCGTTCAGCCAAGTTAAAGGCATCGCCCATGAGATAGAAAGCTTCTTCCACGTCACCGGGGGCCAACACAGCCCGGGGGAAATCCCCGAAGGACATGGCCACCGCAAACGTTAGGTCTCCCTGTTCCGTCCTGGTGGGTAGTCCGGTACTGGGTCCCGGGCGCTGGGCATTCACCACTACAATGGGGATTTCGGCTGAGCCAGCTAAACTGAGCGCCTCAGTCATTAAGGCAAAGCCCCCGCCCGAGGTGGCGGTCATGGCCCGTACCCCGGCAAAGCTTGCTCCAATTGCCATATTGATGGCAGAGATTTCATCTTCCGCTTGTTCCATCACAACGGAAGCCTTCCTGCCATTACGGGAGATGTATTCGGTCACTCCCGTGGACGGCGTCATGGGATAGGCACTCATGAACTTAAGACCGGCAGCTAACGCACCTAAGGGCAGGGCATCATTGCCGCTGAGCAGAATCCGCTCAGCGGGATGTTCCGGTCTTGCAGGTTTCTGCCTCTTGGAAGCAAGCCCCTGCACCCTGTCAAAGCCTGCTTTAGCAACCAATTGATTGCCTTCCACAATCTCCGCACCACGGCGTCCGAAAAGTTCGCCTAAAACATCAGCCAAAACGGAAAAGTCATCGCTGAGGAATGCCCAAATGGCCCCGGCCGCAACTGCGTTAGCCATAATCCGCGGCTGGCCCAGCTCTTCCGTTACCTGGGCAAAGGGTAGGGCGATGTAATTCTCACCTGGGGTAAAGGGCAGCTCCTCGTTTCTGAAAACGTCCGGATCGTAGATTACCAAACTGTCCTCGGTCAAATTCTTCCTGGCTCGACCAATGGTGGCCCGATCGAGGGAGACAGTTAAATCAAGCTTGTCCACCCAAGTGGCAATCGGTTCATTGGCCAAGCGAATCTGGAAGTAGTTGTTCCCACCGCGGATCCTCGATTCATAGTCCTGGTGGGCGAACAGATACCAACCTTCCCGGGCAATCGCTCGCAGCAAAATGCTGCCTATGGATACCAGCCCTTGCCCCGCTTCGCCTCCAATTCTGATGTTAAAGGTGTTTGACATAACAACCCCCTTTTAGAAGGATACGAACCTATCTTTCTTAGCACTGCAGATCGGGCATTTTTCAGGAATTTCGCCGTCAACGGTGTAACCGCAGATGTCGCAGATGTGGATTGTGCCGATCTCGATGTCCGACTTCTCCATAACTACCTTCTTGGCGTCAGTATACATTTGCGCGTGGATTTTCTCTGCTTCTAGGGCGTAATGGGTGGAACGGACCGCTCCCTTTTCTTCCTGCAGTTCGGCCACGGCTTTGTAAGCTGGGTACATTTCTTCGATTTCGAAGTTTTCACCGTCAATACCATCCTGGAGATTGGCAACTGAATCGTTGATGCCGCCAAGTTCCTTGAGGTGGTTGCGAGCGTGTACCAGTTCGGCGTAAGCAATTGCTTTAAAGAGCCGTGCTACATTGGGAAAGCCCTCTTTCTCTGCCACGTCGCTGTACAGCAGGTACTTCATGTGTGCTTGGCTTTCGCCTGCAAAAGCATCCCTTAAGTTCTGTTCCGTCATAATTCTCATCTGTGCATTCCTCCTATATGTTTTTATTTTCTTTGGTGTCAAGTTTAGCTTTCGGGTGGGGTTACCCTCCGCCCGGATATGTAGTACTGGTTACCGCCCAGATGGTGGAGCAGCTCGGCGTCTTCTACCCAGTGGCCCCCGACAAAGAGGTCGTCGCGGGCACTAGCCGCCACAATTTCACCCACAAACAGGTGATGATCACCAATCACGTGGGTCTCCACAACCCTGCATTCCACATGGGCCAGACATTCTTCAGTCGAGGGGGCACCCACCACACTGCTGGGTACAGCAGTCAGCTCAATGTCCTGGAACTTATCCACATCCCGGCCCGAAACCCTGCCGCACCTAGCTACCTGGGTCAGGAGATCGGCACCGGCCACGTTGAGCACGAATTCCCCGCTTTCTCCGATCAGTTCTGTTGTAAACCGCCCGTTCCCAACCGCTATGCCTAAGAGCCGCGGCTGAGCGGAGATGGGAGTCTGCCAGGCCAGTGTCATGATGTTAGTGTGCCCTCGCGCTGCACTGGTGACCAAAAGCACGCTGCCGGCATTGAGGATTCGGTGTGCCGATTGAATTGGTACCGCTTTTTTCAATTCCACTTCCTCCCCCTTCCCGAAAACTAAGTAGTCTCCTCTATTTTATATCATAATTCGTCCCACTTCAATCTTGTTAACCCATTGTTATTTCTTTCACTCTTGCTATACATTCCCATTTAACCAACTACTAAATGCTGGGGTAAAACACATGTTTTCCACATAATGTTGTGGGCAACTTGTGTATAATGTGGATAACTATTTATTCAGCCCACTTGATGGAGGATGGAATTGCCCTGTCTACCTGCCTCTAAGAGCCAACCCGCCTTCCTCAGCGTGTATGTAACCTTGCGGGCGGCCTGTTCCGATATCCGCGCCATATCTGCCAACTGTTTGTTTGTAAAGGGCTCAGGCAGATCGGACGGCAGTACTGACAGATAGTCCCCCGCTGACCCAAACACTTGCTTACCCGTCACTGCACAGAGGCGCCGATCTACGATGCTCACTCCCCTGCGACGCCAGCTGCCCCTGCCGTCATCGCAGCGGATCTCTTCCTCCACTATATACACTGCTTCCACTGTTAGATTGGGATGGGGAAGGAATTGGGGAATGCGAATCAGCTCCCCGAAGAGATCGTAGATCGTGCCCTTTTTGGGTGATCTGCGCCTGGTCAGCACCTCACCGGTGGTCTGATCCACATAAACGAGATACCGCTCCAGGGGGATGGGGAAAACCACATGGAGCCTGTAATTGGGCAGCAGGCTCCTTAGCTTTGGCTTCAGGGCAGAAAAATTGCCCGTTTGAATTTCAAGCAGGCAGTCCCCTTGGACCAGGTCGATAATGTAGCCATCCACTTCCGCTTCCACCCGAGCCCCGGGACGCCTGTAGTATTCCTTCAGACCCCCATGGAGGGAACCCTCGTTGCGGGTGCCGATCATGCCCCTAGTCCCCAGAGCAGCCACACCAGCACATAACCGGTGGTAACGGCGGCCAAGGTGAAGGGAACGCTGAGCTTCATGAACTCCCCTGCCCCAACTTGGTACCCTTCCTTACTCAAAAGACCAAGGCCAGTAATATTGGCGGAAGCGCCGATGGGCGTTAAGTTCCCACCGAGGGTTGCTCCAATCAAGAGGGCGAAGTAAAGCAGATTGGGCTCGACCCCTAAAAGGTTCGCTACGCCCTGTACCACTGGAAGCATGGTTGCCACATATGGTATGTTATCCACAAAGCCCGAAACTACAACCGAAAGCCAAACGATAACGGTGTAAACGACAAAAACATTGCCCTGACCCAAGTTCGCAATGAACGAACTGATGCGGTCAATCACACCTACCTGGGTAAGGCCGCCGATCACAATGAAAAGACCGCCCAACAGAGCTAAGGTGAAGTAATCAATATCTACCAGCACGTCTTTAATGACCTGGGCACCTTTGCCTTTGGCCACCTCCCGCAGCAGACCTACTACTAACAGGGCTACGCAGATAAGTCCATTGGTGATGTCAGGCTTGTTCGGTATAAAGGAAGCTAGAATAAGTAGTACAATCATGGCAATCAAGAGGAAGCCGGGGAAATAGTCTGTTACCTCCGTGCGCTCCTGGGGAGTAACCTCCTGTTTGTTGCTGCGCAGTACGAAAAAGAGGACTGCGGTGGCAGCGATGGCTCCAGCCTGAACAATCCAAAAAAGACCAGGTTTTCCCTGAATAAAGAAGAAATCCAAAAAGTCCAAGCCCGCATGTCCACCCAGCATAATGGATGTGGCATCACCAACTAGTGTGGCTGCCCCCTGTAGGTTTGAAGCGATGGACACTGCAATTACGCTGATCACCGGTGACACATTCTGCTTCTTGGCCACAGTGATGGCAATGGGAGCAACGATTAAAACGGTGGCAACATTATCCACAAAAGCGGAAATGGCGCCGGAAAACAGGGACAAGGCCACAATCGCCCAGCGGATGGTGGGGGTTTTTTCCAAAATCAGGTCGGCCAATAAAGCGGGCATGCCCGTGGCGATGAACATGGAGACAATCCCCATCGTCCCGGAAATCATTAAAATAACATTCCAATCAATGAATCCCAAGGCCGCGCTGCCGGGAACGATGCCGAGCACGATAAAAAGGAGGGCTGCCAGTACAGCCACATGGGCCCGGATCCGGGGAAAAGCGAGTAGTAATACGTAAGTTACGGCAAAGATAATTAAAGCAGTCTGCTCCAACTTAAAAACCCTTCCTTCTATTTTGTTCCGTTCCTCAATTTACTTCTTCTTATCCCTGTAAATTCCTGTCGCATCTCGCAGGTCCCATCCCTTGGGGAAATCTGCTAGTGTGTGAAATCCTTGACTTAATTGCTGGGTATGATATGATTATTAAGGTAATCAAAAAACTCAAACTTTTTCACTCCGAATTTCCATCGGAAAGCGGGAGACCCATCTTTTTTTGGGGTGAATCCTGTTCATCAGGTAGGGCAGCTTGGGAGCCCGAACCCGTCAGCTAACCCCGTAGGAGTACCCCAGGCGTAGTGCTTGCTTTTTGCAGCCTGCGCTTTTTCAATTGTCTGGAAAAATTGCTGTGGGGTGATCTCTTGCTGACACGATGGGAAGTTTCTTTGCCATATTTCGGATACACATACAAGCCGTGTGAGGGGAAGGCCCGGCGCCAAACCCCGCCTTCCCGTACGGCTATATTTGTGATTTTTTTAACTTAGTGTTTTTCAACGATTTTGGTCTTACTACAAGTTCATGAAGAAGGTGGTTTAGCGTGAGTAAACGGTCCCTAACCCTAGCAGTTTTACTTTTGGCCTTTTGGCTCATCGCTGCGGGCAGCCTCAGCTGGCAGCATATTCTGGCCGGCGCAGTACTCAGTGTCATTACGATCTGGTTCTGGCACGACCTGGGGCCCCAGCTTCCTCGACTCCTGTCCTGGAGAGAGCTGGTTCAGCTGGGGAAATGCCTCATTCTCTTAATCTATTATGTACTCCAATCCAACTTTGCAGTAATTAAAACGATAGTGTTTAACGTCCCCCGGGTGAGCCCCGTGTTTCTAGTGCTGGATCCCCCCTTGGAAACCAATTGGGGCAGAGTGTTTTTGGCAACCTGCATCACTTTGACACCAGGGTCAGTCACGGTCGACGTTGACCCGAAGTCGGGGCGCTTCATCATCCACGCCCTGACTGAAGAAACCGCCATTGGTGTCATTTATTGGCGGATGATCGATGAAATAAGGAAGTTAGAAACTTACAGGCAGAGGAGGAGTGCCCATGTGGTGGATACTAGCAGGGCTTATGGTTCTGATTCTCGCAGTGCTCTTGCGGGCAATTCTGGGACCAACAGTAATTGATCGCATGATCTCTATCAACGCCATAACAAGTAAAATCAGTGCACTGATCCTGCTCACTGCGTTCGCTGGGGGCGAGTACGCCTTTGTGGATGTGGCTTTTGTATTTATGCTCTGCGGTTTTGCGGGCAGCCTCTGGATCATTAGAGTGCTTACCCCGGGAGACTGGCAGCTGAGAATACCGGGGCTGGCCGGATTTGAAGGTAACGGAGAGGAGGAAAAGGCCCATGATTAATTTTCTGGTCAACATCTGCTTTGCAGTATCATTGGTCGGCTTTATCCTAGGCGTTGTGGGCCTTTTTAGGTTTCCCGATCCCTACACGCGGATGCACGCCATCTCGGTGGGCGACACACTGGGCATGGGTTCTGCCGTAATTGGGCTCCTGCTGCTCAGCCCCACCTGGATGATCCGACTCAAGCTCATCGTTATGCTGTTTCTATTCTGGTTAATCAACCCCACCATGTCCCATTTGGTGGCCAAAGCGGGTTTATTACACGGAACGGAGCCTGTCCAGGGCACCAGATTGAGAAAGGGGTAGGCAGATGCAGTTTGTAGCTGTAGATTATTGGATTATGGCCCTGTCCTTAATCTTAATGGGCGCATCCTTGGCCCTGTTCTTTATTAAAGACCTTATCCACGCAGTCATTGTCTATGGCGCCTATTCAGTCACCATGGCCGTTATTTGGCTGCTGATGAATACGCCTGACCTAGCCATTACGGAAGCGGCTGCGGGAATCTGTACCACTGTAATGATGATGGTGGCCATTTACCGCACGCGCCGCCCAAAAAAGGGGAACAAGGATGAAAATTAGACACATTTTCGTTGCAGTCGTTGTCCTTTTGGCCCTGTTTGGCATGCTTTTGATGGTGGCCGAGCTGCCTCCTTACGGCAGCGCGGACAATCCTGGGCAGAACATGGTTGCCCAGCGTTACATCAATGATGCGCTGGAAGATACGGGCGTGCCCAACATGGTTACTGCCGTTGTCCTGGATTACCGCGCCTATGACACCATGTTTGAAACGATCGTTCTCTTCACCGCCGCTTTAGCAGTGGTGGTAGCGCTCAAACCAGCCGAAGAGGAAGGTGATGACGCATGAGAGACTTTATCTTAAAACGCATGATTGCAGTCATCTTGGCTTTTATCTTTGTTTATGGTTTCTATGTTATCCTCCACGGCCACATTTCTCCCGGCGGGTCTTTTGCGGGGGGAATTATCGTGAGCTTAAGCTTTATTGCCTTTGCCACAGTCTACGGCATTGACAAAGGCAAGGAAAAACTCCCCGAGAAATTCCTGGTCTGGGTAGAAAGCTATGGGACTCTCTGGTACGGCCTGATGGGTCTGGTAGGCATCTGCAAAGGGGCCCCGTTTCTGGCCAACAAGCTGGCTGGAATTGACTTAGGTGTACCGGGTACGCTCTCCTCCGGCGGCCTGATCGGGCTCATCGGCTTCGGCGTGGGAATTAGGGTAGCAAGTACCATGATCACCTTATTTTACACGTTGATGGAGGGAGATGCGTGACAACGTTCCTTGAGAAACTTCTCATAAATTATCCCTATGTTATTTCCGTAATCCTATTTTTCATCGGCACACTCATCATCTTGACCCAGTCTAATCTATTCAAAAAGCTTCTGGGCATCAACGTGATGGAAACGGCCACTTTCCTGATGTTTATTGCCGCGGGCAACATCCGGGGCGGCGCTGTTCCTATCCTTAGTGATACGAACGCCCCTTACATCAATCCCCTCCCGTCCGCTTTGATGCTTACGGGCATTGTGGTCAGCATCAGCGTCACCGCCTTTGCCCTGGCGCTAATTCTGCGTCTTTACAGGGAATACGGTACGGTGGACGCCAATGAAATCGCCCGGTTAAGAAATGGGGGGATGGAAAAATGATGACAAGCTGGACTACCCATCTACCTGTATTTGTTGTCATCCTACCCCTTTTTGTAGGCTTTATTCTACCCACCCTGGCCCGCAGACTGAGGCTGGTTGAGAACTTGGTTATCGCAGTTGAAGTAATCAGTTTCGTTATGGCAGCTGCCCTTGCGGGACTCCTTTTCCAACAGAACGGCAGCCCCATTCCCTATGCCATGGACGGCCGGCCCGCTCCC
>LSQX01247705.1_pt2 | contig 14220 bp, 12 predicted proteins | sample 654561 | NCBI WGS metagenome assembly LSQX01 (sample SAMN04489861, study PRJNA283612) | anaerobic digester metagenome | isolation source: 4 biogas reactors fed with cattle manure at either 37C or 55C with and... | place: Denmark: Kongens Lyngby | collected 2014
TTATCTAAAGCAGCCCGTGATGGTAAATTGTCCCCAAGCCAGATGCAAGGCGGATGCTTTACAATTTCCTCATTAGGCGGGATTGGTGGTACTGACTTTACTCCAATTGTTAATGCTCCTGAAGTTGCGATTTTAGGCGTGTCACGTTCAGCTATCGAACCCGTATGGAATGGTTCTGAATTCAAACCACGCTTGATGTTGCCTTTATCATTATCTTATGACCACCGTGTTATTGATGGTGCAGCAGCAGCTCGATTTAATGCTCATTTAGGCGCTTTAATGACGGACTTCCGTCGTGTAGCACTATAAGGAGATAGTAATGAGTGAAATTCAAGTTGTAGTCCCTGATATTGGTGATTTTGACGCTGTTGATGTGATTGAAGTATTGGTTGCAGTCGGTGATGTCATCGAAGCAGATCAAAGTTTGATTACTGTCGAGTCTGACAAGGCCTCGATGGAAATTCCTTCATCACATGCAGGTAAGGTAACGGCTTTATCGGTAAAAGTTGGTGACCAGGTTGCTCAGGGTAGTGTTCTGCTGACTCTAGAAGCAAGTGATTCTGCGACTGCAGCAGATGCGCCTAAAGCAGAAGCAGCTCCGGCTGCTCCTACGCCAGCGACGACTCCTGTAGCAGCGGCGCCAGTTGTTGCTGCAGGTATCAGCTCTAAAGCGGGTGCCGACGCCTATGACGTAGTTGTTTTAGGTGCCGGACCCGGCGGTTATTCAGCCGCGTTCAGAGCGGCCGACTTAGGTTTAAAAGTAGCAATGATTGAACGTTACTCAACCTTAGGTGGTGTTTGCTTAAACGTTGGTTGTATTCCTTCCAAGGCTTTATTGCATAATGTCTCAGTTCTGGAAGCCGCTAAGGGTTTAAGTGGCGCCGGTATCTCTTTTGCTGAGCCAGAGGTTGACTTAGATAAACTTCGCGCAGCTAAAGATGCAGTGATCAGTAAGTTGACCGGTGGTTTAGCATTTATGGCTAAGTCACGTAAGGTTGATGTGATTGTTGGTACAGCCAACTTCAAGGACGATCATCATTTTGTAGTACAAAAGGATGACGGTTCGACTCAAGAAGTGGCTTTTCATCATGCCATCATTGCTGCAGGTAGTGAATCTGTCAGGCTGCCTTTTCTACCTGAAGATGAGCGTATTGTTGATTCTACCGGTGCCTTGGAACTACGCCAAAAACCAGAAAAAATGCTGGTAATTGGTGGTGGTATCATCGGTCTGGAAATGGCTACTGTTTACTCAGCACTCGGTGCACGCATCGATGTAGTTGAAATGATGGACGGTTTATTTGCAGGTGCCGATAAGGACTTAACCAAGGTTTGGGAAAAACGCAATCAACATCGTTTTGACAATCTAATGCTTAAGACTAAGACAGTCAGCGCAGAAGCCAAAGAAGATGGCATTTACGTTACTTTTGAAGGCGATAAAGCGCCAACAGAACCACAACGTTATGACTTGGTTCTACAATCAGTAGGTCGTCGTCCTAATGGTGCCAAGATTGGAGCTGACAAAGCTGGTGTTCATGTTGATGAGCGTGGCTTTATTCCTGTTGATGCTCAACTGCGTACCAATGTTCCGCATATTTTTGCGATTGGTGATATTGTTGGTCAACCTATGTTGGCTCACAAAGCGGTACACGAAGCTCACGTTGCTGCCCAGGTTATTGCTGGTCAGAAGAGTGTTTTTGATGCACGCGTGATTCCGTCAGTGGCCTATACTCATCCTGAAATTGCTTGGGTTGGCCTGACTGAAGCGCAAGCCAAGGTTGAAGGCATTAAAGTAGAAAAGGGCCTCTTCCCATGGGCAGCTTCTGGTCGTGCGATTGCCAATGGCACCGAGGACGGCTTTACTAAGCTACTCTTTGATGCTGAAACTAAGCGTATTTTAGGTGGTGCAATTGTTGGTGATCATGCCGGTGATTTAATCTCTGAAGTTTGCTTGGCCGTTGAAATGGGCGCCGATATTGATGATATCGGTTCTACAATTCATCCTCACCCGACCTTGGGTGAAACGGTTGGTATGGCAGCTGAAGCAGCGCATGGTGTTTGTACTGACTTACCGCCCATAAAGCGTTAAAATAGTCTTTGTTTAGGCTAAGCGTAGAGTGCTTTAATTAAACGCACTCTACGCTTTTTTTATGTTTATTTTCTATAGCAGCAAATCAATGAGTATCGTCCCCACATCCAGTAGTAGCCTTGAACAATGGCTAAGTTATTTAGAACAATTACATAGTCAAGAAATTGATTTAGGTCTTGCACGCATTAAGCAAGTAGCTGAGCGGCTCAATACAGATTGGGACGGTATCAAGATAGTGGTTGGGGGAACCAATGGCAAGGGTTCAACCTGCGCTATGCTCGAAGCTATCTATTTGGCAGCGGGTTATCAGGTCGGCTTATACACTTCTCCACACTTAATACGATTTAATGAGCGTATTCGTTTAAATGGCGACCAGGCCTCTGATGAGCAGATTGTTGGGCAATTTGCGCGTATTGAGGAAGCAAGAGGGGAAATTAGTCTCAGTTATTTCGAATATACTACTTTGGCAGCCATTTTGTTATTTAAAGAGAGCAACACGCAAGTAGCTATTTTCGAAGTGGGTTTAGGTGGTCGCTTAGATGCAGTTAATATAATCGATGCGGATTGTTCAATCATCACCTCGATTGCAATTGATCACGTAAGTTACTTAGGCGATAATCGTGAGCAGATTGCATGGGAAAAAGCGCATATTTATCGTAAAGATAAACCTGCTATTTGTGCCGATCCGGAGCCTCCGCAAACATTAATTGATTACGCTACAGAAATTGGTGCCGACTTACAGTTATTTGGTCGTGACTTTAATTTTAGTGGTGATCAACTGCAATGGACTTTTTCAGGTAAAAATCAACGTCGTAATGCCTTAGGCTATCCATCTCTGAGAGGGGCTAATCAATTAATTAACGCAGCTGCATCATTAGCCGCTATAGAAGCGCTAAAAATGTCAGTGCCTGTGCCAAACCAGTCGATAAGACAAGGTTTGTTGCAGGTTGATTTACCTGGGCGTTTTCAGATATTGCCAGGTCAGCCAACGACAGTTTTAGACGTTGCTCACAATCCACACGCTGCCGCAGTGTTACAACATAACCTTCATGCAATGTCATACTTTCCTTATACGACCGCAGTTTTTGCGATGTTAAACGATAAGGATGCAGATGAGGTCATAAAAAGTTTAGCTAAATCTATAGATTATTGGTACTGTGCTACCTTATCCGGTGAGCGAGGGCTCTCAGGAGAGGAATTAGCTGATAAAATAAACAACTTAATACCAAAAGACAAAGACGGTTTGCCAAAGGTTGAGGTCTTTGAATCTCCAAGATTGGCCTATGAGGCAGCTAAAGAACGTAGTCAGCTCGAAGATAGAATAGTAGTTTTTGGTTCATTTTTAACAGTTGCAGATGTTTTGGAACATCTGCAATCATCGAATTAATCTGAGGATTATAAGAAATATGGCATTATTCGGTTCAGATAAAAATCAACGACCAAGTGCTCAGTATGAGCAAAAACGTAGTAATTCTCGTCAACAACAACGCTATCAAAACGAGCGTGAGATGAGAGAGCAGCGTGTCCGATCACGTAATCGTTTAATTGGTTCTGTGATTTTAGTGTTGGCAGCAATCATCATTTTGCCGTTGATCCTTAAAACAGGTGATGACACAAGCAAAAATACGATTACTAGCGCACCATTAATTGCACCTGGCTCAAGTATTGGTCAAAGTGGTTTAGTTGTTGAGAGTTCACCGGGTGTACAAACTCCACAGAATGCAGAGGAGTTCGAGAGCTTAGCAGAAACTCAAGCAGAGGGTTTGTCTATTGCTGAGGGTGGGTTATTGCTTGATGAGGATGATCAAAGTCCTTTGGCGGTTGATGATTCATTGCCTGAGGGTGAGGATGACGCTGCACAAGGTGTGTCATCAGGTGTTTCGATTGCAGAGTCCACAGCAGAAGCAAGTGCAGTCGCAGCAGCAGAGGCTAGAGAGCGTGCAGAACGAGAGGCGGCTGCGGCTAAAGAACGTACTAGGCAAGAGCAAGCAAGGGCTGCCGCAGCAAAAGCTGAGCAACAAAAAAAGCAACAACAAGCAGCTGCTAGTAATAAACGTACAGACGATGGAAGCAAGGCATTAGCCATTCTTGAGGGTAAGACACCCCCACCTGCAGCCAGTGCGCCGGCACCGGCCGCAAGCAGTTCAGGCGAATTTAGTCTACAGGTTGCATCTTACTCTAGTGCCAACGATGCCCGTTCTCAACGTGATCGACTTAGAAGCTCCGGTGTTTCTAATGCCTATGTGCAAAGTGCCACGGTTAATGGCAATCAAGTGTTTCGTTTGCGAGTGGGACCTTTCTCCACTAAGGAAGCTGCACAGGCTGCGCAAACCCGTTTGCGTGCTTTGAATTTCAGTGATAGTTTTGTGACTGGCCGTTAGCCTCAAGATAGTCTTTTAAGTTATGACGGCTTTTGATTACGTTATTCTAGGGGTAATTCTCGCTTCAGGTATTTTAGGTCTGTTGCGAGGGTTCCTTAAGGAAGTTTTTTCTTTATTAGCTTATATTCTAAGCTTTCTAGCCGCAATTTGGTGGGGGCCAAATCTAATACCAATGCTGGCCCGCTATATAGACCAAGCTGTTTTAACAGTAGGGCTAGCTTATTTTCTTGTGTTTATCGCTAGTTTACTTGTGTTGGGTCTTCTAAACAAGACTTTAGCCGCGTTGCTGGATGTTACGGGCTTAGGGTCAGCAGATCGGGGATTAGGTTTTTTATTTGGAATTTTTCGTGGTGTTATCATTGTTTTAATTCTTGTTTTGATCGCTGGTTGGAGCGCTTTGCCACGAGAGCTTTGGTGGATAGAATCCAGCTTCGCTCATCTGGCGGTGGATGCGATTCGTCAAATTAAAGTTTGGTTACCTGAAGGCATTGCAGTTTATTTGCCATATTAATTTTGTTTTAAATTTAGTAATATTTTTTTAGGCGTATTTTCATGTCGGGTATAATTGGTATTCACGGTTGCTCACCAGTTAATCAGTTACTTTATGATGGTTTGTTGCTTTTGCAACATCGTGGTCAGGATGCCGCAGGTATAGCCACCTATCAAAACAATCAGTTTCATATATTCAAAGCTCAGGGTCTGGTTCGTGATGTTTTCAGAACTCGCAATATGCGTTCTTTACTCGGTAATAGCGGTATTGGACAGGTAAGATACCCTTCGAGTAATACGTCGGGCGATGCCGAAGAAGAAGCTCAGCCATTTTACGTTAATGCCCCTTATGGCATAACCTTTACACATAATGGCCATCTGACTAATTCCACTGAATTAAGAGAGTCTTTATTTAAACATGATCGTCGCCACATCAATACCAGCTCCAATAGTGAGGTGCTATTAAATGTTTTTGCTCATGAGTTGCATGAGGCGAGCAAAAGCAGTAGTCTCCAAGTTGATGAAGTATTTAATGCAGTAACAGCTGTACATAGGCGTGTTAAGGGGGCTTACGCTGTGATAGCTCAGATTGCCGGCTATGGACTGTTAGCTTTTAGAGATCCTAATGGTATTCGACCACTATGTATTGGCACTCAGGATACTGCTGAAGGTGTGGAGTGGATAGTTGCTTCAGAATCAGTAGCAGTCGAGGGCATTGGCTTTCATTTTGTTCGTGATGTGGCACCTGGAGAGGCCGTATTTATCGATACAGAAGGTAAGCTGCATTCGCGTCACTGTGCTGATAACGCCATCTTAAGTCCTTGTATATTTGAGTATGTTTATTTTGCGCGTCCTGACTCGACTATTGATGGTGTCAACGTTTACAACTGTCGTTTACGTATGGGTGAATTATTGGCCCAGAAACTGGCACGTGAGTTGCGTCTATCAGAAATAGATGTGGTGATGCCAATTCCTGATTCATCAAGACCAGCAGGTATGGAGTTAGCGTCGACTTTGGATCTACCTTATCGTGAAGGTTTTATCAAAAATCGTTATATTGGTCGAACTTTTATTATGCCGGGTCAAACTGTGCGCAAAAAGTCTGTACGCCAAAAACTGAATCCTATGCGCATAGAGTTTAAAGATAAAAATATCTTATTAGTCGACGATTCAATTGTCCGAGGTACTACTAGCCGTGAAATTGTGACTATGGCAAGAAATGCCGGAGCAAACAAAGTGTTTTTTGCTTCTGCAGCACCTGCAGTCCGTTATCCTAACTTTTATGGCATTGATATGCCTAATCAAAGTGATTTAATTGCTCATGGTAAAACGACAGAGCAGATAGCAGAAGAAATTGGCGCTGACGCCTTAGTATTCCAGGACTTAAATGATTTAATGTCATCAATTTCGGCGCTTAATCCCAAGATTGACCGCTTTGATGCATCTTGTTTTGATGGCGACTATGTCACTGGTGATGTCGTGCTGCCAGCATAAATTATATGTATCAATAAGGGGTGAAAGCTATTTCACCCCTATGTATTTGTATTAGTCTGCATTATTTCTTTCATCATATTCTTTTGCGCAGCGTTTAAAAAAATCAACTATTAAGGCGCTTGAATCAGGGCCTTCTACTGAGTTATAGGGCAGGGAGGTATCGCCACCACCCCAAGCATGCTCCAGACTGCATGCTTCAATCGTTTCAACCACACTATGTCCTCCGTCATGGAAACTTGCATGACGATACTCACGTGGTGTTCCCTGATCATGAAACTCATGCTTTATTTGCATATCCATCGGCAAGTTATTGAGATGCAAAAACTGTTTAGCCAGTTCGGTCGCATTGCTCTTGTCAACAGTCATATCGTTGATGCCCTGGATAATCATGGCCGGCATATAGAATGATTTTGGATTAAAGCCACTCAGGTAATGAAGCAGGCAAGCATCACTTTCCAGCTCTCTATCTGCCATAACTTGTAAACCGCTGGTTATATTATGTGCTTTATTTAAAACGGGGCCGGAGTGTAAAGCCAGGGCACAAAACTCATCTGGATGATTGGCAGCTAGTATAGACGCCATGCCTGCACCTGCCGATAAGCCAACTAAAAAGACTTTTTTATTGTCTAATTTATAGTCTTCTATGACTGTATGGATCATTTTCATGAGAGTGCGCATTTCAGCCATGCCACTGAAGTTACCTCGATCAAACCAACGCCAGCAACGAATCAGACTATTACGCAAATCCTGCTGTGGGTAGAGCGTCACAAAACCATGCGATTGAGCGAGGAGATTCATTTGAGTACCCTGAGCAAAACTTGGGGCAGTTTGCTTGCAACCATGCATCATAATAACTAATGGCATGCCCTCTGTATCAGCTTTTTGCGTAGTTGGCTCTGGCGCAAAAACAAAATAATTAATGTTATTAATAAGGGGTTCAGATGAGGGTTGTTCAGGCACAAAAACATGATTTTGCCATTGACCAAGACCCTGAGGATCAGGTCGTTTCTCAATGATATCGCTGATTTTTGAGTGAGTAGGGTAGAAGAGGCGAACTGTATCGAAAAAGGTATTTGAAAAGTTTAAAAATGGATTCATAATGATACCTTATCTCTCTATGTCAAGATTTTCTAAACAAACTTAAAATTAAAACAATGAAAATTGCAGCAAATAACAGTAAGGCCCACACCGCATACTCAACCCCAAATAAATCAACCGCTGCATCCATACAAGTAGCATAAATGCCGAAGAGCCAAGGTACTGCAGCATCAAGCCCCGTCTGCCGTGACATAAAGACATCAGCAAAGGTCATATCACAAGAAAAACTGACACTGGCAACAGAGTATTGATACCATGCAGCGATTATGCCTCCGACAGAGAGTGCTGCTGCTATCAACGTCAAGACTTTTTGGTAAATAACAGAGCCTGAGAAATTGACTAGCAGGCAGACAAGGGCAATTACAATGAAAATTAATCGCTGAAATACGCACCAGGCACAAGGAAGCATACCGAGCACGTGTTGGCTAAATAATGCAAAAACTACAGAGCCTAAACAGATGAAGGCGATAAGGTTGAGTAATTTACGTTGTGTCATATCGAAATAATAAAAACTAAGCTTGTGTGGAAAGCTTTAAGCTCATCACAAGCTCAAAAACTCCGTTCCACATAATTTGTATGCCAATGCAGATTAATAAAAAAGCAATCAGACGCATTACTACAGCCATACCGGTTTGACCCATTTTTGTCATGATTTTAACGGCAAAACGATTAGACATATACAGTAAAAAGCCAATCAAAAAGCAGCCTAAGGTGATGCCTATCACAGAAAAGAACTGCTCACTAGCAACACCACTGCGTAAAGAAGCCCCTACAGTGATAGCTGCTGCAATTGAACCGGGACCTGCGGTTAGTGGAAAGGTTAATGGGTAAAAACTGTTGGCCTTTGCTTTTTCAATATTAAAGTCATCAGCAAGTTTTTCATGGTGTCCACTATCAGGGTCTTCGGCATTTAATAGTCTCCAGCCGGCATGTACAACAATCAGGCCACCTGCTACTTGCACGATAGGAATGGAAATACCAAACATTTTTAAAAATAAATTACCAAATAAGGTAGAGACTAATAAAATACAAAAAACATAAACTCCTACTTTACGTGCGATAATGCGTCGTACTTCTTTAGAGGCGCCTGCAGTCATGCTCCAGAAAATTGGTGTGACATAAAGAGGATTAAGGATCGGCAATAATGTACCTAGCACCAGAAGAAAACTACTCAGTGTAGCGGCGATATATATCATCAATTTTTAAATGACTTAGAGGTTGAAGGGAGTAGTTCGTTTAAAACATCAATAATAGCACGTTCAAAGTTGAGTTGTGATTGCTGACTCTCTAAGGCCAGCCCTTCAATAATAAAAATATCTTCAACTCGCTCACCTAGTGTTAATAGGCGTGCCATTCGCAAATTAATTTTAAATTGACTAAAAACATGAGCCAAACTATATAATATGCCGGGTGTATCAGTAGTGTTGATTTGCAGTCGCCAATAACGTCCACTTTCTTCACGGTCTAATTGTACTCTAGGCCTGACTGGAAAGCTTTTTGATCTGCGTTGACCAGGGGAGGTTGTTGGTAGATCTGCATTGTCTATGTCCGGGATAGTTAGAGGGTGAGCTAAATCTAATTTTGCGGCCAGATTTTTTTCTATGCTTTTTTCAAACGCAGTGGAGTCGCCAACAAAACGAGGACTTTCGACCAAAAAACTGTCGAGTGCATAACCGTTTAAACTGGTGTGTATCTGTGCCTCGTAAACGTTAATTTGTTGTTCATGGAAATAAGAAGCAATGCGTTCAAACAAGGCATCCTGGTCTTTAATAAAAACCAGGATTTGCATAGAGTCGGCCCTATCAGTTGCTCTGGCACGGACGATGGCTTGTTCTGTGTCTGTGTGCTCAAAGAGGTTCAAGGTGTGCCAAGCAATATCTTCTGCTTCATGTCTTAAAAAATAAGCGTTGTCCATTTTTGACCAAAAAAGATCGCGCTGAGCTTCAGTCATACCCTTGGCTTTAATCAACGCTTTAGCTTCGTTCTTGCGTTGCTCCAGAATTTGGCTGCGATTAAAGCTATTGTCGCCTAATGCGTTTGAGCAAAGATAATATAAGTTTTCAATGAGTTTGGCCTTCCAGCTATTCCACACTTTAGGGCTGGTACCGCGGATATCTGCAACCGTCAGTAGATAGAGTGCAGCTAAGCGACTTTGTGTCCCTACTCTTGAGGCAAAAGCGCGAATTACTTTTTCATCTGAGAGGTCTCTTTTTTGGGCAACATTGGACATTAATAAATGCTCAACTACCAGGAACCTCAAGAACTCGACATGCTTTTCTTGCAAATTGTGCAACCTGGCAAACTCAACAACTTCAAGGGCGCCCAGTTCAGAATGATCGCCGCCGCGACCTTTGGCAATGTCATGAAACAATGCGGCAATGTAGAGTAGCCAACGATCCTCAAAGTTCTCCATTACTTGGTGTGCCAAAGGGTTTTCTTCGGCAAATTCGATCATGGTAAAACGACGAATGTTACGAATTACCATGAGCGTGTGCTCATCTACTGTGTAGACGTGGTATAAGTCATGCTGCATTTGTCCCACGACCTTATTAAAGGCAGGAATATAAGCTGGCAGCACATTTAAAAAATTCATCATGCGAAGACTTTGTACGACACGAATTGGTTGCTGTAAAATTTGCAAAAACAACCAATGATTGACTGGATTACTTCTAAACTGCTCATCAATACGGTCAACCGAGTCCCAAATTAGGCGCTGAGTCCTGACTGAAATGGTTTGAATTTGAGGGTTTTGTTGAAAGACTAAAAAAGTCTTTAACAATAGTTGTGGCTTGCGCTGAAAGGTGTCTTCATAAATAACATCAAGTTCCCCATCGATGGTTTTGAAGTCTTCCTCTAATAGCTCCTCATCTTGTTGCTGATTTTCAAAGAAATAGCCTTCAAATATTTGTATCATAAAGCCGCTAATAACATAAACTGTGCGGGCATCTTGATAGTACATTTGCATTAGTAATTCGCTAGGGCGCTTACTCATTTCGGCTTGAATTCCCAGTTCGCGTGCGAGTGCTATTTGTGCGTCAAAAAGCAGGCGATCATCGTTTTTTTTGCTTAATAAATGCAACTCGATGCGTAAACGCTGATAATTACTTTCAGCAGTCTTCATCTGTAGAGCTTCATTTTCAGTCATAAAGCCGGCATTGACTAAACGATGCCAAGAGGGTGTGATACCGGCTGCTCGAGCAATCCAGTTAATCAATTGAATATCACGTATGCCCCCGGGAGATTCTTTACAATTTGGCTCTAGGGCATAGGGGGTATTAGCGTAGCGTTTGTGTCTTTGTTTGTATTCTAAAGCCTTGGCCCGATAGAAGGACGAGGGGTTTAATTGGTCTTTAAAGCGCTTTTGCAACTCTTGCAAATTGTTTTTATTACCAAGAATAAAGCGTGATTCTAGTAAGCCGGTTTCTGTGGTAATGTCTTTGCAGGCTTCTTCTAAGCACTCGTCAATGGTCCGGACGCTATGACCCACCTCTAAGCCAAGATCCCAGAGAGCAGCAATAAAAACTTCTAATAATTCTTGCTCAGCTATTGAGGGTGATTGCTTGATTAATATTAGTAAATCAATATCTGAGCAAGGATATAATTCACCGCGGCCATAGCCTCCAACAGCACATAAGCATGCATACTCAGGAAGAGGGGTGTAAGTAGCTACTTCCTTTAGTATGCGGTCAACTATCTTGCGCAAACTATTTAGCAACTCATCAGGTCTGCTTCGATCGCGTTTGTAAAGCTCAATTGCTTGATCGTATTGACTGCGTAGCTTATCTTTAAATTTAAGGCTCTTTGCGGTGAATTCCATGACGAATTACTCGGCTGGTGGTTCAGGCATACCAGGTGAAGTAGATAAAACCTCATAGCCATCATCGGTAACAATCAATTGATGCTCCCACTGGGCAGAGAGACTACGGTCTTTAGTAACCACTGTCCACTGATCACCAAGTAGTGAGGTGTAGTGCTTGCCTGCATTGAGCATTGGCTCAATTGTGAAAACCATGCCTTTAACCAGTGTCTGACCCGTACCGGGTTTGCCGTAGTGAAGAATCTGCGGGTCTTCGTGCATAACCTCGCCAATGCCATGGCCGCAGTAATCGCGCACTACTGAAAAACCTGCTGCCTCCGCGTGCGTTTGAATGGCATGACCAATATCACCCAGGGTGGCTCCAGGCTTTACAGCACGGATACCTTTCCACATGCACTCATAAGTGGTATCAACCAAGCGACGGGCTAATATTGACGGCTTGCCAATGATAAACATCCGGCTTGTATCGCCAAACCAGCCATCTTGCTCAATCGTGATGTCCAAGTTAGCAATATCACCGTCTTTAAGCTTTTTATCGCTTGGCATGCCGTGACAAACAACGTGATTGATCGATGTGCAAATAGCTCCAGGGAAGGGTGGATGACCATAGCCAACAGTAGCAGAGCGGATGCCTAATTCAGCAATACGTTCGCGTGTCAGGCGATCAATTTCGCCAGTTGTGATACCGGCCTTAATATGAGGGGTTAAATAATCCAAAATGCCGGCAGCTGTCTGCGCGGCGCGACGGACTTTAGCGATATCGTCCGTATTTTTTATAGTTGCCATTAAATCGTTTCCAATATGTTTAACAATCGTATATAATTATACACTTTATTTTCTTAGCAACAATCGTAGCAATATGGTGGCTTTATATGACTACTAGGTGACTACTAGGCTATTGGTTGTAGCGGAAAGTATTATTTTATTTAAATTCATAAATATTTAAATTCATAAATCGTTCGTAAATCGCGTGTGTACCACCCAGGGGTGTTGGTCTAGGCTAATCCTGAGTACACACAAGACCAAACCCTTTGGAGATAATCATATGTCATTATTACGTGAAATGCTAGAAGCTGGTGTGCACTTTGGCCACCAAACTCGTTACTGGAACCCGAAAATGGCTCCTTATATTTTCGGTCAACGCAACAAAATTCACGTTGTTAACTTAGAAAAAACGGTTCAAAAGTACATCGAAGCAATGGATTTCCTACGTGCTTCAGCTGCTCGTGGTGAAGAAATCCTTTTTGTAGGTACTAAACGCGCTGCTCGCGATATCATCGCTCAAGAAGCAGAACGCGCTGGTTCACCTTATGTTAACAACCGCTGGTTAGGCGGCATGATGACTAACTTTAAAACTGTTAAGTCTTCAATCAAGCGCTTAAAAGAGATGGAAGCATCTGAAGCTGACGGTAGCACTGAGTTGATGAGCAAAAAAGAAGCTCTTATGTTCAGCCGCGAGTTAGACAAACTAGAAAAATCAATCGGCGGCATTAAAGATATGGCTAGACTGCCTAGCGTAATCTTTGTAATCGACGTTGGTTACCACAAAATTGCTATTCAAGAAGCGCGTACTTTAGGTATCAAGATTGTTGGTGTGGTTGATACTAACCACTCTCCTGATGATATCGATTACGTTATTCCAGGTAATGATGACTCAGCTAAAGCCATTGCTTTATATGCCCGTGGTGTTGCTGATGCAGTTATTGCCGGTCGTGAAGCGCGTGATGGTGCTTTAGTTGAGATGCTTCAAGATGAGCAGCAGGCTGAAGAGGCTGCTGAGGAAGTAGTTCAAGAAGCTGAGGAAAGTACTGAAGAGTAATTTACTCAATCTTTTTTGCCTTAATATTGTCATTTTATTAGGGTAAATTCACAAGAACAGTTGGGCTGTTCTGATTAGAGACAATGAATAGCCCCGTCATTATTAACGGGGCTTTTTTTATATTTGGAGAATTACATGGCTGCAATTACCGCTGCAATGGTTAAAGAACTTCGTGAAAAAACTGATGCACCAATGATGGAGTGCAAAAAAGCTTTGACCGAAGCTGATGGCGACATGGCTCGTGCAGAAGAGATTTTGCGTGTTAAATTAGGTGGTAAAGCCAGCAAAGCTGCTAGCCGCGTTACCGCTGAAGGTTTAGTAGGTCTTAACGTTAGTGATGATGCTAAGCTTGGTGCATTAGTAGAAGTTAACTGCGAAACAGACTTCGTTGCTAAAAACGAAGACTTCATCAACTTTGTTAACGACTTAACGAAGTTGGTAGTAGAGACTAACCCGGCTGATGTTGATGCATTAAATGCAACAGCTTTCCGCGACGGCACAGTTGAAACTGTGCGTGCTGCTTTAGTTGGTAAAATTGGTGAGAACCTGTCAGTTCGTCGTTTCCAACGCTTTGAAACAACAGACAAATTAGCCTCTTATAATCACGGCGGTCGTATTGGTGTATTAGTAGAGCACAGCGGCTCAGATGAAGTTGGTAAGGATTTGGCAATGCACGTTGCTGCGACTCGCCCACAAGCTTTAGACGCTAATGGCGTACCTGCTGCGCTAATTGAAGCTGAGCGTTCTGTTGCCAAGCAAAAAGCTGAAGAAGAAGGTAAGCCTGCAAATATCATCGAGAAAATCGTTGAAGGTTCTGTTGCCAAGTACTTAAAAGAGGTTGCTTTAGTTTCTCAGCCTTTCGTTAAAGACGACAAGCAAACTGTAGAGCAAATGTTAAAAGCTAACAACGCTTCTGTAAGTAATTTTGCTATCTTTGTTGTTGGCGAAGGTATCGAGAAGAAAACTGAAGACTTTGCTGCAGAAGTTGCTGCTGCTCAAGCATCTCTATAAGTTACTAGTGAGTTATTAGATTAAC
>LSQX01164626.1_pt1 | contig 14219 bp, 11 predicted proteins | sample 654561 | NCBI WGS metagenome assembly LSQX01 (sample SAMN04489861, study PRJNA283612) | anaerobic digester metagenome | isolation source: 4 biogas reactors fed with cattle manure at either 37C or 55C with and... | place: Denmark: Kongens Lyngby | collected 2014
TCAAACTTGGATAAATGCAAGATTAGGTGATGCAAGTAAAACAGGTAATGTAACAATATATGTACCATAAGTCAAACTAAAAAAATTCTTAGTTGTTTTTCTTTCTCGTTGAACAAGAGAAAGAAAAACTTTTTTTGAAAACCTAAAAATAGATTAAAGATAATGCCATTGTTGAATACATCGTGGCATTTTTTAAAAAATAAAGATGTTTCTTTTTAAAATTTTATATAATATTCATATTTAAATACTTTTTTACTTCTTAATTTATAATTCTTATATTTTTCTAGATACTAAATAGTTATTAAGAACTTGGAAATGTATTGCTTTGTTGTGTTTATTGTAACCTTAAAATACTTATAATTACAAATGACATAGTATAGATTTTATTATGCTTTTGTGAGACAATATTTATATAGACAGGATGGTTATTTATGGATATGTTTTATGGATTAAATGATAAGCAAATAGATGCTATCAAACATTTAGATGGGCCTTGTTTAGTTATGGCAGGAGCTGGTTCTGGGAAGACTAGAGTTTTAACGACGAGGATTGCTTATTTAATTGATCAAGGAATAGATTCATATAATATTTTAGCAATAACATTTACTAATAAGGCTGCTAAGGAGATGAAAACAAGAGTAGATATGCTTGTTGATAGCCATCATTCTTTTATTAGTACATTTCACTCACTGGGTGTAAGAATAATAAGAGAAAATGTTAAAGAGTTAGGATTAACTACTAATTTTTCAATAATAGATAGTGATGATACTTTAACAATTATTAGAAGAATTTTAAAGGATTTAAATATTGATTCTAAACAAGTAAGTCCTAATTATATAAGAAATAGAATTAGTTTTATTAAAAATGAAATGTTAGATGATATTGAGTTATCTAAGTTTTTTAATACACCAATTGAGAAAAAAGTAGTAGAAATATATTATAGATATAGGGAAATATTAAGTAGTAATAATTCAGTTGATTTTGATGATTTATTACTTTTACCTACTAATTTATTTGCTAAAAATAAAGAAGTATTAGAACGTTATCAAGAGAGATTTAAATATATCTTAATTGATGAGTATCAAGATACTAATATGGTTCAATATAAATTTACTAAATTATTATCTGGTAAATATCGTAACCTTTTTGTAGTAGGAGATTCTGATCAATCTATTTATGCATTTAGACAAGCTAATTATTTAAATATTTTAAATTTTGAAAAAGATTATCCTGATGCGAATGTTATTTTACTTGAACAAAATTATCGTAGTACAAATACAATTTTAAAAGCTGCTAACTCAGTAATTAAAAATAATGTTAAAAGAAAAGAAAAGAATCTTTGGAGTAATAAGGGTGAAGGTTTTAAGATTAAGTATTTAAGAAGTTATGATAGTCGTCATGAAGTAACAATTGTTTTAGAAGAAGTTAATAATTTATTAAAAGATGGTTATAATTATGAAGATATCGCGGTTTTATATCGGGCTAATGCTCAAGGAAGAGTATTTGAAGAAGAGTTATTAAAGAAAAATATTCCCTATAAAATAGTGGGTAGTTATTACTTTTATAATCGTAAAGAAATTAAAGATTTAATTAGTTATTTAAGATTAATTGATAATCCTGCTGATGAAATAAGTTTAAGAAGAGTAATCAATGTTCCAAAAAGAGGTATTGGTAGCACTTCAATTGAAAAGTTAGAAGGTTTAGCTCGTGAAAAAAACATTTTATTATATGATGCTTTAAGTACTCCTAAAGAATTAGAATTTAGAAAATTAATTGAATATTTACAAAAAGAAAGTGAATCATTATCTTTAACTGAGTTAGTAGATCTTGTTTTAGATAAGACAGGCTTATTACATGAACTTGAAAATGAAAAAGGATTAGAAGCAGAAATAAGAATCGAAAACTTACTTGAATTTAAAAGTATTACTTATGCTTTTGAAGAACAAACGGGTAATATAAATTTAAATGATTTTTTAGAAAGTATAACTTTAGTTAGTGATATGGCTAATCATCAAGAAGATGGTAATGTTATAACTTTAATGACTCTTCATGGAGCTAAAGGCTTAGAGTTTCCAGTTGTCTTTTTAGTGGGAATGGAAGAAGGAATATTTCCTAATTATAAAGTTATCAGTGAACCAGATGAATTAGAAGAAGAAAGAAGATTATGTTACGTTGGGATTACTAGAGCAGAGGATAGATTATATATAACTAATGCTAAAAGAAGACTTATTTATGGCCAAGAACAAATTAATCCGCCAAGTAGATTTATTAATGAAATTGAAAAAGAATTAATAGAAAGCAAAGAAAAATTAGATCCTGAACCTAATTATGATGATATGTACACTGATGAAGCAGTTGAACTATTTAAAGGTGATATAATAAATCATGATACATATGGTTATGGGACTGTTATAAAATTAGAAGATGATTATGTAAGTATTGCTTTTAAAAAAGGTATTAAAAAACTTTTAAAAAATCATAAAAGTATTAAGAAGGTGAATTAATGAAAAATAGAATTGAGTATTTAGTTGAAGTTTTAAATAAAGCTAATTATGAATATTATATTTTAGATAATCCTTCTTTAACTGATCAAGAATTTGATAATTTATTACATGAATTAATTGAATTAGAAGCAAAATATCCAGAGTTTAAAACCTTAGATTCACCAACAGAAAGAATTGGTAGTAAAATTGAAGGTGATCTTAAAAAAGTAACTCACAGTGTCGGGATGCTTAGTTTATCTAATGTTTTTAATGAAGATGAACTAAAGAATTTTGATGAAAGGTTAAAAAAAGAAATAAGTAATTTTACTTATGTTTGTGAATTAAAAATTGATGGTTTAGCTGTATCTTTAAAATATGAAAATGGTTATTTTGTGGGGGCTGCTACTCGTGGGGATGGCATAACTGGTGAGGATATAACTAATAATGTTAAAACGATTAAATCAGTGCCTCTAAGGTTAAATGAAAATGTTTCTTTAGAAGTTCGGGGAGAAATATATATGTCAAAATTAAGTTTTGAAAACTTAAATAAGAAAAGAGCGAGTCTAGGACTTAGTTTATTTCAAAATGCGAGAAATGCAGCTTCAGGAAGTGTTAGACAATTAGATAGTAAAGTTACTAAAGAAAGAAATTTAGCAATATTTTTATATCACTTAGTTACCCCTAAAAATAATGGTCATTATGAAGATTTAAAATATATTGAATCATTAGGCTTAGTAATTAATCCCTATATAAAACATTGCAAAAATATCGATGAGGTAATCGAATTTGTAAATGAGTGGCAAGAAAAAAGAGATACACTTCCTTATGAAATTGATGGGATAGTTATTAAAGTAAATGAATTAAATTATCAAAGAGAATTAGGATTTACGAATAAATATCCAAAATGGGCGACTGCTTATAAGTTTCCAGCAACTAAAGTTATTACCAAATTAGAAGATGTAATATTTACTGTAGGAAGAACTGGACAAATAACTCCTAATGCTGTTTTGGCTCCTGCTAAAGTTGCTGGTTCAACGATCAGAAGAGCAACTCTTCATAATGAGGATTATATAAGATCATTAGATCTGAAAATTGGTGATTATGTTTACTTACAAAAAGCTGGAGATGTAATTCCAGAGGTTTTAGGACCAGTTTTAGAAAAAAGAGATGATAGTGAAAAGGAAATAATCATGATTGCAAACTGTCCGATTTGTGATACTAAATTGATCTTGAGTGAAAGTGAAATTGACTTGTTTTGCCCTAATGAATTATGTCCGGCAAGGAAAATTGAAGGTTTAATTCACTTTGCTAGTCGCAATGCGATGAACATTGAAGGTTTAGGAGAAAGAATCATTGAAGACTTTTATAATTTAGGTTTAATTAAAAATATTGCTGATATTTATCATTTAAATGATCATCAAGAAGACTTAATTGAACTTGAAGGGTTTGGGCAAAAAAGTATCAATAATCTTTTAACCTCAATTGAAAATAGTAAAACTAATTCTTTAGAAAAAGTTTTATTTGGTTTAGGTATAAAAGGGATTGGGGAAAAGAATGCAAAAATATTAGCGAAAAAGTATAAAAATATTTATTCTTTAATGGACTCGAATGAAGAAGAGTTAGTTTTAATTAATGATATAGGACCAATACTCGCTAAAAATATTGTTGATTATTTTAATAATCAAGAAAATATTGATTTAATTAATAAATTAAAAGAATTAGGCCTTAATCTTGAGTATAACTCAGTAGGTGAGCAAGTATATGAAATATTTAGTGGTAAGAACATTGTATTAACTGGTTCATTGATTAGTTATACAAGAGAGGAATTAACAAAAATAATTGAAGACTCTGATGGTAAAGTATCAGGCTCGGTTAGTAAAAAAACCGACCTTGTAATAGTCGGGGATGATCCAGGTAGTAAGTATACTAAAGCATTAGAGTTAGAATTAGAAATTTGGGATGAAGAAAATTTAAAAAAAATGCTTAATTAGCATTTTCTTTATCTTTTTTAAATTTTTTCACACTTTGGGAATTTTCATTAAATTTTCTTATAATCATATAATTAGCATATATTTGGAAAATAGTTGTTAATGACCAAATAATGATAAAAGTAATTTTTAATTCATTAATCATTAAATGAAATATTGCTAAAATTATTGTACTAAATAAAAGAGCTGTTTTAATTTTTCCTAAGTTTGTGGAAATAGTCCAATTTTTTAATTTGATACTTTTTATTATCATCAGAATTGTAAACATTACTTCTAATATTAATGTACCAATCATAAAGTAATTTTTAGCCATAATTAAACCTAATGATAATAAAAATGAAAATAATTTATCAGCAAATTGGTCTAACTTTGCTCCAAGGGTACTTTCAGCATTTAGAGTTCTTGCAAAATGACCATCTAAAAAGTCAGTGATTGATGCAAGAACAACTAAAATAATACTAATAATATAAAATCCATTGACTAATAAAAAGTAAGTTAGTAAGACAAAGATTATTCTTGTGATTGTGAATATATTTGGAATATGTTTAGTAAATTTATCATCCATTTTTCATCACTCCTCTAAACAAAATATACCATACAATTGATTATATTTATACTATTAATTATTTGTGGTATGATTAAGTTGTTTGTTTTTAGGAAAGGAGTTTTAAAATGTTGAAAATATTAAAAAGATTATCTAAAAAAGAGTGGTTAATTTTTCTTATTTGTTCCGTTTTAATCTTTGGACAAGTATTTTTAGAATTAAAAATTCCTGATTATATGTCTGAAATAACTGTTTTAGTTCAAACACCAGGTAGTGAGTTAAAAGATGTATTGATTAATGGTGGTTATATGTTACTTTCGACATTTGGTACATTAGTTTCTGCAATTATTGTTGGTTATTTTATGGCTAAAATTTCTTCAGGCTTTTCTGCAAGAATAAGGGAAAAATTATTTACAAAGGTAAGTAATTTATCTGTTGCAGATACTAAAAACTTTTCTACTAGTAGTTTAATTACAAGAACAACAAATGATGTAACTCAAGTAGAGATGTTTATCGCGATGGGAATTCAATTATTAATTAAAGCTCCAATAACTGCTGTCTGGGCTATATTGAAGATTTTAAATAAAAGCTTTGAGTGGACAATTGTAACTTCAGTAGCAGTTGTATTTATGACAACGGTTGTTGGGATTATAATTGCAATTGTTACCCCAAGATTTAAATTAGTTCAAAGTATGATTGATAAATTAAATGGTATAACTAGGGAAAGTCTAACGGGAATCAGAGTTATCAGGGCTTTTAATGCAGAAAAATATCAAGAAAAAAAGTTTCAAAATTCTAGTGAAGAGTTAACAAAACTACAAAAATTTAATCAAAAAGCATTTTCAATATTATATCCTTTAATGTTTTCAACAATGCACTTTGTAACTTTAGCAATATTCTTAGTTGGTGCTCACTTAATTAGTCAATCAGTTTTAAGTAATAAGTTAGTCTTGTTTGGTGATATGATTGTATTTTCATCTTATGCTATGCAAGTCATTATGTCATTTATCATGTTAGCAATGATATTTATGATCCTACCTAGAGCGCAAGTATCAGCAAAAAGAATTAATGAAGTATTAGATACTGAAGATAAAATTATTGAAGGAAAATTAACTAAAGGTAAAGAAAAGGGAACTGTTGAGTTTAGAAATGTTTCATTTAAATATCCTGATTCAGAAGAATATTTACTTAAAGATATATCTTTTAAAGTAAATAAAGGTGAAACAATTGCATTCATTGGTTCGACAGGAAGTGGTAAATCAACTCTTATAAACCTAATTCCAAGATTTTATGATGTAAGTTCTGGGGAAGTATTGGTAAATGGAGTAAATGTTAAAGAGTATAAGTTGGATAAATTAAATAATCTAATAAGTTATGTTTCTCAAGAAGCAGTTATATTTTCTGGAACAATAAAATCAAATGTTAAATTTGGTTCAAGTGGCAGGAAAATAACTGATCAACAACTTAAAGAATCACTAAAAATAGCTCAAGCTAGGAAGTTTGTTGAAAGTTTAGATAAAAAATATGACTCAGTAACTGCCCAAAGTGGTTCGAATTTATCTGGTGGTCAAAAACAAAGACTTTCAATCGCTAGAGCAATTGCTAAAAATCCTGAGATTATAATATTTGATGATTCATTTTCAGCACTTGATTATAAAACTGATTTAATGTTAAGACAAGAATTAAATAAGTCCTTATCTTCAGTTACTAGTTTAATTGTTGCCCAAAGAATTGGGACAATCATGCATGCAGATAAAATAGTAGTATTAGAAAAAGGATTGTGTGTAGGGATGGGAACTCATCAAGAACTGATGAAATCTTGTGATGTATATAAAGAAATTGCTCTATCTCAATTATCAAAGGAGGAGTTAAAAAATGCATAATCGAAAAAATATTGCTCCTGCCAAGGCTAAAAATCTTAAAGTTTCAACTTATCGTTTAATTAAAGAATTAAGTAAAATGAAAAAAGTTATTTTTATAGCTTTGTTTCTTGGTGTTGTAAGTTCAATATTCGCTATTATTTCCCCAAATATCTTAAAAGATTTAACTGATCAAATTACTAAAGGATTAACAATAAATAATCGTAACTTTGAAAAACTATTAGAACAAATTCAAACAAATCACCTAAGCAATAATTATTCAGATATTGAGATTGATGGATACATAGTAAAAGTTTCTGAACAAGTAGTGCTTTTAGAGGCCTTAAAGGATTATGATAAAAATACAAATCCTCAGGAAATATATAAAAACATCGAAAAACTTCCCAAAAGCATTCAAGAGATAATTAAACCAGTAATGAACTTTGATAGTATTAATAAGTTTGTAATTATCCTTGCTTCATTATACCTAATAAGTGGATTATTTAATTACATTCAACAATTAATATTTGTTAATGTTTCAAATGACTTTGCTTTAGATTTAAGAAAAAGAATATCAATTAAAATTAATAAATTACCTTTAAAATATTTTGATCAGCATCAAACTGGTGATGTTTTATCGAGGGTTACTAATGATGTAGATACAGTTTCAACATCAATGAATGATACTTTTTCTTCGCTTGTTTCTTCAATTATTTTATTACTTGGGACTATCTTAATGATGTTTATTACCAATTGGTTAATGGCAATTACTGCATTATTCTCTAGTTTAATTGGTTTTATATTCATGTTTAAAATATTAAGTAGAACTCAAAAATACTTTGAAGCAAGACAAAAAGAACTAGGTAATTTGAATGGTCACATTGAAGAAGTGTATTCAGGGTTAATAGTTATTAAATCATATAATGCTAAAGATGAGGTTGGTAAAAAGTTTAATAAATTAAATGATAGGGTTAAAGAAGCAAACTTTAAAAGTCAATTTTTATCAGGTTTAATGATGCCTTTAATGCATTTTATTGGTAATTTTGGCTATGTTGCAGTTTGCATTGTCGGAGCAATTTTAGTTAAGAATAATTATATTACATTTGGTGTTATTGTTGCTTTTATTACTTATGTAAGATTATTTATGTCTCCTTTATCCCAAATAGGTCAAGCAATGAACTCAGTTCAATCTACAGTCGCGGCTAGTGAAAGAATATTTGAGTTTATCGATGAAGAAGAGATGTCTTCTCAAAAAGATTTGAAAAAAGAGTTGAAAACTGCTAAAGGAAATATTGAATTTAAAAATGTTTCATTTACTTATTCTGGTAATAAGAAACCAACTATTGAATCTTTCAGCGCTAAAGCAAAAAGTGGTCAAAAAATTGCAATTGTTGGACCAACAGGTGCAGGTAAAACAACTATGGTTAATTTGTTAATGAAATTTTATGAAATAAATTCAGGTGATATTTTAATTGATGGAGTTTCAATCAATGAATTAACTAGAGAAAATGTTCATGATTTATTTACGATGGTCTTACAAGATACATGGTTATTTAATGGAACGATTATGGAAAATATTAAATTTAATAAAGAAACAATTTCCGATGAAGAAGTGAAGAGAGTTTGCAAAATAATTGGACTTGATCATTTCATTAAAACTTTACCAGAAGGATATCAAACAGTAATAAAAGATAACGAAAGTGTTTCAAGTGGGCAAAGGCAACTTTTGACTATCGCTAGAGGAATGATTGAAGATTCACCCTTCTTAATTTTAGATGAGGCAACTTCAAATGTTGATACAAGAACAGAAGAATTAGTCCAAAGTGCAATGGATAAATTAACTGAAGGTAGAACTTCATTTATAATCGCTCATCGCCTTTCAACAATTAAAAATGCAGATCTTATTTTAGTAATGAAAGATGGTAATATTATTGAACAAGGAACCCATGATAATCTAATGAAACAAAAAGGTTTCTATGCCGATTTATACAACTCTCAATTTGTCTTATAAATCACATGCGAAAAAACGTTTGACAAATCTCAAAAAAATGGTACTATATGCCTGTAAGGGGTGGTGTATATGCCAAATAAGGAGATGGAAAGACTAATGCTCATTGGTTTTCGCAAGATGATTAAAGATGCTGAAAACTATCAAGCACGATTAATTAAAGAATATCGTGAAAATGCTGTTGCTGATGAAGCGAAACGTAGGCAAATAGATCAAGCAAGAGGAAGAGTTACAGATTTAAGAGCTAGACACCGTGAATATATTAATAATTACATTGCAGAATTAGAAACAAAAAAAGAAAAAACTAATTTTAAACAAAAATAATATATTTGTTTTATAAAGTAATATAGAGTAAAATACAATATGTAAGGATGGATTAAGATGAAAAAAGCTAAAACCCCGATCATATTGTTTTTTTTGTTTATTGGTATTTTTATAATAACGGTAAATAATAATAAAAAACCACTTAGTAAAAGTGAGTTTGAAGCCAAGATAACCAGTTTAAATTACAGTGCTATACCTAGTAATGATGAACTGCAAAAAGCAAACAATGTGACAGATATTGTCTATGCTATTAACAATGATTTAAAAACTCAAATGAATTATTATAAATTTGAAAACTTTGAATCAGCAAAAACATTCTTTAATGATATGAAAACAGTTTTTAGAGAGATGGAAACGATCGATGATGATGAGGAATATAATGAGGTTAATAAATATAATTACAATAAGTTCACTTTAAAATCCTCAAAGCGATATTTTGTTGTTATTTCATTAGATGATACAGCAATATATGCAATTTCAGGACTAGATGAAATAACTAATTTAGAAAAAGATTTAAAAAACCTAGGATATTAATAAGCGATAAATAGTAATAGTTTAATAATATAATTGATAGTATAATATTTATAATGGAGGCTTAAAAATGAATAATGAAATTGAAGATTTTAGTGGAGTTATTGATGGAGTTGTTGTTGAAAGAGAACGAGAATAATTTAAATTAACAAGCTTAAAATTAGAAATCTTTCATTTTAACTCGGGAGAAATTGCTGAAGGGATGCCTCGTTCAACAAGTATTGAACTTACTTCAATATTCGATTATGAAATGAATGAAAGAAAATGGATTAAGACAATTTCCCATAGATATACTAGTTTTGATAACAATCTTGAAAATACAACGGATACATATATTGAAGATAAAAATGATTTTAATCAACTTATTGCTGAAATATAGAATTATGATTTGCGAGATCTTAAAAACAATTATTATACTGATGAAAGACCTGAAAATTTTAGTCGTTGGGAATTAACCTATAACAACTATTTTAAAATTGTTTGGACTCAAGACAACATAGTTGATGAGCTTGTTAAAATTATGGAACTTTTAAATATTAAAAAGATAATCGAAGAAGAAATAAATAAAGTTAGAGAAAAACTTTTAGAAATAAATGGTCAAGAGAGGTAGCAGATGGATTTAATAGAATTATATGAAAAAATAAAAAATCCACTTGATGCCCAAAAGTAATTGAAAAATTAATTGATGTTTATGCAAGCGGTTCAGGAGTGTTTTATTCTCGATTAACTAGCACTGTTAAAAAAAGATTTTTGAGAGGAGAATATTTTTCTGAGGATTATGATCGATTCTATGCGCTGATGTTTAATAATTGGAAGAATAGTGTTTTAACTATGACCCAGAAAGAATTCGGTGAATTATACAAAAATGGTCGCTATGGTGCTGATTTTATTAAGATGAGAGAATATCTGAAAAAAATTCCTGATCTTAAGACGAAAAAAGATGCTGATGCAATATTGTCAGGTACATATGATGATAAAGAACTAGAAGCCGCAATTAGTAAATATAAGTGGAATTGCATAGATGAACACAGTAGTTGGGTTCATGTGCGTTCAAAATATGTTACTGCCAAAAAACACAAAACTCCAAAAATAGAACATCGCTTATACTTAAATACAGAATCTGTTGATGCTTATAAAATGATTACATATTTTGTTGAAAAATGTAATAAATATAGCATGCCATATTACTTTAAATTTGATGAGTTTGGTAATCGGGATGATAATATAATAATCTACTCATCTACAGCAGATTTAACAAAATATATTGAAATTTTAAAAGAAATTGAAATGGAACATCCAGAGTTAATTGCAAGAGCAAAAGATCCACCTATTCTGACTGGAAAAATTGAACGTTGGATTGGTTATGGTTCTGAGCCAACTGAAGGACCAAATGGCGAATTACGCTCATTTAATGGTGTTAGAGCAAAGTCAATCGAGCCAATAATAGACAAGCAAACAAAATCATGGTTAATGAAAAACAGATATCAACGAATTTCTTACCAAGGTCATAATTTTAGTTACCAAAATTATGTTGCCCTAAAATCAACAGAGGAATTTATTGCAAAATTAGAAAGAGATTTTAATTATTGGGAAAAAGTACATAAAAATGAAGCCGAAACAAAAAAGATACCATATAATCAAGCAAAAGTAACGGAAAAATTAGGTTATGATCGTCAAGAAATTAAAGAAAATGAATTTAAAAAAACAGTCTATGATTTTTTAAGTAGGAACATTGAAAATCTCCTAATAAATATTTGTAGTGGCAATGCTGGCAATCTAGAGCCAATAACTATGAAATTTAAAAATGGAGCAAAATCATATTTTTATATTTTTGAACTGGAAAATCTTGTAAGAAAAATGGCAAAAGAAATAGTTGGTATTGATCCAGACTTTGCTTCATCACTTCAAAAGGAAATAAAAAATGATGCAAGAAAACAGGGAATCGACCCAAACAAATATTGTTTTGATCTCCATACTAGAGAAATGATGAGAATACATTATGAACAAAACAAAAACAATAAAAACGAACACCAAACTTTAGGTTCATTAAAAACAGCTAATGTTCACACTATAACGGAAAATATTGATCCCATATTGATGGCTAAAAAAATAGTTTTACCAAATGGAGTCCAAATTCCAGCAAGACAATACATTCAGGAAGTTGTTTTCCCACAATTACCACAAAGTGGTGTTGTCGTTCTTGCAAATGGATCATTAGTAAATATTAAACAATTTATTGAAGAACACGTTATGGGCGAGTGTTTAAATGATTATAATGGTAATTTTGCAAAATACATGTTTGAAAAAACAAGAAGTAATATGGGAGTCATTTCTTTAGATTATTATAATGAAAAATATAAAATAAATCCTGTTGAAATTACCAAATATATTGGTGCTCATTTTTTAGATAAAAGAGTAACTTTACCAAATGGTGTAGATATTTCTTTTAGACAATGTGTTGAAGAACTATTCGCACCACATATACCAGATAATGGTAAAATAATGTTAAAAAATGGTGCTGTTATACCAATAACGCAATATATTGAAGAAGTATTGATTTTTGAAATTGATAAAAAGGAATATCGAGATATAAACCAACTGTTATTTAACACAACTATAAAGAACAAAGGTGAAGTTTTCATTCTTTCTAAACAAAATGTTGAAACAATAAGCCAAAATTTTACACAAAAAAGAAAGTTGGAACAGCAACCAACTTTATAATATGATATTTATTATTACGGTTATGTAAAGTAAATGTGAGAAACCTTATATAAAAACAATATTAAGTAAAAGAGTGTTTGAAGCAAAGATTACAAGTTTAAACTATAGATTTATCCTTAAAAGTGAGTTTTACTACTCTCTGAAAAAAACCTTAAATAATTAAGGTTTTTAATTTTAATATTTTTTGTTCTTTACATTTAAATATCACAACTATTATATTAAATTTTGAAATATGATAAATATAATAATATACTAACATGTTTACTAGTTCTGGAGGTTTTAATGACAAATATTAGGTATCAAAATCAAGCAGATAAATTGTTAATTGATAAATCATTTTATTATAATGCTTGGCTAGTTTTTGGTAAAAAAGATCCAAACGTAATAAAATCATTTTTGGAATTGTTTAATTCGGAAGTAAAAGAAATTAATGTTTTTCCACAAGGAACAGTAACTGAACATTTAAGTCCATTAATTATTGGCATCTGCCGAAAAGATGATAGTTCTGGAAAATTAATTGTGGAAATGTTGGGTTTTGAAAATGCAGTACCTAGTCAAAAAACTTTAATTACACATGGAGGAGTACATGAATTTTGTCATGCATTTGCTAATTTATTACCTACGGCATTTTCCAAATACCCTGATGGTATTATTGAAGATGGTGTAAAATATAAGAATGAAATGGGTTTAATAAGTGAAACAGATGCTATAACTGGAAAACCTGTTGGCCAACATTTTTATGGAAAAATGTTTAATGAAACAATGATGGATATAATTACTAGTATAGGAGTTTTATCTTTTGAACCACAATTTAGCAATAATCCTAACCCCGCACATCAAGTGTTAAACTCTAATTATAAAAGTTGGGGAAATGCAACAACAGGATATTCAATTTTTACTTCAATCACCAGATTAGCTATTGCAGCTTTTTCAAATAATGGCTTTATAAATTATGATCAAATAATTAAAAATGGTGGTGGAATTTTTGATGTTGTTACTTTAATGAAAGATGGAAGTAAGAAAAAAGCCAATGATTTTATGTATGGAATTTTATTTGACCCATTACATATAGAAAAAGAATTTGATAAGTATATGGGAAAAGGATATTATAGGACTTTTTGTAAATATTTGGATAGAGCTTTTATACTATTTAGTAAAAATCAACAAATACCTAGTGAAGAAATAAAACGAATAATGAATATCTTGCCTGATTTTTTAAATAAAAAGTGCTCTTATTATAGACAACATGGTTTATTAGATGATCAGGGTGTTGATGCGATTATTGGCAACTTTAATAAAATTTGGAATTCTATGCAAGCGGAATATTCCGCTTACTTTACACAACAAGATATAGTTGAGATAGAAAAAAGATCAAGAACGCCAATGTGAAAAATGCAAATAAAAAGAGAAGTATAACTGACTACAAACCAATAATAAATCTCTCTACTGCATGATTAGTGTACCAAGTATGTACCTAGAACATTATCATTTATATATTAAGTCAAACTAATACGACAAAATATCAAATTATGGAGCAATTGTCGTAGATATCTACAACTTTTCACTAATTAACGATTTGATATATAAATATCAATCACTATATATAGTTTAACATAAAATTTAAAAAATAGTTCAAAAAAATAATTCATTTGGTTAGATAAAAATATAAAATAAACCCAAATTTATGTTATAATAGAAATGTACTAATTAAAAATCGTATTAATTTATGCAGATTAAAACACAATTTAGTAATAAGAGGAG